>Ga0335070_10001276_pt1 | contig 29026 bp, 26 predicted proteins | sample Lox_Sample_13_FD_206722 | JGI IMG/M metagenome (GOLD analysis project Ga0335070, IMG submission 206722) | Soil microbial communities from Loxahatchee National Wildlife Refuge, Florida, United States - Lox_Sample_1.3 | ecosystem: Environmental > Terrestrial > Soil > Wetlands | place: USA...
GCCAAATATGCTCCGGGCGCAGATCACCGTGACCCTCGACAATCTTCTGATGCTGCAGCCGGTGCACAAGCAGACTTCCAAATCGCGCCAGGAAACGCCGCTGCGCACGATCGATCATGAGAACAGAGGCAGTCGGCATTGACAATCTGGAGTCAAGAAGGAGCAATCTGTTGGACCGGAGCAATTGGTGCCACGTTCTCAGATATTTTTCGGGAGGCGCGAAGACTGGCTGCGCATGGCGATAGAAGCGGCCAAGGATATTTTCCAGCGCGCGAAGGCGCTCCATGTCCACGCGGTGCGCCGAGATTTCCGCATCAAGCATCAGCTGCTCGTTGACTCTGTGCATAACAACAAGCCAATCGACGATCCTGCCATCGCCTGCCAGGCTCAGACCGTGGGTCGTTTCGCGTAGCGGCGCGACGGCAAGATAGAGTTCCGGCGCTAGCCGCCGATTGAGCTTTAGCTCCGCCCGGCATGCCGCCTCGCGTTTGGCAAGCGTGGAAAAATCGAGGTAGGGCAACTGAAGCGGTCTCTTGAGCTTGTAGGCCCGGTCCCCGGCGAGAAACACCCAGGACATATGCGTTTCGACTGTGGTGACGGCGCCGGTAATCCGGGGATAGGCGTCCGCGCTCCGAAGAAACGCCACCTTCTGTGCCAATGGCGGAGCGCCAGGCTCTTCATCCGTCTCGTTCTTTTCCGCCTTCATTGTTGACATCGAGGAAGGCCTCGCGAGCGGCGGCGGCTGAGATGCAGAAATCGGGCGCCTCATCCCTGGATTTCCTCCGTCCCATCGCCATCGGTCAACGGTTTTCGCAGGACAATGGCCCACCATTCCAGCGATTCGTTGATACGAATCAGTTTTCCTAGGGCAATCTGGGAGCATTATTTCAACTTGCAAGGATTATCGCGCCCAAAGCGCGCGGCCGCACGCTTGCGGAGGCCCAGCTTGTTGGCTTTTTTGCGTGCTGAGAAACCACAAAATCCGTCAGTTCGTGTTGCCTTCGTGGGCGACGTGATGCTGGGTCGACTGGTGTCGCGTGTGCTTCATCAACGACAGCCGAAGAGCTTCTGGAGCGATGTCGGGCCATTGCTCCAGTCCTGCGACGCCGTCGTTGCCAATCTCGAATGCGCGATCACCCGGCACAAGGGACAATGGGCGCGCACGCCAAAAGTTTTTCATTTCGGCGCCGATCCAGCGGCCATCGACGTCTTAAAGGCGGGAAATATTCGTGCAGTGAGCCTGGCGAACAATCATGTGCTCGATTTCGAGGTCGCAGGCCTCATGGAAACACTTCAACTGTTGGACGCCGCTCGTATCGCACATGCAGGCGCCGGCATCGATGAGAGGGAGGCGCGACAGCCCGCTCTGTTCGCGGCAGGAACCCTGAACTGTGCCCTCTTCGCCTGTGTCGATCACGAGCACCCCTTTGCGGCTGGCCCGGGACGTCCGGGTACGGCTTATATCGAATTCGAAGCGCCAGACGGCAGCCCTTTTCCAAACGTGGCCGAAATTTCCGATGTTCGCAAAAAGGGAGCGGATCTTGTCATCCTGTCCTCCCACTTAGGCCCCAACATGGTACTTCATCCGTCCCGGGCGATTGCAAATTACCGGCGCGCGGCGGCGGATCGTGGCGTCGACATCGTCTGCGGCCATTCGGCGCATCTTTTTCAGGGAATTGAGCGACGCGGGCGCTCGCTCATCCTCCATGACACGGGCGACTTCCTCGATGACTACGCGATCGATCCCGAGTTGCACAACGACTGGTCCTTTGTTTTCGTGGTCGAGGCTGATGCGATCGGCGCGCGAAATCTGATGCTTATCCCCGTTCTTCTGGAATTCGCACGTGTGCGATTGGCGACACGGGAAGAGGCTGAAAGCATGTTTGAGCGGATTATGAGGCTTTCGTCGGCCTTCGGAACGCAGCTCGTACGAAACCAGGATAGGCTCTCGCTGGAAATTGATCTCCGCACTGCGCAGACTGTCAGTCCCCGACACTGAGAGGATGTGCGCTTCCTGTCCGGCCTTCCCCCACCGTGAAGTGGTCAAGCGCAGCAGCGTATTCCAGCGGCTCCATCCTTCGTTGACTCCGACGATCCCGTATTCCAGCGCCTCCGCCACGCGCATCACGCGGCCGAGATCTCGGGCGTAGAAATGGGCCGCGAGACCATATTCCGTATCGTTGGCGAGGCGAATCGCGTCGACCTCCGTCGCGAACGGATAAAGCGCGGCCACCGGCCCGAAAATCTCCTCGCGCGAAATGGCCATAGACGGCACGACGCCGAGCAAAACAGTGGGTTCGAAGAAAGTGCCGTCCAATGTATGGTGCTTGGCCACGCGTGCACCCTTGCCGATCGCGTCGTTCAGGAGCCGCTCCACCTTTTCGACACCGGCGAGTTTGATCAACGGGCCTTGCGCCACGCCTTCGGCCGTACCGTCGCCCACCTTCAACGCCTTCAAGAAGCGGCTCTGGCAGAGGGCTTCGCGCGCACATGGTGGCTTCTGACACGTCAAATTCGAAAAAAATCCCTGTAAACTTCCCTGGTCATTTATAGCGGCGAGAGACGCGCGACGTTCGAAATTAGGAGTGCTCTCCACGAACTCGAGCCCCTCACAAACCCGGAGATGTGGAGGTCCGGCCATTTGAGACGGAGACTACGGGGCAGAAAGCGAGAAAACTCCCTGTTCCACTCGTCCACGCCCTGCTCCGGAGACTGGGTCAAATGCGCAAATTGCGCGGACACCCGCCAAACTCGTCGCGAATCGCGAGGGATTGCAATGTCGCGAACGGAGAATGGTACAGCGGTCAACGGGGCTCGAAAGGTGCTCCGCTTTGGCCTCGACGTGCATGCCCTCTTCGATGAGCACGTCGCGAAGCTTTCCCGAAATCTTCGGACCAACCGTTGCCTCACGCCGCGCGACGACGTAACCCGTCGCATCAAGAAGCGAGGCGCCCGCATTTGTTCCGGCGCTCTTCGCAAGCGGGAGGGCTTCGGTGGCACGCACCGGCTTCGCTTTGTCCTGAAGCATCGACCAGCCGCCAACCGCGAGCGCCATCGCGAGAACGGCGCCGCCGGCATAGAGCATCCAGTGCGTCCGGCTTTGAGGGGCGGACGCCGTGCGATCGATGCGGAGCGTCTCCAGCAATTCCGACTTATCTTTATCCATGGATCGGACTCCCCTTCATCACGGGCTTGCATTCTTTGCTGTAACAGAACGAAACCGTATCGTTTTTAATGTAACATCGAGCGGCTGCATTGTCAAGAAATTAATACGGTACCGTTTCGTTTTTTTCTTGACGCTTATGCAGGAAATAAGCTACGAAAGATAAGGGGTTAGCATACCGACCGTGTTAGGACGGCCCAGGCTCGATGGTGGACAAGCACATGGCGGCAAGGTTGGAACCGAAGAAAAAGCGCGAAGCGAAGCAGGCAGACGTGCGCAAGGGACGGCCGCCCCGAGAACTCGCGGGCGAGGTTGACGACCGGATCCTGAGCGCTGCACGCCATGTCTTCCTGGAATATGGGCTCTCGGGCGCCAGCATCGACGAAATTGCTCGCCTCGCCCGCGCCGGTAAGCCAACGATCTACGCGCGCTTCCCAACCAAAGAAGCCCTATTCGAAGCGGTCGCGATGAAGAACGCGGCGAATGTCAGGGCGGGCTTCGAAACTGCCAGCGATGCGCCTAGCGAAGGGACGATCGAAGAACGCCTCATCGCGGTCGGGACTAACGTCCTGAGGCGACTTTTGAGCAGCGATGCCGTTGACTTCATGCGTCTCTCATTGGTCGAAGGCCACCGCTTTCCGCAGATGGCGACTGTCGGACAAATGGCGCGTGAACGCGGCGCGCAGGCCGTTTCGCATTTGCTCGGCGCGATCGCGCAGTCCGATGGCATCAGGAAATTTCCAGCGTTCGCTCCGGAGCGTATCGCAGCAACGACGCAATTCTTTCTTGATCTCGTGGTCACGCGCCTTCTGATGCGTGCGCTTTTTGGCGAAAACCGCAAGCGCCTTTTGGCCGAGATCGACACGCATGTGCCTCACGCAGTTGCGTTTTTTCTCGCGGCCTGCGGCGAGACCTGACTGGAAGGGACTGCCCTGGAAGGCGCATCGAGGCGCCATAGCAGACCCCGCCAGCCTGCCCCGTCCTATCGCGATAAAATGGGCGCTTTCCGAGTCCGGCCCCACAATACGAATAGGGAAAGCCAGAGCGGCGGAAAATTGTAGGGCGCGATTTGCATGAATGATCCGTGCGCGTAAGAAAAGCCCAGTGTCAGAATCTGAATGACCACGAAGCCCGCGGCTGCGACCGGTGTTAGGCTTGGAGTTATCCGCGTTATCGCAGGTAGAACCAGTGCGCCGGCGCCGACGACTTGCAGTGTCCCGACGAGAGGCAACAACCAAGGTGGTACCTCGCTCGCGTAGCTCAGTCCGATTGCAGCCAAATCCCGAGCGCCGAAGAAGATCTTCATTGCGCCCGCCGCTCCAAACAGCATGGCGAGCCAGAGCTGTGCGAACCATAGCCCGGTGCGCCAACGAAAATCGCTGCTCTTGCGAGCGGTGAAAACCTGAGCGTTGGACATTTCGATCTTCCTCAGTGTTTGCGTCGCGCGGTCCTTGAATGCTGGGCGCTGTCATGCCCGCACATGTCGGCTTGCACCTTGTAATTCTGCGATCTGAATGCCTGCCGGCGACGGCCAGGACGGAAGCCGTTGGGGAACTGCAACCGCCCTGGCCGCGTGCGAAGAACCGCGGCCACGGGGATGAGAGCGGCCGCAATCTTCCGCATTCCTAAGCGACGTTGTGCCGGGAGACTTGGTACCTGGCTCTTAGTGCGCGCCGCACTTGTGTACGATCTCTCTGCCTTGATCGCTCAGCGCGGCTCCTCTTTGAGACATTTCCTTGAGCTGGAAGCTCGCAAGGAACTCAGAGCGGAGCTTGTCATTGCCGGCCGTTTCCTTGTCGAGGCAATCGCAAAATTGCTCGCCCGGGACCGCATTTGCCGGCAATCCGCTCGGGGGATTGGCTTTGCACACGCCTGCGAAATCGTCGGCGCTGGCGCTTGCACCGATCATCAGCAGTGCGATCGATGCTCCAAAAAATGCTGCCTTCATTAATATTCTCCTTTTCCGTTCAGTCATCAGGGGGGCGCTACAAAATCGTCGGTAGCGGCGACAGTCAGTCCAGTGTTCGGCGGAAGCGCCCGAGCGCGACCGTACCGGTCACCAGAATGAACACGAGAAGCGGCCACAGATCGGGCGAGATTTCGGGAAATCCGTTATCCTTGAGAAGGATACCGCGGACGATGCGCAGGAAGTGGGTGGCGGGGAGCGCCTCGCCGATCCACTGCGCCCAATTGGGCATCCCGAGGAACGGGAAGGCAAAGCCGGAGAGCAAGATCGACGGCAAGACGAAGAACATCGTCATTTGCATCGCCTGCAACTGATTTTGAGCGATCGTCGAGAATGCGTAACCGACCGCCAGATTGGCCGTGATGAAGATCGCAAGTGTTACCGCCAGGAGCTCGAACGAGCCCAGCATTGGCACTTGAAAGAGATAGTGGGCGACGAAAAGGATGATGCAGCTCTGGATGGCGCCAATAACGATATTGGGCGCGATCTTGCCGATCATAATTTCAAGTGGCGTCGTAGGCATGGCGAGAAGATTTTCGTAAGTGCCTCGCTCTCGTTCGCGCGTCAGTGCAAGACACGTCAACAGCACCATCGTCATAGTCAGGATCACGGCGAGAAGACCGGGAACAATGTTGTATTGCGTGATCGAAGCGGGGTTGTAGAGAAGATGCTGGACGGTGTTGAACGGTGCCGGCCCTTGCGCACGCGCGGCAAACGGACCCACGAGGTCGTTGCGAAGGGCTGTGGTCGCAAGATTGTTGAACGCGGCTATCGCATAGGACCCTGCGGCCGGGTCGGTCGCATCCGCTTCGATGAGAAGATCAGGTTGGACGCCCCGCACGATATCACGCGTGAAGTTGACCGGGACCTCAACGACAAAAAGCACGCGGCCGTCCTGCAGCATTCGCCGGGCCGCGTTCGGGTCATTGGTTTCCGCGACAATCCGGAAATAGCTCGAGTTGTGGAGTGCGGCGACGATCGAATGGCTGAGGGGTCCGGGATCCGCGACGGAGATGGCCGTTGGCAGGTCTTTGGGATTCATGTTGATGGCGGAGGCAAAGATCAAAAGCTGCATGAGCGGCACGCCAAGGATCATGCCCATCGTCGGGCGATCACGCCGAAGCTGAAGAAACTCCTTCACGAGCAGCGCGAAAATGCGAAGAAACGCGCTCATGCCGCCTGCTCCTGAAGATGGATGAAGACGTCTTCGAGACTTGGTGTGGCCTCTTCGATGGTAATCCCCGGCTGGCCGCGATAGCGCGACAGCGCCCGCTCAAGCGCGGCGCGATCATTGCCGCTGACGTGAAGTACGGCCCCGAAGAAAGCGGCGTATTCGACGCCCGGTTCGTGGCGCAGGCTTTCTGCGAGACGCCGGACATTGTCGCCGCGGATGAGGAACGTGATGAGTGCGGACTGCTCAATGACGCCGGCAACACTGCCGCGTGCCACCAGTTTGCCGTTCAGGATGTAGACGATGCGGTCGCAGCGCTCGGCCTCGTCCATGTAGTGCGTGCTGACAAGAACGGTCAGGCCTTGTTCGCTGAGCGCATGAATTTCATCCCAGAAATCGCGGCGCGCTCTTGGATCGACGCCGGCGGTCGGTTCGTCGAGGAGAAGCAGCTTCGGCTTGTGCAGCATGCAGGCCGCAAGCGCGAGGCGCTGCTTCCAGCCGCCCGAGAGTTCGCCGGCCAATTGCTTTTGGCGCGCGACAAGCCCCAGGCGTTCCAACGTTGCGTCAATTTCCGCGCTGCGTTTGGAAAGCCCGTAGACACGAGCGACCAGCTCGAGGTTCTGTCGGATGGTAAGATCCTCCCAGAAACTAAACTTCTGGGTCATGTAGCCGACCTGCCGTTTGATGGCGTCGGCCTCTTTGCGGAAGTCGAGACCAAGACACGTGCCGACGCCTTCGTCGGCCTTCAACAGTCCGCACAGCATGCGGATCGTGGTCGTCTTGCCCGATCCATTTGGGCCCAGAAATCCCCACACCTGTCCTTGCGGCACCGCGATATCGATGTGATCAACCGCGACCTTGCCGCCAAAGCGTTTGGTGAGCCCCCTGACGTCGATGGCGAGTTCGCTCACAGCGGTCTCACTTCAACCGGTTGCCCGGGATGAACGGGAAGCCCCCCCGGCGCACGAGCTTCCAGTTTGAAGACAAGCTTCTCGCGATTTCCGACGCTGAAAATGACCGGAGGCGTATATTCTTCTTCGGATGCGATAAACGTGATAGTCGCCGTTATCGGCTTGCAGCCGTCGCAGGTGATCTCGACTTTTTGGCCCAGATGGACTTTCGCGAACTCCGTTTCCGGCACGAAAAAGCGAACAAACACATTGTTTGGCGGAAGGATTTCGACCACGGACGTCGACGCCGATACATATTCGCCAGGGCGGAAATAGATGTCCTGAACCGGTCCGCTTGTGAGCGCAACGACGCGGCGCTGCGAGAGCGTATAATCCGCGCTCGCGAGCGAGCCTTCCATCTGCGCGATTTGCGCCTTCAATTGCGAGATGCGCGCCTGCGACTGCCGGGCATTGTTCCAAGCCTGGTTCTGGTTCGAAGGATTTCCAGCCTTGACGCGAAGAAGCGCATCTTGACGCGCAAGTTCGGTTTGCGTGTATTTCTGGTTGGCCTCTTCTTGCGCAAGGGAGGCCTTCGCTTGTTCGAGGCTGGCTTTGGCCTCGTCACGGCTCGCTGCTTGCTCTGTCTCATCGAGTGTGAAGAGAAGCTCGCCTCGATGGACCATCTGTCCCCGCTCGACGGCGAGGCTCTCGAGCCATCCCGCCTGCGGCGCGGAAATCTGCGCATAATCGCCCTCGCCATAGCCGAGCCAGGGCGCCGGCTCCTTCTGACCGCACGCGCCGAGAAGAAGAGGGAAAAGGAGTGTGATGAGTCTCACGCGGGTCACTGGGCTTCTCCTCCGGTCGCGAAGGGCAGCTTGATTTGATCGAAAGGCGGCAACGTGAAGCGATCGGGACTGCCGGTCGTATCCGGTGCGACGTCGCTGCGATTCCACCAACCGCCGCCTAGCGCTTGAAACAGCGCAATGGTGTCGCTGTAGCGCGCGGCTTGCGCGCGCACGCGAGCGAGAAGCGCGTTCTCATAGGTCTGCTCAGCATTCAAAAGTGTGATCTGGTCTATGGCGCCGAGGCGATATTGCGCGCTGTTGAGCTGGAGGTTTTCGAAGGCCGCTTTTTCCGCGATTGCGTCGGCCTTGAGTGCATCGGCATCAGTCTGCACGGCCCGAAGAGCGTTTGCGACATCCTGAAACGCGGAAAGTGCTGTGCCCTTATAGTTTGCGGCGGCCTCGTCATAAGCGGCAACTGCGGCTCGTTTGCGATGCTCAAGCATGCCGCCATCGAAAAATGTCTGCGCGATGGAGCCACCAATGCTCCAGAGTCCCGTACCGGGAGAGAACATTTGGGCGAAGCTTGTAGCACTCGAACCAAGGTCGCCGGTGATCGTGAACTGCGGAAGTTGATTGGCGATCGCGACGCCCACATTGGCGCTCGCCTCGTGAAGCTGCGCTTCCGATTCGCGAACGTCCGGGCGCTGCTCGACAAGCTTCGATGGCAGGCTGACCGGCAAATCCGCCGGGAGTTCCAGCGAGGCAAGCTCGAATGTCTCGCCTTTGTCTTGGTTGGGGAACCGGCCGACATAAGTCATGAGTTGATTACGCGCCTGCTCCAGTTGCTTTTGCAGCGGCGGCAAGGTTGCGCGCGTTTGCTCGAGATTGGCTTGCTGGGTCAGGACAGTGGATCGCGCCGTGGCGCCGAGCGCGTACTGCTTTTTCACGAGATCGAGCTGGTCGCTTTCGATCTTTATGATGTCGTTTGTCGCGGCAATCTGGTCGCGTAGCGACGCAAGCGTCACCGCCGAATTCGCGACATTGGATGTGAGAGTGAGATAAGTGGCCTCGAGTTGAAAGCGCTCATACTGGGCTTGCGCCTGCGAAGACTCGACTTGGCGGCGCACGCCGCCGAAGACGTCGGGCGAGTAAGAGACGCTGAGCGAGGCCGAGGTGAGACTGAGCGTGGGCGATAATGCGTTGGCGCCCGGGGCCGAAAAACTCGATCCGCCAGACGAAGCACCTGAAAAGCCGCTAGCTTGCGACGACGCGCCGGAAATTTTCTCACGCGTCGCGGATGCCGTTCCGCTGAGCGTCGGGAATAAAGAGCCTTGGTCGGCGTAGGCGTTTTCGTTGGCCTGACGCAGGGCCGCCTGCGCTGCCGCAATGTTCGGATTGGCCTTAAGCGCCTCGTCGATCAATGCGTTGAGGGCGGCCGAATGGAACAGTGTCCACCATTGTCCGGGGATGTCTTCGGCTTCCACAAAATGCTGTGTTTGTCCGCCCGGGACGTCGGCGGAGGCCGTGTTCGGCGCAAGCTTTTCCGGGGTGTAGCCTGCCTCATCCGACAGCTTGGGCTTCACGAAATCCGGCCCGACCGAGCAGGCGCTCAGGCCGAAGGCGAAGGTCACGATTGCGGTCGCGCACAACAGGCGCGGGCGGCTGCGTGCCCTTTTCTGATTTCTTGCGATCGGCATTTGCGTCATCCCCGTATAAAAGAACGATACTGTTTCGTTCTGTTAGATAGCAACCCCGTTCGCGAGCGTCAAGATATTTGTACGGGGTCGTTTCGTTTATTTTTTGCGCCGTCAGCGGACTAGGCAGGTCGCGGTCTGCTTTCGGCCCGGAACCAACCGGGGGGCGCCCGGGAAAAGCGCGACACACCGCAAGGGTCGTGGCGGGCTGGCACGGTCACGCAGGTGCCTCCGCTGTCGAAGGTGCGTCGCTTTTCCGGCGCGCCAACGAATGATCTGCCGCGAGCAGGAGGTAAAAGGCCGGCACGACGAATAGCGTAAAGAATGTGCCGATCGTAAGTCCGCTCGCGATGACAAGACCAAGATCAAACCGCGAAGCGGCGCCGGCGCCTTTCGCAACAAGCAACGGCACGACGCCGAAAACCATAGCCGCTGTCGTCATCAGGATGGGCCGCAATCGGATTCCGGCCGCCGCTTCTATCGCCTCGCGCTTCGACCTACCTTCAAGTTGCTGCGCATTGGCAAATTCGACGATCAGAATGCCATGCTTGCTGATCAGGCCCATGAGCGTGACCAGACCGACCTCGGTGTAGATGTTGATGGACGCGCCGCCGACACCAAGTGCGATGAAAATAAGGGCCCCGACGAGAGACATCGGCACGGAGATCAGAATGATCAGCGGATCCCGAAAGCTTTCGAAGAGGGCTGCCAGAGAAAGAAAAATGACGATCAATGCGAAGGCGAAGATCGCAAAGAAGCCACCCGACTCCTGAAGATACTGGCGGGATGGACCGGCGTAATCGAAAACATAACCCTGCGGTAGGGTTTGCTTGGCGAGCCCCTGCAGATAGGAAATGGCTTCACCCAATGATACGCCAGGCATCGGAACGCCCGAGATTGTCGCAGCATTGAGTTGCTGGAAATGATCGAACGACTCCGGGACGGTCTCGTTGGTCAGGGTCGCGATTGTGGACAACGGGACGGTTGTGCCGGATGACGTCGGAACGTAATAGTCCAGCAACTGATCTGTCGTGAGACGATAGCGCTGCTGAACCTGCGGGATCACTTTGTAGGATCGCGAGTCCAGACTGAAGTAATTGAGGTAACCGCCGCCGAGCAGGCCGCCGAGTGCGTTGCCAATATCGCTTTGCCGAATTCCGAGATCGGCGACTTTGTCGGGATCTATTTTCACTTCGGTCTGTGGTTGGTCTTCCTTGAGGTCGTTATCCAAAAAAATGAACATGCCGGATGCCTGCGCCTCCTGCATGAACCGCTGGGCAACGCCGTTCAATTTGTCCAACGGCTGGGCCGTCCCAATCACGACATCTACCGGCAACGAGCCGTTCGAACCCGGTAGCGGCGGAGGCAGAACGGCGACCACCTTCGCGCCGGCCAATCTGTTATCGTCAGCCTGCATAAGCGGCTGCAACTGCACTGTTGTTCGCGCCCGCTGATCCCACGGTTTCGCCACCATCCCGGATATGAATGGTCCGCTCGCAGGAATCATCTGAAATACGGTCGAGGACTCGGGATAGGCCGATAGCACGGTATAGACCTGATGCGCATAGAGGAGCTTCTGATCGAGCGTCGCATCCGGCGCCGGCGTCGCGATATTGACGAGCACACCCTGGTCTTCGTTCGGCGCGAGTTCGGATTTTGCGCTGGTGAACAGGAAGTAGAGGCTTGCAATGATAAGAGTGGCGAACACCGCTGTGACCGGCAAGGTCTCCAGGCTTGAACGCAGCGCGCGTTCGTAGACGGCCCTCACCCGCTCAAAATTTCGATCGATCGTATCCATCAACCGTTCCTGCCAGCCGCCCTCGCCTTCCTTGCGCGGCTTCAGCAACCGCGAACACACCATTGGCGACAGGGTGAGCGCGACCACGGCCGAGACCGTGATGGCGCCCACCAGTGTGAAAGCAAACTCGGTGAACAGCGCGCCGGTCAGCCCGCGCTGGAAACCGATCGGCACATAGACGGCAGCCAGCACAACGGTCATGGCAATGATCGGACCGCCAAGTTCGCGCGCCGCGCGGATCGAGGCCGGAATCGGCTCCATTCCCTCTTCGATGTGCCGGTTGACGTTTTCGACCACGATGATGGCGTCGTCGACGACGAGGCCGATGGCCAGCACCAGGGCCAGGAGCGTGAGCAGATTGAGCGAAAAACCAAAACTCAGCATCAAGCTCAAGGTGCCGACCAGCGACAGCGGGATCGCCACGGTCGGAATAAGAACAGAACGAAAAGACCCAAGAAATGCGAACACGACGAGGGTAACGATGATGGCCGCTTCAATCAGCGTGTTTTCGACCTCACGGATCGAGCTATTGACGAACGCGGAGGCGTCGTAGCTGACTTTGCCATTGATGCCTGCGGGAAACTCCTGCTTGAGCTGTTCGAACGCCTGTCGGCATCCCTTCAGGACGTCCAGGAGGTTCGCGTCCGGCGCTACCTGGATGCCTACACTGACGGACTTTCGTCCATCAGAGTTGCTTTGCGAATCGTAACTGTCGTCACCCAGTTCGACCTTGGCGACGTCATTCAGCCGCACCACGGCACCGTTCGCCTGTTTGACGACCAGGTTCCGAAATTCCTGCACGGTGTGAAGATTGGTGCTCGCAGTCAGATTGACTTGAACCATCTGGCCCTTGGTGCTGCCGGCGCCAGAGATAAAATCGTTGTTGGTGAGTGCGGCGCTTACATCGCTCGCCGTCAGGCCCAGTGCGGCCAGCTTCTTGGGGTCGAGCCAGGCGCGAAGCGCAATGTTGCGGGCGCCCTGGATCTCGGCCAGCTGCACACCCGGAACCGATTGCAGTTTGGGCTGCGCGACACGCAGAACGTAATCCGTAATCTCGTTCAGGGGCAGAGTGTCGCTTGAAAAGTTCAAATACATGGAATCGATTGTGTCGCCGATCTTGATGCTGAGCGACGGTTGCAGTGTTCCAGCCGGCAACTGATTCAGGACCGAATTGACCTTCGTATTGATCTCGGTCAGCGCCTTGTCGGGGTCGTAATTGAGAACCAAAGTCGCGGTGATCGTGCTGGTGCCCGTGGTCGACGTCGACGTTATGTAATCGATGCCGTTGACCTGGGCGACGGCGTTCTCGATTGGTGCCGTGATGAACCCGGCGACGACATTTGCGTTGGCGCCATAATAGAGAGTCGTGATCGTGATGATTGCGTTCTGCGTCTTGGGGAATTGCCGCACCGACAGTGACTGCCAGGCTTTCAATCCAATCACGAGAATCATCAGGCTGACGACAACGGACAGGACGGGTCGGCGAATGAAAATGTCGGTGAAACGCATGTGAGTCCGTCCTCGCTACTGGTTGGACTGCGGCTGAGGAGCGGCGTCGAACTTTGGCCCGATGCTGTTATCGATCGCGACGGGCATGCCGTTGCGCAACTTGATCTGCCCGGCGGTGACGACAGTATCGCCATCCCTGACCCCGCGCAGCACGGCAACTTGGTCGCCTCTGGTCATCCCGGTCTCAACGACGACCTGACGGGCGGCGAGTCTCGGTTGGCCAGTTTCCGTGCTACCAGCGTGGTCGACCAGAAATACTGTGGCGCCGTAAGTGCTGAAGCTGATCGATGTGGCGGGAAGCGTCACATAGCGGTGTCGTTCACCGACGGCGATGTTAAGCTTGGCGTACATCCCGGGCAGCAAGAGATGCCCTGGATTGCCGAAGCTCGCGCGCAGTTCCACATTTCGCGTGCTCGTGTCGACTTTTGGATTGATGGCCGCAATCATGCCGGAAAAGGACTTTCCGGGATAGGCATCGACCGCGGCGGTTAATGGCAGCCCAACCCTCAGCTGAGCCACAGCCTCCTGCGGCAAGTAGAAGTCGACATAAATGGGATCAAGCGACTGGAGCGTGACGATAGCTGTTCCGGGAGCGAGATATTGCCCGAGATCGACCTGACGGATACCGAGGCGGCCTGAAAACGGCGCACGGACGTTTTTGTAACCAACCGTCGCTTCCTGCTGCGCCACCTGCGCCATATCGTTCTTGAGATTTTCCGTATCTGTATCGACGGTCTGACGGCTCACGGCGTGAATTTTGTACTGCTGCGAGTCGCGGTCGAAGGTGATCCGAGCCAGGGCGGCGGTCGCCCTGAGGGACTCTAGCTTAGCCACGTCATCTGCCTGTGCCAGCTGAAGAAGCAAGGTACCGGCCTTCACGTCCTCGCCGGACTGGAAATGGATGGCGGAGACAAGTCCCGCGACTGCCGCGCTCAGATCCGCACCGCTGGCGGCTCGCACACTGCCGATCGCTTCGAGCGTGGGTTGCCATTCCTGCGACCCAGCGATCATGGTCGAGACAGTCTGAGGTCGATCAGCCAGGGAGTGCATGAACTGGTCACGCATGTAGTGGCCAAATGTGATGAAACCGAAGACGCCGCCGAAGACTACGGCGACGGCCACGAGCATGATGACCATGCGCGTTTTCATGCCGTTTCTCGCTCCGTCGTTACCGCCGGAATAAGCAGTTACATGATCCATAGGATCCCCTCCCTCTCATTGGCCGCCCGCCGCATCATGTAATGGGAAATAGACAGCGCGTGTTGCCTCGGTTCGCTCACGCACAAACGTGCAAGGGCGACCTCAGCCTGCAGCTCTTCGTTCACGCTCACTTTCGCTCGCGCATTTGTGTATGCGCACAACACGGCACAAGGAGGCACTTCATAGTCACCAAGGCACAGCCGGAGAACCGGCACGGCGGCCCATGCCCGCCGACGGCAACGGGCAGGCGTGGCCAGACCTTGTTTCCTGCGCCCTCTCATGAGCCCTGCCGTGGCAGCCGCCCAAAACGAAAACTCGAGGCCGTCATTACGCCAAGTAACTGATCGTGATAGACGCATGTTGCTTCGTCGTCGCCGGCTGCGCCGACAGCCACCATGAGCGGAATAAGATGTTCTTCGCCCGGATGGGCTATGCGAGCGTATGGGGCTCGTTCCCACCCAACGAGACGCTTGCGCCGCTCCTCGGGTGAGCAATAGACCAGCGTCTGCTGGAGCCAATCATCAAACACGCGCGATGGCATGATCGCGCGTGAATCCCGCAACGCCAGATTCTGAAACGACTGGCCGCTGCCGATGATGAGAACACCTTCGTCGCGCAAGGGGGTCAACACTCGTCCCACCGCCAAGTGCTGCGCGGGCTCGAGCCACTCGTCGAGCGAGAGCTGCACGACCGGAATGTTCTCGTCCGGATAAAGCGCCTTCAGGAGACCGAATGCGCCGTGATCGTAGCCGCGCTCGGGATCCAAGCGCGCGTCGACGCCGCCGGACCGCAACAGCTCCGCGACGTGATGCGCAAGCGCCGGCGAGCCGGGCGCTCTATAGTGGACATGGTAGGTGTGTTCCGGAAAGCCGCTGTAGTCGTAGATCATTCCCGGTTTCTCCGCTGAGGAGAGCACAAATCCATTGGCTTCCCAGTGAGCGGAGATAATCAGGATTGCCTTTGGCGCATCTCCCAGCTCCTCACGTACAGCGGTTAGCGACTGTTCGAGCTTGTGAAACTGACGGCGAAACTCCCCCTCCATGAACGACCACGGTCCAGCGCCATGGCTGAGGAAGTAGGTCGGAAGGCGTGCCTGGTGCATGCTCAGGTCCTCGTGCGCTCGCCACGGTCCACACGCGGGAAGGCCACCCGCAGTCGATCAAGCGGGAAGTCCGCGCTGATCGGTGAACGTAATATTGATGAAACCGGCCTGCCCACTAGGCCTCGACTTCGGGACGCTCCGTTGCGATTGCTGAACTATCGGCTGGATCGCGCCTTGTGGACGGATTGCAGCAATTAGCAACGCGACGCGCGGGCCGATATCCTCGCTCACTTCTGAGCTACATCAGCGCTGTCGCTAGTTTTGTTCGGCCGTTTGGACGAACCGCTGGTATTTGAGACCGTCTTTGGCCGCGAGGCCCTCGAAGTGGCCGGCAAAAGCTTGTTCCAGAACCGCTGCGTCCGGCGTCGATCCTGCGGTGATCGCGATATCAAGAAACCCGTCGCGAGCAATGAGCTCGCACGAGCCATTACTGAGAAGAATCAGAGCATGACCTTCCTCAAGCCATATCGCGGGCACCTTCCGGCGCCAGCGCGACAGCACGACCGCGGCCAAATCGGAGGCAAACTCCGTCTGCAAGCTCGCGTAGGACATAACGCTCATCGGGTCGATTCCTCATGCCAAATGCGCTCGACTGATTCACAATGCTCAATTATCTCGCTGTTGAATCGCATATCCCTTACCACTGAATCATCCGGGCATTAACGTCCGATGCAGGGACGCGGCGTTGCAGACGCGGAACATTAAACGGCGAAAACCCCCGGATCCGGCGCCCCGAGGGCATGGAAATCGCACCATCGCCTAGCTTACAGTCCGCGTGAGGGAGTACGACGCGGCGCGCTGAGAGGGAAATGATGGACGTTCAAATGCCCATTTGGCCGGTCAAGTCCTATGACATCCGCAATCCTCTCTTCGATTCGACGCTCTGGGACGATTTCGATTTTCGCGACGATGACATCATCATTGGCAGCTGGTCAAAATCCGGCACAACCTGGGTGCAGCAGATCGTCGGACAATTGATCTTCGACGGCGACGAAAACATCCGCATAGCGGAGATTTCGCCCTGGTACGATTTCGCATTGACATCGCATCAGACTGTCAAAAACGCCGTGAAGGCTCAGGCACACCGCAGATTTCTAAAGACGCACCTCCCGCTTGAGGCGCTCACCTTTTCGCCAAAGGCGAAGTACCTCTATGTGGCGCGCGACGGTCGTGACGTCGCCTGGAGCATGCACCATCACCACTCCAATCTCACGACCGCGTTTTACGAGGAATACAATCGCACTGCCCTCAACGGCCCCGCCCGTGCGGCACCAATGGGTCCTCCGACAGCAGATATTACGTCCTATTTTCGGGACTGGCTGGCATATGACGGTTATCCGTTTCCCTCATTCTGGGGACATGTCCGCGGCTGGTGGGAGGCGCGCCACTTGCCCAACGTCACGCTCGTGCATTTTGCTGAACTCAAACAAAATATGCCGGAACAAATTCGCCGGATCGCGAGGTTTCTCGACTTATCGATCGACGATCACCGTTGGGGGGCGATCGTAGAGCATTGCACTTTCGAGTTTATGAAAAGGCACGCGGACCACGCCGCTCCCTTCGGAGGTGCAATCTGGGAGGGCGGCGGTCGAACCTTTATTCACAAGGGGACGGACGGGCGCTGGCGCGATCTCCTCACTCCGAGCGATATTCGTGCTTACGAAGAACGCGCGAGGCAGGAATTGGGCGAAGATTGCGCCCACTGGCTCGCAACTGGCGAGCTACGAACTCCGGCTTAACGGCAGGGCTGAAGAAATCGAGAGGCGCTCCCGAGCCGGTGCGCGGCCCGCACAATCGGCATCGTTCATCGTTCGAAACGGACCGTTTGAATTTGACCGGCTAATACCGACACGGGCTTCGTGATAGGGACGCACGACTTCACATGCGCGACACACGCGCAGGACCGTTATGCAACCTTCTTGAGGAGCCTGACCATGAAGTTCTCGAGCCTCGGCATATCGGTGGCGCTCCTGCTTCTCCTCGCGTCGACCGATGACAGTCCGGGAGTGATGTGCAAGGCCGACCCGCTCCGCGCCGCGTTCGCGGCAACGTTCGAGGTCAGAGAGATGGCGCAGCGATTTACTTCGACGAGCGACGTCGAACGGTCCATGGTGGCGATGTGCCGCCCACTTAAACGGAATAACCAAGGAGTCCAATTGCAACCCTAGTCAAAAAGCTCGAGCACGCGCTCGCGCTCCGCCAAGATGCGTACCTCCCAATCGCGGCTTCCTTGCGCGCGCGCCTGGGACAATCCCTCGTCTAGTAAGGCCAGCGCCTCGTCACGCGCTGCCCGTCCGAACGTCATGACCATCAAGGAAGCCTTGGCCCGCAGACAATCTGGTCTCGAGGAGTCCTCCGGATCGAGAGGGAATTTCTTCATTGCGTTGTCGAGGATATTCAGAGCACGTTGCGGCTCTCCGGCCCGTGCGAGAATTTCGCACATCTCAAGGAGAACCATGGAATACCAGGTCTGTTCCAAATTGTCCGTGTCGAAGATGCGCCGGACAATCGCCGCTGCTTCGTCGAGTAACCCGCGCTGTGCCAACGTAAGGGCTCTGAATGAGTCTGCGGCCCCCTTATCGACGTTTCTGCCCGCAATATAGGGTTCGAGCTTGTCCAGGGCTTTATCGGCGCCGTCGGGATCACCGAGGTTGATGGCAACAAGCGCCGTCCAGAGAAGCGTGAACGCGATCAACAAGCTGTGTTTTGTGGACTCGGCGACGGCGATCGAGCGCGCGGCTGCTTCGCGTGCGCCTTCATAATCGCCCATCATTCGCAGCGCATGGGCCAGGAGCATGTAAGAACCCGACACCTGATCGTATTGAAACCGCGTCGCCGGCGAATAGGTCGCACGCTTCGCAGATACGCTGATGACGTGTTCAAGTCCCCGTCGTGCCTCTGCGAGCCGACCGAGCGTGAAGTGGCTGAAAGAAAGCATTCGCTCCGCGGCTAACTGATCGGGCAGCTCATTCGGGTCCGACATAGCCAGGAACTGCTCCGCATGACCGAGCGCCGCGCGATAGCGGCGCAAGCGGTGGCAAGTCACCCAATGGCACCAAGCGATCAGCTGCAGCGTCGTCCTGTCGACGCCCAGTCTCATCGACTCTTCCAGGGATGGGATCTCCGCCGCAGTCCAATCCGCACTGAAAATCGTAAGCACGGCTTTGGCGGTCTTGATTCTCGTTTCGAGCTGAGGATTGCGCGACGGCAACGCCTCGAGCCGGCGCAATGTTTCGGTAAGATGTTGTTTCCCTTCGAACGGCAAGGACAGACGAAACCAAGCTACAGCGCCGTCATGTGCCAAACGGGAGGCGATCTCAAGATCGCCGTCCGGCGATAACGCCCATTCCAGGGCGGCACGCAAATCGTCGACGATCGCGCCATATCGAACCAACCACGCGGGAAATTCGACGACTTCCGTAAGGGATACTTCATATTCATGAAGCCAGTGAAGGACCACTTGCGCATGGGAGCGTCGAGCCTCGAGCTCGTGCGCTCCCTGTTTCAGTTTCTCCTCGGCATAGGCCCGAGGCACGAGCAACAGCCGATAAGCCGCGCCTTCGTCGGTGCGTCGGACATTGACGAGCGATTTCGCGACCAATTCCGCGAGCCCCGCCAAAGCCTCTGCGCGGATTCCTCCCGTGACGGCTACTGCTGCTTCAAGATCGAACTCGCCGTGGAACACCGAAAGGCGCTCAAACTGGGCCTTCAATTCGGGTTTAAGGCGATCAAAGCTCCATTGGAGTGTCGCCTCGAGCGTGCGATGCCTTGTTGGAACGTCCCAGGGCCCTCCCTCGGCTCTCAAAAGGTGCGCCTGCAACTCGGCCGCAAGCAGCTTCGGCGGGAATGCCTCCGTCCACCCGGCAGCCAGTTCAATGGCGAGCGGAATGCCGTCCAGATGTCGGCAAATTGTTGAGACCGCATCGACATCTGCATCCGTCAGAGAATAGCCGTAGCGCGTACCCGCACGCTCCGCAAAGAGCTCGATTGCGCTGTATTCGAGCATCGCAGCAGCGTCCCCAACAGCGGCTTGCGGCGGAACGGACAGCGGTTGGACCCGATAGATGCGCTCGCGCGAGATTCTAACAGGCTCACGGCTAGTCGCGAGAAGCCTTGCCGTCATTGTTCCATCGAGCAGTGCGTCAGCCAGCCGGGCCGCCTGTTCGATCACATGCTCGCAATTGTCGAGGACGAGAAGTGTTGAGTGCGCGCGGAGATGGGCCACGATGGACAAAAGGGGGTCGCCCGCCCCCGGCGGAATTTGAAGCGCCGTCGACACCGTCAATATCGCTTTTGACGGATCATCGAGCGAGCTGAAATCAATCCAACCCACGCGTTGGAATTCGCCGAGGACACGCGACGCGACGGCGAGCGCGATCGAAGTCTTTCCGACGCCGCCAAGACCGATCAGGCTGACGAACCGCTCACTTCGAAGCCGGCCGATGATGTCTGCGATCTCTTCGTTTCGTCCGATAAGCTGAACATTCTCTCGCGGCAGATTGTGCGAGCTTCCTTGGCGTTCACGCGCCTCGCGGGGACTCTCGCCGATGGTGAGCATGTAACCGCGCCCGGCAGCGTTGAGAATGCGAACCTCCGGCGCATGGGGAGCGCTCAGGATCCTGCGCAGTCCGACGATCTGAAACCGTAAAGCGGCTTCGTCGACGGTGGTGTCGGGCCAGACATGAGCCAGGAGCTCAGTTTTCGGAACGACCTGATCCCGGCGTTCGGCCAGCAGGCGGAGCAAGTTGAAGGCGCGATCGCCGAGTCGTGCCGAACCGCCCGGGCCTACAAGCTCCCGGGTGTCCGTCGACAGCCAAAATGGCCCAATCGCGAGCTGTGTCGGCATTGCGAACCCCAAGCCGCACCAAAATTAAACGCGCCTTCCGTTCTCGGCAATTCAGGCGAACCCCGACACTCAGGATTTCGACCTAAAAAGACATTGGGAAATTTGGGGGTTAACGGCAGCTTACAAGTTCTCACAACGGCTTTCGTGCGGAGAGATCCAGCCCGTGCAAAGGTTTGCGCACCGGAAGTCGGGGAGTTCGTCGATGTTCAAATGCGTTAAAGACCGTCGCGAGCTCCAGGCCATGTCACCCCCCGACCACCTGTCGCGACGCCCCCCTCCGCATCGCGGACCCGCATTTCTGGAGGAGCGGATGTGCCAACCCCCACCCCGACGCATCCGCTCCGCATTACTCGACGGTGATCCAAATGTGTGACCTGAACGATATCAGTCTTTTCGCGGCGGTCGTCGCGAATGGTGGATTTTCGGCAGCATCGCGAGTGGTAGGCGCGCCCAAATCGCGCATCAGCCGCCGCGTCGCCGCACTCGAAGATCAGTTGGGCGTCCGGTTGTTGGAGCGCTCCTCGCGAAGCCTGAAAGTTACCGCTGTCGGCCACGAGGTTTATCGCCACGCGCAGGCTGCGCTTGCGGAAGCCGAAGCGATTGATGACACCGTCTCGCGGTTCAAGGCAGAGCCACAGGGTCTCATCAGAGTGAGCGCTCCGGCCGGAATCGATCGCCTCGTGAGTGCAGTACTGCCCGGGTTCCTGCAAGTCCATCCGAGGCTCCGTTTGCAGGTAATGATCAGCAATCGGCGCGTCGATCTGATCGATGAAGGTGTCGATATCGCCATCCGCATCGCCGATAAACTCGACGGCGATGCCGACATGCAAGTCAAGATTATCGGCCAAACCGGTGCCGTGCTGGTGGCAAGCGCGCGCTACATAACGCGGCACGGGACGCCGGACGCGCCTGCGGATCTGCCGAAATTTGCAACCATCAGCCTGACCGAACGACAGGGACCGGAGCGTTGGACGCTGATAGATGACGTCGGTTCGGCCGTGGAAATCGCCCATGAGCCGCGACTTTCGGCGGGGTCGCTCTCAATTGTTCGTCAGGCGGTGCTCGACGGCGCCGGCATTGCAATGCTTCCGGAGTATGCCTGCCGCGAGCATATCGAGTCCGGGGAGCTCGTTCGCGTGCTGCCTCGATGGACAATGCCACAGGGGATATTGCATCTCGTATTCCCTTCGAGACGCGGTTTGCTCCTGGGCGTGCGCGCCACGATCGATTTTCTTGCGGAAGCGCTGCATCCGCGCTCATCGATTTGGCTCGCTGCAGCCGCCTGATCGTTTGACAACCGACAGTTCCATGGATGGAACACGACGTTCCGGAAATAGCAACTATCGCTGCAGATTTCGGACTGTAGCGTTCGAGACAGAACCGACGCGCGCGGGCCTTTTTCCCGCGCGGCGCGGAAAACCCCGCCAGGGAAACCGGAGCAATAATGACCCACCCGCGGCCTCTGCCGCCACGCCGCCTGCAGGGGCGCACGGCCCTCATCACCGGCTCGACCAGCGGGATCGGTCTCGGCGTAGCCACCGCCCTCGCCGCTGAGGGTGCCAATATCGTGTTGAACGGCCTCGGCGATCGCGTGGAGATCGAAAAGATTCGCGCAAGCCTTGCCAGCACACACGCCGTGAAGGCGATCTATGCCGACGCCGATCTCTCTATTCCAGCTGCGATACGAGAGATGATGGCGCAAGCAAGGAATGCATTCGGCGTTATCGACATATTGGTGAATAACGCCGGGATCCAATTCGCCGCCCCGATAGAGGATTTTCCCGAGACGAAATGGGATTCCATTCTCGCGATCAATCTTTCCGCGGCATTCCACACGATCAAGGGGGCCCTGTGCGGAATGCGGGCACAACGCCATGGCAGGATCATCAACATTGCCGCCGTGCACGGCCAGGTCGCGTCGCCCTTTAAAAGCGCCTACGTGGCGTCAAAACACGGCCTCATCGGGCTGACGAAGGCCGTAGCCCTCGAGACCGCCGCTCATGGGATCACATGCAACGCCATTTGTCCGGGCTACGTTTGGACACAGCTCGTCGAGCAGCAGATCGAAGATCTAGCGCGAACCAACAAAATCAGCCGCGACGACGTCATCCGCGACATTATTCTCACCGATCAGCCGAACAAACAATTCGCTACAGTCGAGCAAATCGGGGCCCTCGCGGTCTTTCTATGCAGTGAAGCGGCGGCCTCTATAACGGGCGCGGCTTTGTGCGTCGACGGCGGCTGGACCGCCCATTGAGCCAAGCCGTGGGTTGCAGACGCCGGGGCCCGCCTTAGACTTTTGGTAGCGGCTCGAGATAGCCCATGGCGCCTGCACGGTATCGCGCCTTGGCGGCCGCGATCTGTGCCTTGTTGTTCATGATGAAGGGGCCATCGGCAGTAACCGGTTCGCGGATCTCGGCGCCGGAGAAAAGAAGGAAGCGCGCGGGCGCGCCGCTTCGAAACGTCACCCGTCCGCCGTCTCCGAAGAGTGCGATCGCCTGTCCGGCTAAGACCTCCTCGTTGCCCCGGTCCGTGAGAACAAGAACTTTGCCCTCCCGGACGTAGACGACCGCATTGTGTGAGTCCGGAAGATCGAAGGCGATTTCCTTGCGAAGAGCAACGTCGAGGAGCGTGAACGAATCGGCCGGCGCGAGCAAAGAGGACATGCCTTCATAGGTTCCCACCACAACGCGTACGCGGTCGCCCGCAGGGCTCTGCCATTCGGGCACCTGATCACTCTGCAGGGTCAGCACGTTTGGCTCCGCGAGCTTGTTTTTCGCGCTGAGATTGACGAAGAACTGAACGCCATGCAGTTCCCGGTTGTCCGCCGGCACTTCTTCGTGGATCACGCCGCTTCCTGCCTGGGTCCAGACAATACTTCCGGGCCCCACGACGATATCGTTGCCGAGGGAGTCACGGCTTCTGAGGCCGGCTTGCGAATCCTCGAACACATACGTCACCGCCGAGAAACCGGCATGCGGATGCGGCCCGAAAGGGCGGCCATTGACGCGGAAATCGTCCAGCACGATGACCGGCGATGCGTGCTCTCCCAATCGGTGAAGGTCGACGCTCTTGACGGAGAACGCGCCGTTATTGCCGCGCTGCTTCGTCGTTATGACTCGCGAAAAGTGAACTGACATAGCTGTATATCCCGTCGGTCTTTCAAAACTGGCTCTCGCTCCGAGCCCCGGTCGTTCAGGCGGCCAACTTTCGCGCCGCGATCTGCGCCGCTTCGATCGCCTTCTCACGCGCCTCGACGCCATAAGCCACGCCTTCCGCGCGAACGAACGTGATGTCCGTTACGCCGACGAATCCGAAGATGGTCCGCAGATAGGGCTCTTGATGATCAAGCGACGCAGACGGTGTGTCAGGACCGAAAAACCCGCCCCGCGAGGACGCGACGATGATCTTCTTGCCGCCCGCGAGACCTTCCGGTCCTTTCTCGGTGTACTGAAACGTCTTGCCCGCAACGGCGAGGCGATCGATCCAGGCCTTGAGCTGGGATGAGATGCCGAAATTGTACATCGGCGCGCCGATGACCACGACATCGGCGACCAGGAATTCCTCAACGACTGTGTTGTTGGCTAGAGCGTCGAGCGTCAGATGCGGAAGAGGATGGGCGCCGAGATCGCGCCTGATGACGCGTACGCTGGGATTTTGTGCCTTCAGATGATCGATGATGGACCGGCTGATGATCCGGCTGACGCTGCGGTCGCCGTTGATGCTGCTGTCAATGTGCAAGATAGTCATGGGCTTTCTCCTTGGTTACTTAATTGTGCCTGGTCGTAATTCGTGCTACCGGTATATTTTAGGAACCGACAAAAGCCCCACAAGGAGGCACTTTGAAGTCACGAGGTAACACCAAGAGAACCGACCTCTTCGAAGCGAACGCGGCATGCCCCTTCATTCGGGACCTTTTGACCCGCGTCGGCGACAAGTGGAGCGTTCTGATCATCGTGTTCCTGGGAGACCATCGCCGGCGCTTCACCGAATTGCGGCGCACGATCGATGGCATTTCGCAGAGGATGCTGACGCACACGCTGCGCGGTCTGGAACGCGACGGGCTTGTCGAGCGGACCGTATTCGCGACCGTGCCGCCGCGTGTTGAATATGCGCTCACGCCCCTCGGCCATACGCTGCTCAAGACCGTTCGGGATCTCGCCAACTGGGCGAACGACAATCGGCAGGAAATCGAGCGCGCGCGCACGAAATTCGATAAACGGGAGACCGCCGAACTGTCGCACGCCGGTTAGGGACGGCGGTCGAAGCGTGGAGACATGTGGAGTTAGAGCTCTCGCGCATTCTTGACCGAAAGCCATTCACCGAGCGCCATGGAACCGGCGCCGGCAATCAATCCGGCCGCTCCCGCAATGAGCACGATATGAGGATTGGTGGCGGCACCGACCATTCCCATCACGAGGCTCGAATTGGATACCAGGCCGTCATTTGCCCCCAACACGGCGGCACGCAAGGCGTTCCCGCCGTCGCCGCTCAGGTTCTTGCCTTGCAGCCCTGCTCGGAACGCCAGCTTGAGGCTGTCCACCAATCGAGCGATGTGACGGGGCAGCTTGTCGTGCCGGTGTTCTGCTTCGCGCTCGACGTCGCATTCGCGTCCGATATTCTCGAGTGCCGCCGTCGCGGTCGATCGTTTGGTTTCGAGCTGCGCCTTGCCGGCCCCCGAGACGGCGTAGATTCTCTTGCCGTCCTCAACGACGCGGGAAACCACGTAGCCTTCGTCCATCTGGATATCGAGATCGCCCATGAGATCACGTGCGCGCGGACGCCAAGCGCCCCGCGCAAGCGACTCGATTGTTGCGGCGAGCGACAAGGCGCTTTGCGGCTTTTCCGATAGGAGCGCCAGCAAGATGAGATAGGCATCGCTGCCCGAGAAGATCCGCGCAACTCGCCCGCCCCGCCATGCATTCCCGTCGTAATTTCCTGGCCCACGCTTTGCGCGTGGATGCGGCACAACAATTGCGCCCGATCGCAGGGCTTCGTTCATCGTCGCATCCAGGGCCATGCGGTCCCCATTTCTTTCGCGAGCATCGACCGTCTGTGTGAGGCCCATGTGGGCGGCCGGGTGATGACGTCAATGCGGGCCAGGTCAGTGGCCGCCTTTGCCAAACGGGAGTGTGGGGCTTGAAGCGTCTTCCAGGTTTCGGAGGCCAGCATGCCCCCAGGAAATACCGGGTCTCAGCACATATTGTTCGACCGTGATGGCGCGCGGATCAATGACACGAAGATCCCAGCCGTATTCGACGAACCATCGAGACGGGTTGCGGAAATAAAACGACACCGACCCGTCGTTCGGATGGCGACCAATCGAGGTTGCTGCGATTCCGCGCTCGAGACAGACGTCATAGGTCTTGCCGACGTCGTCGAGGGACTTCGTTTCGAGGAATAGGTGTTGGATTTTTCGCGGCGCCTTCGGAAAATTGATGAAGGCCATGGAGTGGTGGCGCGCGTTGCAATGCAAAAATACGGCCAGGCGATGGCCGTCCGGGCTCACAACCCAATCCGACACGCCGAAGCCGAGCGTACGCACGTAGAACTCGGCGGCGGAGAGCGCGTCGGTCGTATAAAGGACAAAATGTCCCATTCCCAGTTCACCTGTCCGGAAGCCCGAGAAATCGCGGGCCGGCATGAACCGCGGATTGAAAACGGTCTCGTTGCCGATGCTCAACTCCATGCGGACCCCGGTGAATGGACAGGCAAAATGCACAAGCTCGAGCACGCGCCGATCGGTGAGCTCGTTGGCCGTGCCCGCGTGGACTTTGACGCCATCCGACTCCAGCGTTCGCGCCGCCGCTTCGAGCGCGTCATGGTTGGGTAGTTCCCAGCCGATATAGGCGACATCGTTGCTGTCGCCGCGTTCAATGCACACCCGGTGATGCCGCTCGTCGGCGCGCAAGTAGAGCCGCTGATCATTGCTTTCGCGGAGCAGCTCGACCCCCATCACGTCCTCGGCATAGCTTCGCCAGGCGTCGACGTCGCTTGCATAGGCTCCCAGATACGAAAGTTTGGACACGCTCATTGAACTCTCCGTGCTGCCATTTCTGGACTCTGTGGAGAATTGCTATCAGGGCGGGCGGTACACGATTAGCCCCGAATCTTGGGACGCATCGTTGCGGGGCGGCAACGATGCGTTCCGATTTTACCGGCTAATCCCGCCCCGGCCCCTCTGCTACCTCACGAGAGACACTCGGAGCAGAGGTTTTTCATGAGCCTGAACGCGCAGAACAGTGGCGGGATGACGAGCAGCAAGAACAGAAGTTCGGCTGAGGACGTCATGTCCTTGGTTACGGTGGTCGTTCGCATAGTGCTCGGACTTGTATTCCTGGTCTATGGCGTGAACGGGCCCCTGCAATTCCTGCCGATGCCGCCGATTTCGCCGAAAGCCATGCCATTGATCCAAGGGATCATGGCGAGCGGATATATCTTCCCGCTGATGGCCATCACGATGACGATCGCCGGCGCGGCACTCATCATAGGCCGCTTCGTGCCGCTGGCGCTCGCGCTGCTCGCGCCGCTGATCGTCAACATTCTTGCGGTCCATCTGTTTCTCTCACCGTCCGGCCTCCCTCACGCGGTGGCGTTTGTGGTTGCAGAGGCCTTCCTCGTCTGGGCCTACCGCGAAGCGTTCAGATCGATGCTCGGCGCGCGCAGCAAACCTGCTTTCGGCAAACAGGCACGCAATCGCCCAAGCAACGCCTAGGTGCCACTCCGCGCAGAGCACAAGCGCGGACAGAACATCCGCTCTGCGCTTGTCTCGGCTTTCTCACTTCTGAGGGATAACGGTATGTACGGAGCTCGCCCTTACGCGCCGCTCAAATTTCGCGCCATCAACGGATGCGCCATGGCCCACATCGATGAAGGCCAAGGTGATGCCATTGTATTCCAGCACGGGCAACCAACCTCGTCCTATGTGTGGCGCAATGTCATGCCGCATCTTGAGGGCATGGGCCGGCTTGTCGCCTGCGACTTGATCGGCATGGGAGATTCGCAAAAGCTCAGCGCATCGGGCCCAGGCAGCTACAGCTACGCGCGGCATCGGGAGCATCTGTTCGCGCTTTGGGATTCGCTCGCGCTTGGCAATCGGATTGTGCTCGTTCTTGATGATTGGGGTGCAATGCTCGGATTCGACTGGGCCCATCAAAACCCGCATCGCGTCGTGGGCATCGTTCACATGGAAGCCGTGGCGATTCCGATGCACTGGTCCGACATTCCCGAACAGGCGCAGCCATTCTTCCGCGCGCTGCGCTCCCCGGAAGGCGACCGCCTTGTCCTCGAAGACAACATATTCATCGAGTCTCGTTTGCCTGCAGCGATGCTGCGCAAATTATCGGATGAGGAGCTGGCTCACTATCGGGCGCCCTATCTCCTTCCGGGCGAGGATCGCCGTCCGACACTGTCTTGGCCACGAAGTCTGCCGCTCGACGGCGAGCCCTCCGAAATCGTGGAGATCATGAACCGGTACGGCCGCTGGCTCGACTCCAGAAACATACCCAAGCTCTTCGTCATCGGGGAGCCGGGAGCGCTCGTTCGCGGCCGTATACGCGAAGTCATGCGCCGCTGGCCAAACCAGACCGAAGTCGTGGTCAAGGGCCTCAAACTGCTTCAGGAAGACAGCCCCGCCGAGATTGGCCGGGAGATCAGAAACTTCGTCGAGCGAGTTCGGAATCCCGATTGACGGTTGCTTGGGGATTTAATAATTCGCCACTCGCGCCGTGCCGATGACTATCAGTTATCGACTGTCGACTAGGTCACATCAGCGTGGGGTGCCGATAGTTGGTAATTATCCCATTCGTCGAAGACCGCCACAATGCGCCGGAGTTAGCTCAAGCGACTTTCCGTCGTGCTCGCGCTTTATGTGAGACCTTTTTAGCCTTGGTAGCGATCGGTTTTGGTTTGGCCTTCTTGCCACTCGTTCCCGCGGATTTAAGAACGCCAACATAGCCCGATGCGATCACTGCGCTAGTTCTGTGCTTGGAATCCGCTTGCAGTTGCAGGATCAACCGTTTGGACAGCGGAGGCGGCAATTTCATCATTAGTCGCTACCTTTGTCGGAAGAATATATGTCGCTCACGAGGTGCGTTCCAGCCATTTTGGAGGATCTTCTAGTAAGACCGGCCGCGTTCCGGCCAAACGATATTCGACCACGTTTCCTCCGTCGGAACGAAGGTCCAAGGTCTTTTGCTCGATGTCGTTCCTATTAGCCAGTGACAGGACCAGCCCGAACGCGCCCTCCGGCAGTACCAGCTCCGTTGTCTGCGTTTCGCGATCCTTCCATAACCCGATGACTTGCCGGATCATTGTTCCCGGTGGTCTGGAACGCTTTATCAGGCCTAGACAGGTTAACGTCAGCACGGATGCGCCAGGATCATCGGCAAGAACCGTCGCGTATCTGGCGGACCAGCGCGATTCGAGTTGCGGGCCGTCCATGAGAAGAGCAATAACGACAGTAGGACCAACGGAAGCGATTATTGGCGATATTGGATGCTGGCGCGCCAAATCTTCGCACACCAGTGCCGCCAGAACCGCCTCGTGCTTGTTCACACCAAAAAAGATGGAGCGATCATGCACGTCGATTTGTTCCCACCAGATATGTGCAGGATCGAGCGCACTGCCGAGCTGGTACTGACGGATTTGACTCCCATCCAATCGCCAACGGTGATGCTTAGATTGGTTATACCGAGCAACAGTGCCTTGTCCATCCAGCCGAAAGACAATTGACTCGTTCCGACGCTCGTTTTCATCTGCCGCGATAGCGCCGCAAATTATATATTCTAATTTAGGAAAACGTCTTGCAAGAGCGTGAGCCAGATCAACAGCCATTCGCCGTGTAATTGCTGCCTCCGGCAGAACTATTGCGTGGACTTCCTGAACATCCCGCTCGGCAGAG
>Ga0335070_10001278_pt1 | contig 28963 bp, 24 predicted proteins | sample Lox_Sample_13_FD_206722 | JGI IMG/M metagenome (GOLD analysis project Ga0335070, IMG submission 206722) | Soil microbial communities from Loxahatchee National Wildlife Refuge, Florida, United States - Lox_Sample_1.3 | ecosystem: Environmental > Terrestrial > Soil > Wetlands | place: USA...
TGAAACGGTTGAAATGATCTCCTCCCTTATCTCCTGGCAAAGCTCTCCCAATTCTTCTTGGTCCAATTGCTTAATATCATGGGAGGTTTGTATCCGATCTAATACCTTCTTCATGGGTCAACCTTCCTTACCCTTCTTGCCAAAGATATCTTAAAATACCAGGCAACGTTCATTCGTATGCAGCCAAATGAACGCACCTTGTTACTCTTCACTCTCTTCTGAAATTGCTGCGCCGGAATTTACCGAAGCAGTCTGCCCCGAGTTCATCGACGGATCAAAAGGACGTGTTTTGAGCAGTCCGTCCTTGTCCTTCAATAGAATCTCCACTTTCTTCTCTGCTTCGTCCAGTTTCTGGTTGCAAAAACGCGACAGTCGGATGCCTTCTTCGAAGAGTCTCAACGATTCTTCCAAAGCGATGTCGCCCTCCTCTAATTGAGACACGATCTTTTCCAGTTTATTGAGCGCGTCTTCAAACCTTTCCTTTGGCATGGTCTCCCTTTCCCGTACCGCCAGACCCCCTTCTGACCTCACACAAGGGAAAAAAGCCTGTATTCGAAGATTAATTCTATATTTTAAAACCCACGATCGTCAAGACCTATCCGTTTTTTCAACGCCGCAGAGTAGTTTTCCTCGGAAAAGCCTGACCTCCACTCTGTCTCCCGGCTGGACTTGAACGGCATCTCTCAGAATTTGTAACGAAGGAACTTGACGCGTAATGCTGTACCCCCTTCGAAGGATAGAAAGGGGGCTTAACGAATCTAACCTTCCCGAGGTTCCCCCTACTCGGTGGCGATAAATTTCAATCCCGTGTTTGACGAGCTGCTCCATCCTCCTGCTACCCTCTGAAACGGATAATCTGAAATTTTTCAACTTTTCCATAGGATTTCGAAGAAAGAGTTTCTCACTGAGATGCAATTGCTTCTCCTTCCTTCTCTTAAACGTCCACGAGGTCAAAAGGCGAAGCCGGTTCACCAGATCATCCATCCGCAAAAAATACTCTTCGATCTTCTTTTTGGGCTCCCTGAAGATTCCCGAAAGATGGGACAAGTGGGTTCGATATTCCTGAAGCATTTGAACCGCCTCATTCTCCAGACGGCCCCCTAAAAAGTGGAGGAGATGTTTAATTTCTGTCTTATCCCTGACCACCAATTCTGCGGCCGCAGACGGTGTGGGTGCTCTCAGATCCGCCACAAAGTCCGAAATGGTGTAATCCGTTTCATGGCCGACAGCGGAGATGATGGGAATCTTCGAACGGTAAATCGCCCTGGCGACAGCCTCCTCATTAAATGCCCACAGATCTTCGAGCGACCCCCCTCCTCTGCCCAGAATGATCACGTCAACGTCCGTCTGTTGATTGAAGTCCGTCAGCGCTTCAACAATTTCGCCGGACGCTCCTTCTCCTTGAACACGAACGGGGTAAAGGAGGACATGAAGATTCTCGAACCGCCGGTTGAGAATGTGGAGCATATCTCGAATGACAGCACCCGTCGGAGATGTGATCACGCCGATTTTTTGTGGCACCATGGGGATCGGTTTCTTGCGCGCCGGGGCAAAGAGTCCCTCCCTTTCGAGCTTCTCTTTTAATTGGAGGAAGGCCAGTTGAAGCGCCCCGATCCCCTTAGGCTCCATGGATTCCAGGATCAGCTGGTAATCCCCTCTCTTTTCGTAAAGACTGACTCTCCCCCGACAAACGACATGAAGGCCATCTTTAGGGGTGAAGCGAAGGGTTCGCGCCTGCATCTTGAAGAGGACGGCTCGAATCTGGCTGGCGTCGTCCTTCAGAGTGAAGTAGATGTGCCCGGAGGGGGGGATCCGGAGGTTTGAGACTTCCCCCTCGACCCAAACTTCGACAAATCTGCTTTCAAGAATCTTTTTGATTTCTTGGGTGAGTTCTGAGACGGTCAGAATGTATCGAAGGGGTAACTCCACGATTCTTTATATCCTTCACGAATCTCGTTATCTTAATATAACAGAAAGGGCGTAAAGTGTAAAACTTCGCAACCCGTTGAAAAAGTCATCTTAGTGGACGGGTCGGCGACCCCTGGATGAAGGCCGGTTTTCAATACATTTCATAACCGCGGCGTTTTTCAAAGACGGTTAAGAGTTGACTAAAAATGGGACGAGGGTTATAAATTTCAAGAAGTTAAACCGGAGGGTATGACTTTGGAACATTTTCCTTTGGACGAGATGAAGAGAATGGCGAAAGCCATCTTCAAGAAAGCCCTCTTTGCAGTCGATCCATCCAGAATCCTGAAAGAGAGAATTCGAATTGAAAAAGATCGCTTATTCATCAAAACGGATAGGAATTCAGAGAAAAGGTTTGATCTGAAGGGGGTTGAGAAAATATTCCTTGTCGGCACTGGGAAGGCAGCCGGTGCCATGGCGCAGGCGATCGAAGAAATCTTCGACGATCGAATCACAAGAGGGATTATCACCACAAAATACGGACATCAGCTGCCTCTTGCCAGAACAGAAATCATTGAGGCCGGTCACCCGCTTCCTGACCGGAAGGGCCTCGAGGGAGCGAAAAAGATCCAGCGGCTCCTTCAGGAATCCGGACCCAAAGATCTGGTGATTTTTCTCCTATCGGGAGGCGGCTCCGCCCTTCTTCCATTTCCGGCCGACCACATCAATCTCAAAGAGAAACAAGAGGTGACCCAATTCCTTCTCGACTGTGGAGCTGACATTAAGGAAATCAATACCATTCGGAAACATATCTCCAGGATCAAAGGAGGATGGCTCGCCAGGTGGGCTTACCCTTCCACGGTCATCGGGTTCATCCTCTCTGACGTGGTTGGAGATCCTCTGGATGTCATTGGCTCCGGCCCTACCGTTGCCGACCCGTCTACCTTTGAAGAGGCCTGGGAGATTTTGAAAAAATATGACTTGCTTAACGAAATTGCGCCTTCGATTCGTAAACATCTCCAATCGGGGAAAGAGGGGAAAGCTGAGGAGACCCCCAAACCTCAAGAAGTGATTTTCGAGGGGGTCTATAACAGTCTCGTGGGATCGAATATCCTTGCCCTTCTTGCAGCGAGAGAAGAAGCAGCCGCCCTTGGCTTCAATCCCATCATCCTCTCTTCTTCGATCGAGGGCGAGACACGGGAGGCGGCCCGATTTCATACGGCCATTGCAAAGGAAGTGATTTCCAGCGGGAATCCAATTCCCATGCCCGCCTGCATTCTTTCCGGAGGTGAGACCACTGTGACCATCAAGGGGAAAGGGCTCGGAGGAAGAAATCAGGAATTTGCCCTGGCGGGAGCTTTAGAAATCGGCGGGGTCGAAAAAGTGGTCGTCCTGAGTGGGGGAACGGATGGAACGGATGGACCCACGGACGCAGCGGGCGCAATCGCTGATCATACCACCGTCCAGAGAGGAAGATCCTTGGGGCTGGATCCGAATTTCTATCTTGATAACAATGACGCCTATCCTTTTTTTGAGAAATTGGGAGATCTTCTGATTACCGGACCGACGCATACGAACGTCATGGATGTGAGAGTCCTCTTGATAGACTGAACTTAGATGTAGTCACGGAAAGATTCTACTCAGGGCAGTGTGTCCAGACCTTTATGGACAACAGGGAGCCACTTTACGGAGCTTTTCCTGGCATCTGGCAGACGAAGTTTCGAATAAAAATAAAAAATGCCATGGTTTAAATCAACCCATTCAAACCGCGTCTGCTGGTTTTTTGACGTTAAGAGCTAACCCCTTCATGAAAAAGGAAATGGCAATGTATGAGATCACCGTCCGTTCCCACTTTTCAGGCGCCCACCGACTCCGTTTTCTTCATGGAAAATGCGAAGCATTGCACGGCCACAACTGGAAAGTGGAGGCTTCTGTCGTGTCTAATCGATTGGGTAAGGAGGGGGTGGTCATCGACTTCGGAATCCTGAAACAAAAAGTGGAAAGGGTCTTGAAGCCTTTGGACCATACCTATCTCAACGATCTCCCTTATTTTTCAGGAGTTGAACCTTCTTCTGAAAATATCGCAAAATATATCTTTGATAGATTGAAGCGAGATCTGAAGGGACACCCCGGGACCGTTAAAAAGGTCACGGCATGGGAGTCAGAGACTTCGAGTGCCACCTATTTCGGGAGATGACCATGAATGATATTCAGAATCAAATGGATCATCGGAAGATTGAGATCAATAAAGTCGGGGTAAAAAACATCCGTTATCCGATCACCGTCCTGGATAAGGCGAAAGGTTTTCAGCATACGGTGGCCAGTGTCAATATGTATGTGGATCTTCCTCACCGCTTCAAGGGAACCCATATGAGTCGCTTTGTGGAAATCCTTAATCAATACAAGGGAGATATCGCTATTAAGAACTTCTCGAAGATTCTGACAGAGGTCAAAAGGAAGTTGAAAGCCAAGACCGCCCACCTCGAGGTAGAATTCCCCTATTTCATCGAGAAAGAAGCTCCTGTGACGAAGTCGAGGAGTCTGATGGAATATATCTGTCGAATCTGCGGTTCAAGCAATGAAAAAGAAGATTTTTATATGGGAATTGTCGTTCCGATCACGACGGTGTGCCCTTGCTCAAAAGAGATTAGCCAATTCGGAGCACACAATCAAAGATCCCTTGTCACGGTCAATCTTCGCTTCAGGAAATTCGTCTGGATTGAAGATATCATCCAGCTAATCGAGGAATGTGCCTCCTGCGACCTTTATTCCATTTTGAAGAGGCCCGATGAAAAATATGTGACAGAAAAAGGTTACGAAAATCCTATGTTTGTTGAGGATGTGGTGAGAGAGATTGCCAAACGGTTAAAAAAGGATAAGAATATCACCTGGTTTACTGTCGAATCTGAAAACTTCGAGTCGATTCACAATCATAGTGCTTATGCTTTTGTGGAACGAGGCGATAACGTTTGAAAAGCCGAGTTCCTACCAAACGATGACTCGATCGGAAGGAAGGAACGATCGAGGGAGATTCGTAAGGCTTTCCGCTTATCTTCCGGTTCTGGTCTTTGCCAGGTCCCAGCAATAGTCATAAATGTGGAGTCCCTTGCTGGAAGCGATCATCTCGCCATCTTCTACCCCAATCTCCTTCGCCATATACTCCTTGAGGAGCTGAAGTCCAGCCAGATTGGACGGGAATCCCGCCCACAAATCCCACGAACGGAAGTAGAGCATAAAATGAAGTTTTCCATAACGAACACGCGTATCAATGCCGCGAAGGCATTGCGGGTCCTGGAGTAAAATTGAACTAGCATTGCCGACCGCCATGTAAGCTTGATTCGTATTGAGTCCGTCTTCCTGGTACATCCGGATGACTTCATCAATCTGCTTTTCGAGATCCTCTCCGTAGGTGTAGGTCTCGTGGACATCTTTTCTCGAGGTAATTAACTTCTCGAGATATTGTTCCACATATTCCATGGAGGTCGGAGGGGGAACATTGCAACCTGGAGGAATGTCCGGGATAAGAGGTCTTGTGCCCGGATGGGTAATGTGGACAACAATATAGTCATATTCCATCCTTTTCTGGCCCTTGAAACTCCCGCGGTCGATGGTATATTCATAACCCTTCTCAAAGAGGTTATAAACACATTGAAACCACGCGTCCGGCAAATCCCTCGCCTGTATAAACTCAATCTTCATCCCATCCCTCGATATGAAGCGATTTTCTTAAATGGACCTCTCTTAACCCACCTCCCCTAAGCTTGTCAATCTTTTCTCCAAGTCTGTTGTTTAAGGTTCAAAAGCGCAGATGGTGGCGCCAAAACTGGAAGAGATAGAGTTGCGCATAACCCGCGTATCGGCCAAAATGATCGGAGACGAATTCTTCCATTGCCCTTTCCCCCGCGTTCCTCCCCTTGAAATAGACCTCTCTTAGGCCCTTCTTAATCCAGGTGTCCATCGGAAAGGCTTCAAGAAAATCCAAGGAATAAAGAAGCGTGCAATCGGCCACCTTTCTCCCTACTCCTGAAAGACTCATCAACCGTTTCCTTGCTTCTTTGTAGGGGAGACTTCTCAGCGACAGGAGATCGCTTCGGTCGACGCATTGACTCGCCTTGACCAGATATTTCGTCCTGAACCCGGCCTTGACGGGTTCCAATTGAAGAGGGCTTTCCATGCAGCGAGGATCCGGAAATCCATAACCCACATGGTTTCCCCACGAGATCTTCTTTCCAGAGGATTTGCAGAGCACCTCGATCATCGACCGTATCTGGGAAATGGCCTTGGCAGACGAACACAGAAAAGAGATCAGACACTCCCATGGATCCTGGCGGATCATTCTCAACCCCCGGTATTCTGCGATGGCTTGATGAATGGCGGGATCCCGGTCGATGCTTTTATAGATGAAATCCAAATCCTCATCCAACCTGAAAAAATGGACCACGAATGGCTCTTCAACTCCCTCATAGAAGAGGAACTCTCCGGCCTGCCGGACGGAAAAAATCTTATTGGAGGATTGAATAAGATAAGTGTCCAGGACCTTGGTAAATCGGAAAAATTGCCCGCATTCCAGGGTAGGCTGAAGTGAAAAACAGGGGATTCGGAGTCGGGAGGTCATTCCTCTCTTTTCAACGGGTGTCGAATGAGGGCAATGGCAGTAGGCTTTCCTCTCTTTGTTCTATCCCTCGTGAACTCATCTCAATCATCCGGGTGATATTTGATTTCTCCGGGCGGCACTCCTCCCCTATTTCTCAAGAGTGGACATTTTTCTTAGGACGATATTCGCCATCTGGGATTTTTCAGAGATTTTTATAAAACTCCTGTAATTCTCGAGTGCCTCCTTCGTCTTTCCCATTTTTTCGTTACATCGACCGAGGTCTAAGTAGGCATTTGCCAACTGGAAGCCCTCCCCCAAATCAACGACTTTTTGAAAGGCGTGTAAGGCCTTTTCATAATCCCTTTTGCCCTCGTAGGAATAACCAAGACCCTCCATGGCAAACGCGCGATAGAGCTTTTCCTTCCCTGCTTTTTTGAGGTAATTCTCATAGGCTTTGATGGCTTCATCAAATTCGCCCAGCCGCAAATGGATGTTTCCCTTGTATAAAATGGCGAGTTTACCGGCCTGCGTTTTCGGGAACTTGGTCATGACTCCATTGAATCTTTCTATGACATTCTTATATTCTTCGGGAGCTCCTTCCCGATACGGGGAACTGACCATCTGGTAAATCTCGACGGCTGCATTAAACATCTGATTCGCACTTTCCGAATTTTTCTTTTCCCACGTTTGGAATAAAAAGATCAGTAATAAGAGGACCAAAACAAAACCCACCCCCAGGGCGATGGGCTTGGCATGATGGGTGACGAAAAGGTAGATCCTCTCAGAAAGGGTGATAAACTCATCGGGCTCTTTCAGCTTCCTTTTGATAATCTTTTTTGTGCTCGTCATCCTAACCACCTTTCAAAAGCGGAATGATTATAACTTTTTTTCGGCTTTTTGAGAAGCGCCCCTTAGAACCCTCTTTTCTCCCAATCGAAGGGTCAGCTTAATTTGGTCAAAATACTCAATGAGTGGGATGACGTACTTTCTGGAAGCCTTGGTCATCTCCTTAAACTGAGGGGTCGTGATTTCTTGGTGACTCTTTAAATAGGCGATCAGTTGTTCTCTCAAACTTTCGAACGAGACATGGTGGAAATAAATGTCATTCTTGATCCTCACCAAAACTCCTTCATGAGCCAGATGGTCAAAAACGGCTCGAACCTCTCCTTCGTTTTCAGACCATTCTACCGACAATTCCTTCGGAGACGGGGGCTGGAGCCCTCCCTTCAGAACAGCCGCTTCCACGCGCTTCGCCAGCCCCTTCTCATCGACGGACGAGAGATGGTGGCCGGAAAGTCTCAGTTTATCCTTTTCCAGTGCGACTTCTTTCGACTGGATGAGGTCGCTGACGAGGATTTGGAAAAGCTTGACATCCATCTCAGGAGGAAGTTTTGTCCTCAACTCCTCTTTGGACAATCCAGATTTCATCGGAAATCGCTGATGGAACTCTCCTAATTGGGCCAACGCCATTCTTCTCAATGCCTGATAGGGGCCTTTTGCAATAACCTTTAATTTCTCAGAATCAATGAGCAGGAGATCCCCTCTTCCTTCCAAACGTCGGATGACAGTCTGGACGTCACTCGGCGGCATCTCCACGCGGTTCGATAGCTCCTCCAGGGCAATGCCTCCCATCCCTGAATGATCGATATGCTGTCGGAGCGCCTGTTCACTCGTCCCGTCCTTAAGGAGACTCAGGTCGGCGATCACGGAGGGCGAAAACCTCTTGTGCTTGTCTGGATGAGCGTTCAGAATCACGCCTCCTCCGATGGTTTGGATGGCGGAAGAACCCCGGATGACAAAGCGGTCTTGCGGGAGAGCGACCACCGGTTGTTCCAACCTCAACTGCACAAAGCCGGCTTGTCCCGGAGCGAGCTCGTCCCGGTCGAGGAGATAGACGGATGCACCCGTCAGGGTCGTCCCCACATGAAATCTCTGCCTGGTGCGGTGCTTTAAGGGGCGCGGGGCATGGGGCAAATATTCAAGGTAAGCATCGATCAGTTGAGTGGCGCGAAGGGTGTTCGGTCGTATGAGAACGTCCCCTCGCTCGACCACCGAAGTTTCTATTCCTTGAAGGTTGACTGCCGCCCTTTCCCCTGCGACCGCCTTTTCAACACTTCGGCCATAGACTTGGAGGTTTCTGATCTTCCCTTCCAAGCCGGATGGAAGAATTTGGACTGTTTCCCCTTGAGAAAGGTTTCCGGAAATCATGGTTCCCGTCACCACCGTTCCAAAACCCCTTATGGTAAAGACACGGTCGATCGGCAGGCGAAATAGACCCTCGGAGGACCTCTCCCTGATCTCCTGAGAAAGAAGGTCGAGAGCCGAAAGGAGTTGAGGAATCCCCTCTCCTGTCACGGAGGAGACGGGAAGGATTGGAGCATTTTCTAAGAAGGTATGCCGGACGATTTCACCGACCTCCTCTTTAACCAACTCTAACAATTCACGGTCAAGCAGGTCGATTTTGGTTAGGACGACCAACCCTTTATTTACTTTCAAGAGTCTGCAGATATCTAAATGCTCCCTCGTCTGTGGCATGACCCCCTCATCTGCAGCAATAACCAGGGCGACTAGGTCGACCCCCCAAGCGCCTGCCACCATATGCTTAACGAATCTCTCGTGACCCGGTACGTCAATAATCCCCAATCGGATCCCACTCGGAAGGTCCAAGAAAGTGAATCCCAGCTCTATGGTGATCCCTCTTTCTTTCTCCTCTTTCAAACGATCGGTATCCACCCCGGTAAGGGCTTTAACAAGCGAAGTTTTTCCATGGTCGATGTGCCCGGCTGTCCCAAGAATCACATGTTTCATCAATCACCCCTAAGTTGAATCCTCTGATGAACTGCCTAAAGATAACAAAAACCGCTCCATCTTTCAATTCTATTCCGTTTTCAGCCTCTCTTCTCCGCCCTATTTCACCCCGAAGCGAGCGATCATTCACCCAGACCAGTAAGGACCGAGCTTTAAGAAGAATAGACGAGAAGCAGGCCCGGATACATTGCTCAGGAAGAATATATTCCTCTGCAGCGACGATTCCTTGTGTGATTGACGGGTGGGGTTCATTCTTTTTCCGATTCCATCAAGGTTTCCGCAGGATGAGTAGTGTAATCGGCATGGGATAAGGGAAACAGGGCAGTACCGTCCTCAAACGCAGAGAAATCAATGCCTGGGAGAGTGGCTTCTCACAATGTTCAAATCCTGTGGAAAAAAGGATTTGAGCTCTATACACCCCTTCAATTCCTTTGTATAATTGAATACGTGGAAGATGTGCCCTGGGAAAATCTATTAAATTTCAATAGGTTACATTTTTGTGGACTCGGAACAAAAAAACACAACATCTTGTGGTCAGTTACGTGACTTTCAAAACCTAGATGTTCACAACCTGTTCATAGACGGCGTGCCGACTGCCAGTTTCTTGGCCATTGCTGAAAATAAAAAAGGGGAGAATTTCACCTTCTCCCCCTTCTATTAAACTCTTAGGGCAGGATTCATCTTAACCAAGGATTACTTTACTGCGCTCTTTAGTAAATTACCTGCTTTGAACTTCGCCACCCGTGTGGCAGGGATCTTAATCTCCCTCCCGGTTTGGGGATTTCTTCCTGTCCTAGCCCTCCTCTTCGCCACAGAGAACGTCCCAAATCCCGTCAAGGCCAGTTTGTCCCCCTTTTTTAACGCCTTCATCACCGTTGTCGTAAATGCATTAACGGCTTTTTCGGCTGACGCTTTCGAGATTTTGGCCTCCTTCCCTATGCTGGCGATCAACTCCGCCTTTGTCATCTAAATCACCTCCTTTTCTAGGGATGCATTGTTTTAAGTCGAATGAGAATCAGCTTATCCAAAACGATGCCCATCATAAACCATCGATATTTTAAAAGTCAAGCGTTTTATTTCGAAAATTTAACGACCTAAATTTGCCATTTGCCGGAGGAGAACCGTTCCGCAATGAATGGAATCTTTCTCTCCTCGAATTTCGAAACCGTTTTGGCATAGGCACAAGTATATCACAGAAGAGAAAAAGATTGAGAAACAGTTAAAGATCCTGAAGGTCATTGGGGTCGATCTGTAAAATAAAAAAGATTTTGTCCTCGACACCATAGACTTCTTTCTGCAATCGCTCCAGATAATCCATGGCCTTCGGATTCAAACCATATCTTGCTTTCAGATCGCTAAACCTCTCCTCCAACGAAACGATTCGATCGTGCATCACTCGCTTGTCCGCATAATTGACGACTTCCTCTTCAGAGACGCAGGACAGATCTCCACTTTTCTCGAGCCAGATATGCTGGGCCACCACGTCCCCCACCCTTCCGTAGCCCATTTCCTTCAAGACTTGACAGCCTCTGCGCGCATGATCATCCTTTGTCTTGAGACACTCTGTTTTGGCAAGGTCATGTAATAAAGAGGCCGCTTCCACTAACCCGAGATCAATCCTTTGGCCTTTTCTATTGAGCTCGGCTGAAATGAAAAGGGCTACCCGCGCCACCTCGAGGCTGTGGGAAACGATGTTCTCCAGCATTCCACATCGACTCATCACCACCAGGCATTCTTCCCTGCTGGGAATCATCATTTATTCCAACTCCATTTTTTTAAGTGAGTTTGGCGTCGACCGTTTTGCCGAACCGTTTAACTTGAATAATCATACCCCAGTACCTCCGTTCCCCCTTTGCGGAAGGACTAGAAACCCTTCCCGCTTCCTTCGTTTTCCTTGAAAGGCAAAGAAGGCTGGCCCTCGATCTGCTCCAATTTGAATGTAAACTTGTCCAACCGCCTTCTGGCTTCCTCAAACTTATTCATCGCATTGCCGATATGCTTCCCGACGAGCTGAAATTCCTCTTGAAAACCTCCGATGTCTTTTTTCAAGCCGGACAGCAAGGCCTGTATCTTCTGTGCCTCCTTTTCAATCTGCAATCCTTTCAATCCCAGAACGATCACCTGGAGATAGGCGTAGAAGGAATTCGGGGAAACGGGGATCACCCTTTTCGCCAAAGCATAATTTAAAACCCCCTTCTCCTCCCCAAACCATTCATCTTTAGTTATTGTTTCATAATAGACGTTCTCCGCAGGAATATAGAGCAAGGCAAAATCATAGGTTCCCTCCTGGGGAAGAATATACTTGCTGGCAATGTCGTCAATATGTTTCCTGACATCCCTATAAAAAACCTTCTGGAACCCTCTTTTCTCATCCTCTGTTTTGCACTCAATGATTCGCCTAAAATTATCCAGGGGAAACTTTGAATCGATCGGAACAAGCTTTCCTCCCAGTCTCACGACGGCATCGACTCGCTCTCCACTCGAAAAGGGGTATTGAAGGCTGTAGAATTCGGGAGGGAGAATCTGGGACAACAGTTCACCCAGGAATTGCTCCCCCAATCCTCCCCTCAATTTGGGGGGACGGAGGATTTCTTGAAGGGTGGCAATGTTCTTGCCGACTTCATGTATCTGTTCGCTCGTCTTCGACAGTTCTCCGAGCTTTTCTCTGACCTCACCGATCACCTGTCCTGCCGTGTCGAGTCGCTGACCGATCTGTCCGCTGGAGTGCTGAAGTTGCTGGTTCACGAGCTGGAGCTGGTGACCTACCTGCTCATTGATGGCTCGAAACTGTTCGGTGAGGAGGGAAATATTCTTGTTCAATCCGTCACTCACATGCCCCCTCAATTGTTCCATCTGCTGCTGCATCAAGACCCACATCGTCTGGGAGGAGGAGTCGCTTTTGATCTCTTCGAAAAGCCTCTTCCATTTCCGTTCCATGAAAAAGAGCACAATCAAAAAGAAAAAAGCGATCCCTCCGGCAATGATCAATCCCAAAATCAGAGTCGCCGACTGCATCTTCACCCGTTCGACCGCGCGAAGCCCCCGGCTTTCAAGGAGGCGTGGGAAGCGCGACTCAGGGTGAACCTTGAGCAAGCCCCGGCCTTCAAGCCGGGGAGCCGAAAGGTTCACTCCCTATTCCCCTTATGGATGCTGAATGATAAGGTATCCTTCCACCTTTTTCTTTATAAGGTTCGTAACAATAACACTCCAAACATTTTCTTTCTGAGCTTCTTCAAAAGGGATGGGGAATTCTACTTTGAGGGGGCTTTTCCCTGTGAGGGTGGGGATCCCTTCGACGCTCCCCAATTTTTTGAAAGAAAGCTTGAGGGAGGTCCCCCCCCATTCCCACCTCGCCTCGATCGTCACCTTTTCTGTTTGAGCTTTGCTCCGGAATCGTGGTGCGAGAAAAGAAAAGGAGAATTCTTCCTTTTCTTGTGGCTTGATTTGGAACGGAAAGATGATGAAGGTCCTTTCGAATACGTTGTTTTCGAGATGGATGTCATCGGACGATAGCTCGGGAGAGATCGACACTTTCACTCTCGAAATGCCGGCGAGACCTACCTGATAAGGCGGGGCGACCGTGTAGCGGTTTTTGAGATTGGCCTTTAATGCCTCCGAAAGGAAATGGTCAAACTCCGACATCTTCTGGTCATTCACAAATACCTGAACCTGAAAGATAGCTCCCTTCCGGAGATCGATTTCCCCGGCATTGGATAGCACGATTACGAGTTCCAAGTCCTCCGTCAACTCCAATTGCCTGACCACGATGTCGGGTCCCATCGGAGGTCCTTCGAGTATTTTCTTGAGGTGGTTATTCTCCTCATTCGACTCCTTCACCTCATGAGGAAAGGTCACCTGCACGTCAATTTCATGGCGTCCGACAATGACCAGGGGAGTCGTCAGCGTGGTCGTCCCTTTCACTGGGAGAAAGGACTGATCAGACAGGTTTCGCAACCCATAGCTTCCCTTCAAGGAGCCGTCGACCAGGATCTTCATTTTTCCGTCCCCTAAGGGAAGCGGGGTTTCTCCGGAATTGGTCATGGTGACTGCCAATTCCCTCCGGGACGTGAGGGAAATATCGGTTACGGAAAGGTCGGCGAGAAGAGGCTTGGCCTCTGATTTTTCCTTCCCCAAAACCTTAGGAAAAACTTTGCTCGGTTCATTTTCCTGAACCGCCTTCTCCTCCTTATCCAGAACGGCCCGCACTTCGTGCTTACCGACCACCTCGACCGGAGTTGTGTAGAGAGTCGTGCCTCCCGGCTCAAGAAAGGTCTGATCCGGAAGAGTGCCAAGAGAGTCCTTCCATTTTAGAAGACCATCTACGTAAATCGTTAGGCTCCCAATGCCATAAGGAGCAGGCCCCTTTCCAATATTTGAAAGCATCACCATTATCTTCCCAGTCTCATTTAAAGAGACGTCCAAGATGGTAAGATTAGGAAGGAGAGCGGGTTGAGATGAAGGAGGTGGGGTGGGTGGAACAGGTGGAGCGGGTGTGGCAGATAGAGGAGGTTGAGTGGTATTTGCGACTTGTGTTGCACAACTGAATAGAAATATAGACAAGGCGAAAATCGCAATCGCCCCTTTATACATAAATGGATTCAGCCTCCTTGGACAGCAAAATAACGCATTAGGCTATGAAATGCAAGGGATTTCTCCCGCTTGGAGCTATCCGGTCCAAAGAGAGCGTGATGGGGAGCGTACTCTAAAAATGCCACTTTAGAGACAGGCCGGTTCTGGAATTATTAAACCTGAAATCTTCCCTGAACCTTCTTTTTCCTTCTTGCACTTCTCTCATTTGAGATTCTAAGCCAGAAATCCTTTTATCCAGTTGAGAAAAAGTTATTTTCATATGGACAAGTGACGTTACTTGAAATGGAAATTCTCCAGGAATAACAAGACGCCCTTATGAGCAACGCTAGGTTCAACGGGCGGTCCAGCCTCCGTCGATGAGAAGCACATGGCCTGTGACCATATTGGAAGCCTCCGACGCCAAATAGATGACCGCTCCGGTAATATCCTTAGTCTGCGCTATCCGGCCTAAAGGAATGTTTCCTAGAACCGAGTTCCGAAAACCCTTTTCCTCAAACATCGGTTTTGTCAACGGAGTCTCGACAAAGGTTGGAGCAATCGCATTCACGTTGATTTGATACGGAGCCCATTCGATCGCCAAAACCTTTGTTAGGAGATTGACCCCTGCTTTGCTCGACGAATAGGAGGCCCTTCGTTCGAGTCCGACGCTGCCCATCGTTGACGAAACGTTGATGATTTTCCCTTTTCTCTGCTGAATCATCACCTTCCCAACGGCCTGGCAGCAGAAAAAGAGCCCCTTGAGGTTCAAATTGATGACCCTATCCCACGCCTCTTCCGTCACCTCGGTCGCCCATTGGGGGATGTTAATCCCGGCATTATTGACCAGGATGTCGATCCGGCCGAAAACCTTTACCGCTTCGTTCACCATGTCCTGAATTTCCGCGATCTTGTAGAGGTCAGTCTTCTTGGTTAAGACCCGGCGGCCGCACTTCTCGATCTCAGGTTTGATTTTTTCAAGTTCGGGGAGGATATCACATACGACCAGATCAGCCCCGTACTTAGCCAGGGCCAGGGCAAATTCGCGGCCCATGCCTCTTGCTGCTCCAGTAATAAGAGCCACTTTACCCGAGAGGTCGAACTCGGAAGAAGGGGTGCTGTCCATGATCGTTACCTCCTGTGAATTGGTTCAGAGAAGATTAACTAATTTCAACATAGCATGCCATCCGATACCATTCAAGAAACGGCATCACCTCATCTCCTTCCCTACGCCTATTCGAACCTTGACACCAATTACTTAACATTGTATTTGTTTGAATGGGTAGCAACGTGGGTCATCTGCTGGAGGATGTATGAAAGACTTTATCGATCTCAGAAGCGATACCGTGACCAAACCCACGCCGGCCATGAGGAAGGCCATGGCAGAAGCCGAGGTCGGCGATGATGTCTTCGGTGAAGACCCTACCGTGAACATCCTGCAGGAAAAGGTGGCCAATCTTCTCGGAAAAGAGGCCTCCCTCTTCGTTCCTTCGGGAACAATGGCCAACCAGCTGTGCATCAAATCCCATACCCAGCCCGGCGATGAGGTGATCATTGAAGTATCTTCTCATCCTTATAATTTCGAGGGAGGAGCCGGAGCAGCCCTTTCGGGTATCCAGTTTCAGTGCCTCAAAGGATCACGGGGCATTCTCGATGCCCCTCAGGTTGAAGAAAGCATCCGGCCTGCCGATCATCACTTCGCGGTCACACGGCTGATCTGTCTTGAAAATACGCATAACCGCGGCGGTGGATCCATCTACCCTCTTGAAAAAATGGCTGATATCTATCGATTGGCGAAATCGAGAGACCTCTCAGTCCATCTCGACGGTGCCAGGCTCTGGAATGCCTCTGTCGCTACGGGAATCAAACCCCAGGAATACGCTCGATGGGCAGACTCCGTATCGGTCTGCCTTTCCAAGGGATTAGGGGCTCCCATCGGCTCCCTGGTCGCTGGTCCCAAAGGATTCATCGATCGTGTTCATCGTTTTCGAAAGATGTTCGGGGGCGGAATGCGTCAGGTCGGAATCATTGCGGCTGCCGGTATTTATGCCTTGGACCATCACATCGAACGTCTGAGAGAAGACCATCAGAATGCTAAGCGCTTGGCCGTCGGTTTGAAAGAATTGAGGGGAATCTCAATCGACCCGAAACATGCTGAAACGAACATTATTATCTTCGACGTCGCCAATACCAGTATGACAGCTGCCCAGGTGGCAGAGGGGATGAAGAAGGAAGGGGTCCTCATCCATGCTTTTGGCAAGACCCAAGTCCGCCTTGTCACTCACCTGGATGTTACTGCTGAAGACATAGAGAAGACCTTGAAACGATTTGAAAAAGTCTTAGGCAAGAAGTAGCATGGGGGAAAAAGGATATTCTTAAGTTGTTCTTTTCGGGTTTCGAATTTTTTGGGAAGCTATGTCTGACCCGATCGTTGCTTTTGTGACTTGCGGCTCCGAAGAAGAGGCGCTTAAGATCGCCAACGCCCTGGTTGAAGCCCGTCTTGCAGCTTGTGTGAACGTTGTGGCTCCGATCCGCTCCATCTACCGATGGGAAGGAAAAATCTGGGACGAGAAGGAATGGCTGTTGATTATCAAAACAGAAAAGCACAGATTTGATGCATTGGAGAAAAAAGTGAAGTCTCTCCACTCTTATTCCGTTCCTGAAATCATCTGCCTTCCCATCACGGAAGGGTCTGCGCCTTATCTCAACTGGTTAGTGGAAATGACCGAATAAAATCTCCAAATTCCAAGCACCAAACCGCAAATAAATCCCAAGTTTTCAAAATTCAAAATGAAATAGTTTGGATCATCCCGAATTGGGCCTCGGAGCTCAGTTGGAATTTGGGGTTTGGTAATTCGAGTTTAGATGAGCGTAGGTTTCTTAAGATGAAAGTCGGTGTTCTGCTCGAAAGTATAGGCCACCCTGAGGAGCATCCCCTCATCAAGGTGCTTTCCCATGATCTGAAGTCCGATGGGAAGTCCTTCACGGTTGAATCCGCAAGGGATAGAAATCGCGGGAATCCCCGCCATATTCACCGGTATGGTATGAACATCGGATAAGTACATCTGGAGAGGGTTCCCTGTCTTCTCACCAATTCGAAAGGCCGGTGTGGGGGCGGTCGGTGACACAATAACGTCTACCTTTTGAAAGGCTTCTTCAAAATCGTTTTTGATCAAGGTTCTTACCTGTGAGGCCTTCCTGTAGTAGGCTTCATAGTACCCAGCAGACAGAACGTAGGTTCCGAGGATGATCCTTCGCTTCACTTCTTTTCCGAACCCTTTGGCTCGAGTCTGAGTATACATCTCCATCAGATCCCGATATCCTTTTGAACGGAATCCGTACTTCACTCCATCATATCGGGCCAGGTTAGAACTGGCCTCGGCCGTTGCAATGATGTAATAGATGGCTACGGCATATTCCGTATGAGGCAAAGACACCCGCTGGACGTCCGCTCCCCACTTTCGAAAAGAATCGATGGCATCCCTGACGGACCTCTCCACCTCCGGATCCATGCCTTCCACAAAATATTCTTCAGGGATTCCGATTCGAATCCCCCTGACGTCTTTTATCAGCGATTGCTTGAAGTCTGGGACCTCCGCATTGACCGAAGTCGAGTCACAAGGATCGTAGCCGCTGATCGCATTCATCAAAATCGCGCAGTCTTTGACATCCTTTGTGATCGGACCGATTTGATCCAGGGAGGAAGCAAAGGCGACGAGTCCATATCTGGACACTCGGCCATAAGTGGGTTTCAATCCGACGACGCCGCAACAGGCGGCCGGCTGTCGAATCGAGCCGCCCGTATCAGTCCCCAGGGCACCGATGCATTCATCCGCAGCCACCGCAGCCGCCGAACCGCCGCTGGAACCTCCTGGAATCCGCCTAAGGTCCCATGGATTATGAGTCACGTGGAACCCTGAGTTCTCTGTGGAGGAACCCATCGCAAATTCGTCCATATTGAGTTTTCCCAAGAAAACGGCATCACTCTCCCTGAGCTTCTTGATAACCGTCCCGTCATAAAAGGGAATATATCCTTCTAAAATCCTGGAGCCGCAAGTCGTCTGAATTCCTTTCGTACAAAGGATATCTTTCAACCCCATGGGGACTCCTGCAAGGTCCCCGATCTCTTCTCCCTTCGCAATCTTGCTGTCGGCTTGATCCGCCTGGCGAATGGCCTCTTCCTCCGTCAGTATAAGATAGGCTTTAACTCTTCCTTCAACCTCTCTGATTCGCCGGTAGAGGGCCTCCGTAACTTCTCTGGAGGTGACTTCCTTCTTGAGAAGGAGGTCGTGAAGTGCATGAATGGTCAAGAAATGTAAATCCATCGATACCTCTGGTCGAGAAGTGGAAATGTCAAATGTCAAAGTTCAAATGTCAAATAAAATCACGATGAATCCAAACTCCAACTGTTTCGATGTTGAGCCTTGTCATCCATTCGAAATTTGAAATTTGGATTTTGAAATTTGAGATTGGTTCTACTCAATGATCCTCGGCACCTTAAAATGCCCGTCCTCTTCGTCCGGGGCAATCGCCAACACTTCCTCTTGCGGAAAAGAAGGTTTGACTTCGTCTTCTCTAAAAACATTATAGACGGGGATAGCGTGAGAAGTGGGTTCCACCCCGGTGGTATCGATCCGGTTCAATTGTTCCATGTAAGTGAGGATTTGCTCCATCTGATTTCCAAAAGTCTCTTTTTCATCTTCAGACAATTCCAGGCGAGCCAACCGGGCTACCTTTTCGATATCCATCTTCATCCGCTCAACTCCTCAAACCATTTAATTAGAGTCTATCGACGAGCAGTATGTTCCGGCATGCCGGACTGGATCCGGCATCCAGACATCGTCCCGACGAAAGCCGGGAACCCTGGATTCCGGCTTTCGCCGGAATGACGATTCGGACCGCGGGAGTGATTTATGAACAGACACTACCTAACGGTCTCCTCTCCCCAGGGGAGAGAAATAGGATTACGAGATCAACATTCCCTTTATCTTATTCAAGCTCTCCTCCAATTTCTCGCGCTGAGCGCCGAACTCCAGCGCTTTCTCCTTCACCTCTTGAACAACCTCCGGGGGAGCTTTAGCAAGAAATTGTTCGTTGGAGAGTTTCTTCATAACGAAAGCACTTTCCTTCTCCGTTTTCAGTATCTCTTTCTGAAGTCTCTTGACTTCCTCTTCCATCCGAGACCGCTCCATGGGGACAAAAATCTCGATCTCTCGAACAACCACAAAGGCACTGGACATTGGTTTTTCAATCTGGCGTCCAAATTTAAACTCCTTTACCAGAGCGAGAAACTGAAGGAAGGATTGATTTTCACGGAGCTTCCTCTCCACTTCATCCGTCTTCGTCCGAAAGAGTACGGTAATCTCCTCTGCGGGCGGAAGGTTCATCTCCCCGCGAAGATTCCGGATGGCACTGGTCACGTCGATGATCAGCCCCATCTCGTTGCCCACTCTTTCGTCATCGTATCTTTCATGCGGTTTTGGAAATTCGGCGACCATAATCGATTCGCTCTCTTTTCGTCCCGGAAGCTGTTGCCAAATCTCCTCCGTAATAAAGGGCATAAAAGGGTGAAGGAGTCTGAGAATGGCGTCGAGGACTTCTACAAGCGTCCGTTGGGTAAGGCTTTGCCTCTTCTGATCTCTCTCCCTGTAGAGGTAAAGTTTCGTCATCTCCAGATACCAGTCGCAGAACTCGTGCCAGATAAAATGGTAGAGGGTATGGGTGGCCTCGTTGAATTTATACTCCTCCACCGATTGGTGGACCTCCCGGATGACCTGGTTTAGCCTTCCCCGTATCCAACGATCTGGAAGGCTAAAATCCTCCGGAAGCACCTCCTGGCCGATCTCGTCAGCTTTAAAGGTCTCGAGATTCATCAGAGCAAATCGTGCCGCATTCCAGATCTTATTGGCGAAATGACGGTAACCCTCTGTCCTCGACTCTGAAAGCTTCAAATCGCTCCCCGGCATGGTTAGGGCAGCAAGAGTAAATCGCAGGGCATCTGCCCCGAAACGATCAATGAGGTCAAGAGGGTCGACCACGTTCCCACGGGTCTTCGAATATTTTTCACCTCTCTCGTCTCTCACCAGGCCATGGATATACACGTCTCTGAAGGGGACATCGCCCATGAACTTCAAACCCATCATCATCATCCTGGCGACCCAGAAGAAAAGGATGTCGAAGCCGGTCACCAGGACGGAAGTGGGATAAAACTTTTTCAACAGCTGGGTCTTTTTTGGCCATCCCATGGTGGAAAAAGGCCAGAGGGCGGAACTGAACCAGGTATCCAGAACGTCGGTCTCAGGGGTCAGTCGATCGGAACCACACCTCGGGCAAGAGGTGGGGGCCTCTTTGGACACAATGATTTCCCCGCATTGATCGCAGTACCAGGCTGGGATCCGATGTCCCCACCAGATCTGCCGAGAGATGCACCAATCCCTGATATTCTCCATCCACTCGAAATAGGTTTTCTCCCACATCCCGGGAATGATCCGCGTCCGGCCGTCCCGAACAGCCTCAATGGCTGTCTTGGCCAATGGCTTCATCTTGACAAACCACTGGAGGGAGAGATTTGGTTCGACAACGGTCTTACAACGATAACAATGACCGACCACATGGCGGTAGTCCTCGATTTTGGTCAATACACCATCCCTCTCAAAATCTTCGACCATCTTCTCTCGGCATTCAAAACGATCCATCCCCCGATAAGGGCCCGCGTTTTCGTTCATTCGGCCGCTCTCATCGATGACTTTGATCTGTTCGAGATTATGTTTCAACCCGATTTCAAAATCGTTGAAATCGTGAGCCGGAGTGATCTTCAAGCACCCTGTGCCAAATTCAACATCCACATAGGAGTCCGCAATTACAGGAACCTCTCGATCGATCACCGGGAGGATGACCTTCTTTCCCACCACACTACGATAGCGTTCATCCCCCGGGTTAACCGCCACCGCCGAATCGCCGAGCATGGTTTCCGGCCGGGTGGTAGCCACGACGACAAAATGATCGCTTCCTTTGAAGGGATACTTCAGATGATAGAGTTTTCCTAAAACTTCTTCATGTTCTACTTCGAGGTCTGACAACGCGGTTTGGCATCGGGGGCACCAATTGATGATGTAATTGCTCCGGTAAATCAGACCTTCCCGATATAGACGGACAAACACTTCCTTGACCGCATCGGAAAGGCCTTCATCCATGGTAAACCGTTCACGACTCCAGTCACAGGAGGCACCCAGCTTCTTCAGCTGGTTAATAATCGTTCCCCCGGATTGCTCTTTCCACTTCCAAACCCGCTCGATCAATTTTTCTCTTCCCAGCGCGTGCCGGTCGAGTCCTTCTTCCAAAAGTTGTTTCTCCACAACGTTTTGGGTGGCAATGCCTGCGTGATCTGTACCCGGCATCCAGAGGACCGCGTAGCCCTCCATCCTTTTGAAACGAATCAAAACATCCTGCAGGGTATTGTTGAGTGCGTGTCCGATGTGAAGAACGCCCGTTACGTTCGGGGGTGGGATAACAATAGAATAGGCTTTCTGTTTAGAATCTTCATCAGCCCTGAAATAGCCGCGCTTCTCCCAATACTGATACCATTTTTCTTCCACCTGGTGGGGATTATAAGATTTTTCCAAGAGCTTTGAGGCCATTGATACACCCTTTATCCTCCCTAAAAAGCCGCTGGAAAACGCCCCTCTGCTGCGTTCCTCTCATCTTTCGTCGTTGCGGCGTACGTTCGAGTACGCCTCACTCCGCACGATTCCGAAAGCCTCACGCGGGGCATTTTTGAGCAGCCGAACAAATCACCTTAACTAACCCTTTTCTTCCTTCTCAAGCCGCTTGATCTCCTCCTGAATCGCCTTTTCTGCCAAATCCGGAACCACTTCTTTTACGATCTTTTCGATCCGCTCAAGGGTAAAACCGACGACATTCTGGGTCATCTCCGGGACGAGTTTTGTCATCATTTCTCCCATGATTTCCTGAACCTTCCGCGAAATGACCTCTTCCATCTGTTTATCAACTGCACTAACCAAAGAAGGCACCTCTTCCCGGGGTATCATCGTGGGTTCTACTTGGGCCGGCTTCGGAGCCTCGGCCCGAATTCTACTCGGAGTCGGTACCTCTTCCAACCGATCCATCTTTATCTCTTCGATTGCTTCCGGTTGCTCCATCTCTTCCATCTGATCTAGCGACTCTACTTCGCCAGTCTCTTCCACTTCCTTCATTTCTTCCATTTTCTCGAATTCTTCAATCTCCTCGATCCCTTCAATCTTTAATTCTCCCAGGCTCAATTCCTCAGTCTTGACCTCTTTTGGCTCGCGGATGACCTCGCTCTCATCCTCTTCCAGCAGATCCTCCAAAAGTTCCTCTGGAAATTCCTCCTCGGACAACTCTTTGATCTCCTCTATCTCCAGGGGTTCCTCTAGGGCCTCCTCCTCGGGTTTCTCTAAGGCTTCTTCCAGGGATTCTCCCAGCGATTCTTCGAGGGATTCCTCCAAGGATTCTTCCAGCGATTCTTCTTGGGGCTCTTTAAGAGGTTCTTCCAAGGATTCATCTATCGATTCTTCGAAAGATTCTTCCAGGGATTCTTCAAGGGGCTCTTCCAGAGGTTCTCCTAAGCGTTCTTCCGAGAGCCCGCTCAGAATCTTCTCCAAAGGTTTCTTTGAGGGCTTCTCTACCAACTCCTCAGTGAAAATGGTTTCTTCGGGAACCTTTTTCTTAGGTTCCTCAACAAAAAAGGGCTGGGATACCTCCTGCGGCGGTGCCGTTTTCACTTCTCTCCGAAGCGCTTTTTCAAATTCTGAGAGATCCAACTTTTCAGCGGGTTCCTCGATCTGGAAGGGGCTCTCTTCTATATCCCTTACCTCTTTTCCAGCAGGCCACTCCTTTTCCAAAGTGGGTTTGAGCTGTTCCACTTTTTCGAGGATTTCCTCCAATTCGATTTTGTCAAAGAGTTCTTCCTCGGGAGAGGCTTCTCTCAAGGGGACTTTTCTTTTCAATCGGAGGTCGGTGCCCGCGGCTTTCTTCTCGGGACGAAGTTCCAGCTCCTTTTCCGCTGGTTTTTCTTCAAACTGGGGTTTTTCCCAGGAATCCATCGATGTCGTATCTCCAAAAGATTTTTCTCTTCCTGTCGGGACGAAACTATCAATGCTCATCCTGGGTTCGGGTTCCTCCACCACATCCACCAATTCAATGACTTCCTCTTCCTCCTCTCCCGTTTCATCCAAGGGAAACCCCTGTCTTTCAGAAGCCATTTTCCCCTTCTTTCCGGCCATTCCCTCTTCCATCAGATTGCCCACCAGATCGAGGACCTCAACTTCGTTGAGGGGCTTTGAAATCACCCCGTCTGCCTGGAATCGTTTGCGGTCCTTTTCAGAAATCTCATCAAAAATACTCGAAATCAGGATGAACGGGATATGCTTAAAATCAGGGTCGCCTTTGACGGCTCCGCATAATTCCAAGCCGCCCTTCTCCTGAAGGCCCGCCCCCGATGCGATAATCATGTCCGGTTTGAAAAGTTTTGCCCGGAGAAGAGCATCTTCTCCGCTTTCCGAAAAGATGAGGTGGTAGTCAGTGGTTTCAAAGATCCTTTGAAACTCTTTTTGGTCGGTCTTGTCCGAATCAGCTATGAGAATCTCTTTTGCCATTCTCCGGTCTCTTATGCGTGGCTAGACAGAATTAACAACGATTCCATAAATTGTAATTTTCTATCACAAGGAATATGGAATGTCAACCCTTCGACAGCTCGGTGTCATTTAAACTTTAAAAGTGCACACCTTTTGATAGATTTAAACTTGAAACATGCACACCCGGGTTTCTTGAGAGAATATAGTCTAAAACTCATTGGGAGGTTTAGGCTATGTCTCAACTACACAAACGATTTAGCTCGGATCAGGTGAAAGAACTTCTGAAGCGCTATGTCAAGAATGAAATCGAGCGAAAATATGTTCAAGAGATCCTTGGAATAGGAAAGAGACGTTTTTTCATGCTCCTCAAACAATATAAACAAAACCCTGAACAGTTTGCGATCCAATACCAAAGAGCGACACCTTCCCGCCTCTCTCCAGACCTCGAACACCATATCCTGAACGAATTATCGATCGAAAAAAAGATCATTCAGGATAAGGAAATCCCTCTGAAGTCTTACAATTACAGCTACATCAAAGACCGATTGAGGAAAACCCATCATCAAAAAGTATCCCTTACCACCATCATCCGCCGAGCTAAACGGCACGGCTTTTATCTAAAGAAACCCAAAAGAACCCTCCATGATCGGGAAGTCCTAACCCGCTATGCGGGAGAACTGATCCAACATGACGCCTCTTATCATCTCTGGGCACCTGCTGCCCAAGAGAAATGGTATCTGATCACTTCATTGGATGATTTCAGTCGCCTGATCCTTTATGCCACTCTGCTCAAGCAGGAGACGAGCTGGGCCCATATCCTGGCCCTCCAAACCGTCATCCTCCGCTTTGGACTCTCTTATGCATACTATGTTGACTCTCATCGCATCTTTCGCTTCGTCCAGGGAAGGGACTCTTTCTGGAGAAAGCATCACCTTCTGACCGATGAAGCCTCCCCTCAATGGAAACAGGTCCTCGAGGATTGTAATGTAAAAGTCACTTATGCCTTGTCCCCTCAAGCCAAAGGCAAAATGGAACGACCCTATGGTTGGCTCCAAGATCGTCTGATCCGCACCTGTGTCCGAGAAGACATCAAAGAAATTAAACACGCCCAAAGGGTCCTTAACCATGAACTCTACCGATATAACCACCAGCAGGTTCACTCGACCACCCAAGAAATCCCCTATCTGCGATTCCAAAGAGCCCTAAAAGAGAAAAAATCTCTCTTCAGAGAGTTTACCCTCAAACCCCCTTATCAATCTGTCAAAGATATCTTCTGCCTTCGAATGGACAGAACGATTGACCCTTACCGAAGAATCTCTATCAATAATCTCCAACTCAAAGTCAATCATGCCAGCCCAGGAAAAACCGTTAACCTACGTCTCTCCCCTTCAACCAACGAAATCTCCGAAATCAGATTCTGGTGCGAAGGCAAACTTATTGACATCCAACGAATCAAAAACTCCGACATCAAAGGTGTGCACTTTTGAAGTTTAAAGTGTGCAATTTTCAAGTTTTGCTAACACCCTTCGACAGCTCGGGGAGACTCCGGGTAGCCCCTCGGCCTTTCGAATCAATTGGTCTCGGTGGAAAGCGTGGGATTGTCGAAAGGGCCAAGGATATCGCCATCTTTTGTTTAATCCCCGGTCACATAACTTTCCGCGATCTTCGGCTATCTCTCACGGTTTTCCACTCTTCCTTTGCCGTCGCTGACGGGTGACTCGTTTCTCCATGAAACGATCGACGACAGGAAGGAGATCAACATTGAAATCATAGCTGACCCTCACGATCGGTTGGTCAATGTTGATCTTCTTACCTAGATCCGTCGGGGTCGCAACGACCACCGCATCGCAGATGGAATGCCGGATTGTTTCTTCAAGGTCTTTAATCTGGCCTTCTGAATACCCCATCGCCGGAAGCACCCGCCCAATATGGGGAAAATTTTTATAGACCTCCCGCAGAGAACCCACCGCATAAGGCCTTGGATCCACCAGTTCTCTGGCCACCTTTCTCGATGCCGATGCACCCGCTCCGTCAGGCATGCCTCCGTGGGTGATGGTTGGTCCATCCTCGATAACCAATACCCTTTTGTCGACGATTCTTTCTGGATGGTCCAACCAAGTGACCGACGGGGCTTCCAGGACTTCCGCGCCGGGATTCATGAGAGAGATATTTGCTCTGATCTTTCTGAGAGACTCCTCGCTCCCTTCATTCACTTTTGTTATGATAAGAAGATCCGCCCTCCTGAAGTTCACCTCTCCGGGATAATAGAGCTTCTCATGACCCGGCCTGAGGGCATCTGTTAGAACAATCTCACAATCGGATTTGAGGAACGGAAAATCATTATTCCCCCCGTCCCAAACAATCACTTCAGACTCTCGTTCAGCCGCCCTCAACACTCGTTCATAATCCACACCCGCATAGACGGTAATCCCCGCCTCCACGAGAGGCTCGAATTCCTCTCGCTCTTCAATCGTACAGGTGTTTTCCTCCACCTCCGCTCTGCTGGAAAAACGGAGCACCGGCTTGAACTCACAATAAGCCATCGGATGCCGGATGACCGAAACCTTGAGCCCTTTCTTTTTTAGAAGCGAGGCCAACTTTCGCGTGATGACTGACTTTCCACACCCCGTGCGAACCGCGCAAACAGAGATGACCGGCACTCGGCTATCAATCATCGTCTCTTTAGGCCCGAGAAAAATAAAGTCCTGACCCTTGGAAAGCACCAGAGAAGCTTTATCCATCAACGCTTCGTGCGAAATATCACTATAAGAGAAAACCACCTGATCCGCCGGAAACTCCGAGAGCAACCGGGGAAGTTCCTCTTCAGGGTAGATCGGGATCCCTTTGGGATAACGAGGTCCGGCAAGCCGCGGGGGATAGTTTCGATCAGCGATGTAAGGAATTTGCGTTGCTGTAAATGCGATGACCCGGTAGCACGGGCGCTTCCTAAAGTAGGTGTTGAAGTTATGAAAATCCCGTCCTCCAGCCCCAAGGATGATAACCTGGAGAGGCCTTTTTGAATGAGCCTTTTTCGTTTTATTACCCGAACCTTCCTTTTTCATAGAACGACCCAGGGGAGCGGGAGGAAAAGTTTTTCGTAAAGACTGAAGGCATAGCGGTCCGTCATGCCGGCGACAAAGTCGCAGACGCATCGTTCCAAGGAGTCATAAAGCGATTCCATTTTAATCAGCTTTAAAAAATAACCCGGATGATCGACTAAGTATTGATAGAGTTCCTTTAGAATCTTGGTTGCCTTGAAGAAATCAGCATGAACCGCTCTGTTCTCATAGACATGTTCCCAAAGAAATGCTCGCAGATTCAACACCGCGGAGAGGATCTCCTTCGATATGGACAGCTTCCCGTCACCCGATGCAAGGGTTTCCCGGATGATATCATTGACCATCGTATTAATTCGTTTGGAATGGGTTTCGCCCAGGTGGTTCAGGCAATCCGCTGGAATATCGTTTGAGGAAATGACTTCGCCCCGAATCGCATCATCAATGTCGTGGTTAATGTAAGCGATGATATCCGCAATCCGCACCACCTGACCTTCCCGTGTGAAAGCCATCGCTTCGGGGTCGTCGCAAAGGATTTCTCCTCTCCCCTTGGTGTGTTTCAATATGCCGTCTCGTACCTCCAAAGTGAGGTTCAGTCCCTTCCCGTCCTTCTCCAAGAGGTCGACGACCCTCAGACTTTGATCCGCATGGTTGAACCCCCCCGGGACGATCTCATCCAGGGTATCCTCCCCTGCATGGCCAAACGGCGTATGGCCCAAGTCGTGTCCCAGCGCGACGGCTTCCGTTAAATCCTCATTGAGGCGGAGGGCTTTCGAGATCGTTCTTGCAATTTGGGAAACCTCGAGGGTATGCGTCAATCGGGTTCGGTAATGATCGCCCGTTGGAGTCAGAAAGACCTGAGTTTTATGTTTCAGTCTTCGAAAGGATTTAGAATGGATGATTCGATCTCGATCATGCTGGAAGGCCGGTCGGAGAGGACATTCCTCCTCGAAGGATGGGCGGCCTTTCGACCTTGAACTCAACGCCGCAAAAGGAGAGAGACTCTTTTCTTCCCGGTCTTCTAACTCCTCCCTGATCGTCTTCGGCAATTGACAATGCTCCGTTTGATCGAATATGCTATTTTAGCTAACTTATCATAAAAGAAGGACTTTATCAAACTGAAATCCCACCCATGCTCTCCGAAGCTGTATCAGAGTTTGGGGAACCAGTCGGGCAAAGATGTCTAATTTGGAGGAACTTTTTTCTACCCCGCTCTGTAAACGGAGGATTGGAAGTTGATGTTACAAACGATGATCGACAGCATTAAACAAGGAATCCGGAGAGATCCTCTGCTTTCTGTCTTGTCGACATTGGCCAGACAGAGGAGAATTCATCTCTTCTTAGTAGGAGGCTACCTCCGGGACCTCTTCCTGGGAAAACGGGGAAAGGATTATGACTTTACATTGTCCAAAGATGCATCTCCATCCATTGTCCTAATCGAGGAAGCCCTTGGCCTTCACTTCTTTAAGGTAGGGAAGAAGGAGAGGAACACAGTCACTTATCGAACTATTCAAGAGGGGCTTTCCATCGACCTTGCCTTCTTACAGGGTGAAACGATTGAAGAAGATCTCCGGAAGAGAGACTTCACCATTAACGCGATGGCCTTTTCTTTACGAGACGAGACATTTCATATGGTGGGGGGGAGCCTTGAGGACTTGGGTAGAAAGCTGATCCGTACCGTATCGGATGTTTCCATCGACCACGACCCATTAAGAATGCTACGAGCTGTCCGCTACTTTTGCACCCTGGAAGGCTTCATGATCGATGAAAACCTCGTCAGGGAAATCTCCTCAAAAAAGGACCAGATCAAGAAAATTCCTGGAGAGCGCATCAAAGAAGAACTGGATCGAATCCTTCTCTCCCCTTTCGCCTTCGCTGGAATAAGATTCCTTTATGAATCGACACTGCTCCTCACCCTCTTTCCGGAGTTCGGGGAGTTAAAGAACCTCGGGCAGGGGGAGTACCATCACCTCAACGTTCTCCCACATATTCTCCTGGTCATAGAAAAAGTGTCCTGGGCTGTTGAATGGGTCGTCTCCAGAGGGACGAAGATTTCTTTCGTTGGAGAGGATTGGCTCGCTTTACATTATGCCGTCCTCTTCCATGATATCGGCAAACGAGACACCTATTCAGAAGATGAGAAAGGAAGAGTCCATTTCTATTTCCACGAGTCTCATTCTTGCCAACGGGCAGAAGAGATCATGGACAGATTAAGGTTTTCGAATGAACTGAAAAATAGAATTCTACACCTTGTCCTGCATCACATGAGAATCCTCAATTTGCCCGGCGGGACCAAGGAAGGGGCGCTGAAAAGATTGGTCAACCAGATAGGTGAAGATACTCCCCTTCTCGTTCTTCACACCCTTGCCGATAAAGAGGCCAGCCGCGGCATCCTTTCCATTCAGATCGATGAGGTGGTG
>Ga0335070_10001279_pt1 | contig 28963 bp, 21 predicted proteins | sample Lox_Sample_13_FD_206722 | JGI IMG/M metagenome (GOLD analysis project Ga0335070, IMG submission 206722) | Soil microbial communities from Loxahatchee National Wildlife Refuge, Florida, United States - Lox_Sample_1.3 | ecosystem: Environmental > Terrestrial > Soil > Wetlands | place: USA...
TGATCGCGCAAATCCAGGGCGCGGGACCAGCCCTCGATGGTCTCATCGTAAGCCTTAAACAGCATCTGATTCGACCAGCGCAGTTTTTCATCGCTGGCCTGTAAGGCGGCCTCGGCCTCTTTCCGTCGCTTTTCCTTTTCGATGGATTCCAGAGCAAATGAAAGGACGTTGGCGACTTCCAACAGCAGACTGATCTCTTTGGCGTCGAAAATGCCGGTTTCCGCAGAATATACCAGCATCGCTCCAATAACATTCGCGCCTGCGGTGAGCGGAATACTGGCCATGGAGTGAAAGCCGCGCTTCAAGACCTCGTCTCTCCAAAAAGCCGCCGCCGGATCCGCATCTACATCATTGCAATAAACCAGGCGGTTCTCGCGGATGGAAAGAACCATGGGGCCCTCACCCAGAGAGCGAATCTGCGCGCCTTCTGAGATCGCTTCGAGATACCCCATCAGGTTGCCTGCCCACGCTCCGGGGCTGATCTCATGAGTGACCGGGTCGAACAACGCGATCCAGGCCATATCAAACTGGCCTTCTTCGAACAACACCGCGCAAGCCTTATCGTATAGCTCCTGGGCCGAATGCATTTTGACCGCAGCCTGGCTCACCTGGCTGACCACCGAATAGAGCCGGTTCACCCGGGTCAGCTTGACCTGCGCCTGTTCCCGCTCCACGATTGCACGGGCTTGGTGGATGATTTGGATCGCCATTTTGGAAATCTGCAGCGAAATCTGTTGGAAAGCTCGCTGGACATGATCGAACTGAACGGCGGACATCCGGTTGATTTCTTGAAAAGCGGCTTCGCATTCCGCCTCGGTGAACCCGAGCTCGCGCCCATACTGAACCATGTAGCACAAATCGGCTTCCGGCTCGGCTGCCGGCCCAATCAACCAGTTCGCGATAGGGTGGTTCTCGATGTGGATCGCAGCTAAAGATACCAGTATTCCGCTCATCGAGCTCCATTGTTCAAAGAGAGCCTGGCCGAGATTTTGCCCGGCCAATCCCGCCGTGCTCCTCTGGATGACCTCCATGGATAAATTGCCATAATTGCTTGGCCGGGTGATCATGCGCCCATCCAGGGCCAATATCACCGAGGGGACGCCCGTTGAATCCGAGCAGGTATCCTGGATCGCCTGGATATCGCCGATATCGAAAAGATCCTCAAAACGGAGGCTGTTGAGATCATTGGTCAATGACTGAAACGAAGCCATACGGTAACTTGCAGGTATAGAGGCTTGAAAATGCTTTGGCCTTAGATCCTGTAGAAAGCCAGGAATAATTTCCAACAGGTCCATTCTACCACCTTGCAACTTATCGTCGACAGCGGATTACAAAGTTGGTAGGTTGACCTTTGAATCACGGCTGGCAGGTGATACAGGTGATCCCATGGATCTCCCTGGCATGACGGATTTTTTTGGAAGATATGACATTCGTCTTAATCTCAGGCAGAATGTGGCCGATCGAATAAAAACCTATTGACTCTGGCCTTGAGATTCGCTATAATATACTCGAAACCGGTTACGGGAACGGTTACGGCACCGGTAACGAAAACGGTTACGAACAATTTCCTCTACTACGAGCAAAGGTCTATGAAGATCACCATCGGTGAAATTGCCAACCTGGCCGGGGTTTCAAAAACGACCGTTTCGCGCGTGCTCAACAAAAAGCCCGACGTGGATCCCGCCACGCGCGAAAGAATCCTGGCGCTCATCTCGGAGTACGATTTTCAGCCCAACGCCTTTGCCAAAGCCATCTCCACCCAAAGCAACCATTACATCGGCCTGCTCATCCCCCACAAGGCCGAATACATCTTCTCGAACTCTTTTTACACCGAGGTCATGCGCGGCGTCTCCACCGAGGTGGACGGCTGCAACTATTACCTGTTGATCTGCTACGCACATGACGTAAATTACCTGGATATCTACCGCCAGAAGCGGGTTGCAGGTTTTGTCCTCCTCAGCCCAGGTTCCTATCATAAAGGCATCATCGAATCGCTAAAGACTGAGAACATCCCCTTCGTGTCTACTGCCAAGGTCACCAACGAGGAGATGGTCTACGTCGACATTGACAATTTTCACGGCGGCTCCCTGGTGATGGAGCACCTGGTCTTGCTGGGCCACGAGCGCATCGCCTACATCGGCAAGCCCACCCTGATCAGCTCCATCGAGCGCATGAACAGCCACCAGGCAGTTCTGGAGAAACACGGCCTGCCCTACGATCCTTCCCTGGTTCTGGTCACCCATAACTCCTCGATCGAGGATGGCTATCAATCTACCCAGGAGTTGTTGAAGCACCCCAACCCGCCCACGGCTATCTTCCTGGCCAACGACATCATGGCAGTTGGGGCGATAAAGGCAATCCACCAAGCAGGGCTGCGCGTACCCGAGGATATCTCCGTCGCCGGTTTCGACGACATTCCCCTGGCCTCTTACTCTAATCCACCCCTGACCACCATCCGCCAGCCTGCATATGAGAAGGGCGCTGTCGCTACCCGCTTGTTGATCCAGTTGCTCGAAAAGCAAGAGACCCCATCCAGCAATATCCTGGACGTTGAGCTGGTCGTCCGCGGCTCAACCGGACCAGTCCGAAATCGATAAATTCTCTTCACCGCCGGGCGTGTTTTGACCTGGCGGGGTATCTTTCTAGCAAACGGGTCTTTCCCTTAACGTTATATTTCATTTCATTCGAATAGCACGATCAAATCCCTGTCAACATACCGAGAGGTACGCTGATGAATGCTGAACCCCGCCATTTTGGATGCCGGATCACCGATGATCTGCTTTACAAGGGTATGCGAGTTCTTTTCCTGGAGAACGAGCTGATCCGCGTCGGGCTGCTGCTGGATAAAGGGGCCGATATTTTTCAATGGATTCACAAGCCGACCGACACCGATTTCCTCTGGCGCTCGCCGAACGGCCTGCTTCGCCCGGACCGGTTCACACCAACCACGGCTTCTTCCTCCGGCGCTTTCCTCGATTCCTATCACGGCGGGTGGCAGGAAATCTTCCCGGGCGGCGGGCCGGTCGAGTATCACGGCGCGGAGTTGGGACTGCACGGCGAGGTGACCTCGCTGGGATGGGACGCCGAGATCCTCGAGGACCGGCCGGAGCGGATTGCAGTTCGCCTGGCCGTGCGCTGCGTGCGAACCCCCTTCCACCTGGAGCGGACCCTGCGGATCGAAAGAGGCATCCCGGCCCTCTTCATCGACGAGGCCCTGACCAACCTTTCCCCCGAGCCGCAGGAGTTCATGTGGGGCCATCACCCCGCCTTTGGCGCGCCGTTCCTGCAGGAGGGCGTCCGCCTGTTCGTGCCAGCGGGGAAGGGCCAGGCGCATTCGCCGCTCTTCCTGGCCAGCAGCCGCCTCCAGCCGGGGCTGGAATTCGATTGGCCGCTGGCCAGCGTGGACGGGCAGCCTTTGGACCTGTCCGTCGTTCAAGGCCCCCAGGGTGGTTTTGGCGAGCTGATCTATTTGAAAGAGCTGTCTGCCGGGTGGTATGCCCTGCTCGATCCGCGGAAACAGCTCGGGTTCGGGCTCGCCTGGCAAAAAGAAGTCTTCCCCTATCTCTGGTTCTGGCTGGTCTACGGCAAAGCCCCCGGGTATCCCTGGTACGACCGGGCGTACGTCGTCGCGCTGGAGCCCTGGACGGGAATTCCAAACAATCTAAATCAAGCCATCGAATTGGGCAATCAGACGCAGTTGAAAGGAGGTGAAACGATCCGGGTTTCGCTGACTGCCACAGCGATCACCGGTCGCAATACCGTTTGCCAGGTCAATTTAGACGGAAGTATCGCATGAATCTGCACGTCAACAGCACCGTCAAATCTATTTCTAACGGAGGAAAGTCATGAAGCTCTTCAAGTTCGTTTCAATCGTTCTGCTGGTGGTCCTCACGTTGAGCGCCTGCGCTCCGGCCGCCACCCCGGCCCCCACCCAACCCCCCGCCCCTGCGGCTCAGCAGCCCGCCCCGGCCAAAGAGCTGACCATTGCCTACTCACAGGCCGAGCTGGTCAACGCCTGGCGGGTGACTAACCAGAAAGATATGGAAACCCAGGTCAAAAAAGCCGGCTACAAGCTGATCACCGCCGACGCTAACCAGGATCCTTCCAAGCAACTGGCCGACGTCGAGAATATGCTGGCCCAGAAACCCGACTGCCTGATCGTATCGCCGCTCGAGTCAAAGGCCTCGGCGCCCGTTGTCAAGCTCGCGGAAACCGCCAAGGTGCCCCTGGTGATCATCGACCGCACCATCGAAGCCGAGCCGGGCCAGGGTTTCTACAAGACCGAAATCACCCAGAGCCACGTCCTTTCGGGCAAGCTCCTGGCTGAGAAGACGGTCGAGCTGCTCAAGGCCAAATATGGCTCTGCCAAGGGCAACGTCGTTCACGTCCAGGGCCTGGCGGGCGCTTCGCCGGTGATCGACGCCAACAAGGGCTGGGACGAAGTGATGAAAGCCTACCCCGACATCAAGGTCGTGGCGACCTCTGACGCCGGCTTTACCAAAGACGGCGGGATGAAGGTCATGGATGACTTCCTGCAGCGCTTCCCCAAGGGCCAGATCGACGTCGTGCGCTCGGATTACAGCGACATGACCATGGGCGCAATTGAGGCCATCAAGAACGCCGGCCGCACGGAGCTGCTCGGCTACGTCGTCGGTGAAGGCGGCCACATCAAAGCCATTCAGGCCGTGATCGCCGGTGAGATCGCCCGCGAGACGCAGACTCCGCCGTACTTCGGCCTCAAGGCCGTCCAGTCCTGCAAGACCATCCTCGGCGGCGAGACCGTCGACGCACGCCAGCAGGTCGACATCAAGGTCTTCGACGCGAGCAAGAAGGATGACGCTCAGAAATACGTCGATGAGATCAAGGCCGCGGGCCTGGAATTCTAATCTCGCTTGAGAAGAGAAGGGAAGGCAGGCACGACTTTCCTCCGTCATGCAAAAAAGGACCTCCCCAGGGGAGTCCGCGGTTGCTCAGGCCAGCATGACAAGCCTCAGGAAGGTCAGCCGGATTATAACATGCCTTCCCTTCTCAATCCAAAAGGAACCCTCCGCATGGACCACCAGCCGCCTGTCCTCAGCATGCGCAAGATCTGCAAGTCCTTTGCCGGGATCCAGGTCCTCAAGGAAGTCGACCTAGACCTGTACGCGGGGGAAGCGCACTGCCTGGTCGGCGAAAACGGCGCGGGCAAATCCACCCTGATCAAGATCATCTCGGGCGCGTACCAGCCGGACAGCGGCAGCATCACCTACCAGGGCCAGCTCCTCAAGAACGTGAGCCCGCATTGGGCCCGCGAGCACGGTATCAACACCATTTATCAAGAAATCGATCTGATCCCGACCCTCAGCGCGGCAGAAAACATTTCCCTGGGCATCGAGCCCATCAAAAAGAACGGGAGTATCGATTGGCCCGCCCTGCGCGAGCGCGCCACGAAAATCCTGGAAGGGTGGGGGGCGGAGATCAACGTAGACGTGCCGGTCAACACCCTCAAGGTCGCATACCAGCAGATGGTTGCGATCGCCAAGGCGCTTTCCCTGAACAACCGGGTGCTCATCCTGGATGAGCCTACGGCTGTTTTTACCAGCTCGGAAATCGATCTGCTCTTCAGCATACTTCAAAAATTGAAATCACAGGGGATCGCTCTCCTTTATATTTCTCATCACCTGGATGAGATCTTCCGCATCGGCGACCGGGTAACCGTGTTGCGCGATGGGACCTTGATCCGCACCGGCGCGGTGGATGAGTTCAACAAATCCTCGCTGGTGAAGGCCATGGTCGGGCGGGATATCGACTTTTCGCTGCGCAACGGCGATCACTGCCAGGGTGAAGAGCTGCTGCGGGCGGAAGGAGTGACCCGCCATGGCGTGGTGGAAGACGCCTCCTTCAGCCTGCATTGCGGCGAGATCGTGGGCGTCGCCGGGTTGGTTGGGGCAGGGCGGACGGAAATGGCCCGCCTCCTGGTGGGGGCCGACCGCCCGGACCGGGGTAAGCTCTACCTGCGCGGTCAGCCGGTCGAGGTGGGCTCGCCCAAAGAAGCCCTCCTGAAAGGGATTGGCATGTTGCCCGAGAACCGCAAGGAAGAGGGCCTCGTCCTGATGCGCTCAATGTCGGAAAATATCGCCTACAGCCTGGTGGAGAAGGACGCGCGGTTTGGCCTGGTGCCGTGGAGAAAGATCAAAAAAGCAGTCCAGGATATGATCCAGGCCGTGGACATTCGCCCGGCGCGTCCGGCCCTCCAGGTGCTCTACATGAGCGGCGGAAACCAGCAGAAGGTCGTGCTTTCGCGGCTACTCCTGGCCGAATGCGACCTGATGATCCTGGATGAGCCCACCCGCGGCGTGGACGTTGGCGCGCGGCTGGAGATCTATAAGATCATGCAGGCCCTCAAAAAACAGGGTAAGGCCATCCTGATGATTTCCTCGGACCTGCCTGAAATCCTCACCCAGGCCGACCGCATCCTGGTGATGGCCAAAGGGCGGATCGCCGGGGAGCTGACCGCTGCTGAGGCGACCGAGGAAAAGGTCCTTTCCATAGCCCTGCGTTTAGGAGAGGCGGTATGAGAGCAAAAATCTATCCCTCCCAGGTGGTGGGCTTTGCCGAGCAGAACAGCGCCCTGGTCGCCCTGGTCATCGTTTGCCTGCTCGGCGCGCTGTTCGTGAGTAATTTTGCCAGCGGGATGAACCTGTCGGCCATTTTGTTCCAGTATGCCATCATCGGATTCCTTGGCCTCGGCCAGCTTCTGGTGATCCTGACCGGCGGGATCGACCTCTCCCAGGGAGCCCAGGTCGCCATGATTTCTATCATCACCGCTGTCCTGATGCGACAGGCCGGGGTCCTTCCGGCGGTTCTGGGCAGCCTGCTGGTGGGGACCGTATTTGGCCTGACCAACGGGTTGCTCGTCTCCAGAACCAGGATGCCCGCCTTCGTGGTCACCCTGGGGACGATGGGAGTGGCGCGCGGATTGGCCCAGGTCATCTCCGACTCGAAACCCATCGCCATCGAGGTCGGGTCCTTCGTCGATTTCGGGCGCAGCACCCTGGCTGGGATCCCGGTCTCGGCGATCCTGTGGGTCGTGGTCAGCCTGGGGCTGTGGTTCTTTCTGGCGCAGCGGCGCACCGGACGGCACATCTACGCGGTTGGGGGTAGCGAGGAATCAGCCCGCCTTTCGGGGATCGCGGTCAAGAACGTCAAGCTGCTAGTTTTCGGGCTTTCGGGGCTGCTATCGGCTGTGGGGGGCATCATCTGGACCGCGCGGCTCAGCTCCGGATCGCCGTTGGGTGGCAACGGCTATGAGATGGAAAGTATCGCCGCGGTGATCGTGGGGGGCGGATATATGCTGGGTGGGATCGGCACCGTCTCAGGTACGGTGGTAGGCGTGCTCCTCTTCGGGGTGATCAACTCAATCCTCAATCTGGTCGGCATCTCGCCGTACTGGCAGGGCACGATCAAAGGCATCCTCATCCTGGCGGCAGTCGCGTTGAGCCAGTTCAGGCGGATCGATCACGGCAGCCAGGCAAGGAGAAGCTGAGATGCAGAACATCCTCCAGCGTTATCGCAGCACAAGCTTTGATACCCAGTCTGTCCTCAAGATTCTGATGATCCTGGTGGGGCTGGTCCTGCTGGCGTCCGCTTTCAGCCAGGGCGTCTTTCTCCAGCCGAAAAACCTGGTCAACCTGATCTACCAGAATGCCCTGCTGATCGTGATCGCCCTGGGGCAGATGCTGGTGATCATCACTGGCGGGATCGACCTGAGCGTGGGCTCCATGCTGGCTATTTCCAGCGTCCTGGTCGTGCTGTTCCAGGATTACGGCCTGCCGGCCTCCATCGCGATTGCCCTGATCGCCAGCGTGGCCTTCGGGCTGGTCAACGGCTTTCTGGTCACCTACGTTCGCCTGCCGGCCTTCGTCGTCACCCTGGCGACCATGCAGATCATCTCCTCGATCGCCAAGGTGCTTAGCGGGGGCGGAGCGATCTACACCGGCCTGCACGGCGCAGAAATCCCGGTTGGCCTGGGAGAATTCTACAAAAACACCCTGGCGGGCATTCCCTACCCGCTGTTCGTCTGCCTGATAGTGATCGGTCTGGCGGCCCTGTATCTGCGTTCATCGATCGGCCATTACACCTTCTCGATCGGTGGAAACGAGCGCGCCGCGTATCTTTCGGGCATCCCCACCCGGCTGGTGAAAATGGCCGTCTACGTCATCTCCGCGGCGTTGTGCTGCCTGGGCGGGGTCCTCTTCGTCGCCCGGGTCGGGATGGGGGACCCCCAAACGGGGACCTGGATCCCGCTCGATTCAATCGCGGCGGTATCCATCGGCGGGGCCAGCCTTTCCGGTGGAACCGGCACCATCCTGGGCACCCTGATCGGGGTGGTCATCCTCAGTGTGCTCAATAACATCATGAACCTCCTCGGCGTGCCGCCCACCCTCCAGCCGGCGATCAAAGGCATCGTCATCCTGCTGGCCGTGTATTTGAACAGCGCCAGGAAACAAAATTAAGCGGTCAAGGAAATATCATGAGCGCACCCGTAGCCGTTGCCCATTTTGCCGATAGTCGAGCCGATTTCTTCGCCCGGCGCGAAGAGCTGGTTCTGGAAGAGCTGGCCGCGCTTGCCTGGCTGCGGGAGGAGTTCCATCCGCTCGAATCGGCGATCCTGCGCAGCCAGCAGGGAGTGAAAGATTTTGCCGGCCAGTGCCAGAAGGAAAGCGCGCAGAGCCTGATCCTTCACCTGCCGACCTGGAGCGATCCGATCTTCTCGGTCAGGCTGGCCAGCTCCCTGAACCTGCCCATTCTGATCCTGGGAAATTCACGCCCCGAGACGTCCAGCATGGTTGGCCTGCTGGGGGTGGGCGGTGCGCTCGACCAGGTGGGACTGCCCCACAGCCGGGTGTTCGAGCACGGCAGCGACTCCTCGCGCCGGTTGGTCCGCGCTTTTATCCGTGCGGCCGCCGCCCGCAGCCAGCTTCGCGGGCAGACGCTCGGCCTGTTTGGCGGGCGAAGCCTGGGGATCCTGACTGCCGAGGCGGACGCGGCGCAGTGGCAGCGCCTCTTCGGGGTCAACATCGAGCTGATCGACCAACTGGAGATCGTCAACCTGGCCGAATCTCTCCCCCAGGTGGAGGTGGACCGGCACAAGGCTTTCCTGCTGCGTAGCCTGGGCCGGGTCTCTTTCGGCGATTCGTTTACGCCCCAGGCGTTCGAGCGCCAGGTGCGCAGCTACCTGGCTACCCGCTGCATCGTGGAGCGGCTTGGCCTGGACTTCGTCGGGGTCAAGTGCCAGCCCGAGCTCAGCGATGGCTACGTGACCCAGTGTATCGCTCACCTGCTCTTCGGCTGCGCCCGCGACGCGGGCGGCGACAAGCCTCTCATGGTCCACGCCTGCGAGTCTGATGCGGACGGCGCCTTGACCATGCGCCTCCTCTCGCTGCTGTCGGAAGGCAGGCCGGCAGCTCTTCTGGACGTGCGTTGGCTCAATCCTGTCACCGGGCTGTGGACCCTGGCCAACTGCGGCGCGATCCCGGCCGCGTTGGGGGCTACGCCCGAAGACCCGGTAGGGCTCTCCCGCTTCTCGCTGGAGCCCCACGTCTTCGGGAGAGGCGGCGGCGGCGTGGTGACCGGCCTGATCCCCCCTCAGCCGGCGACCCTGGCGCGCCTGTGCCGTAAGAACGGCGAGTACTGGATGGCGATCGTCTCCGGCGAAGTCGTGGAGCCAGACCCGGCCGATCTCGAACGAATTACGCCGGCTTTTCCCAAGGCCTTCGTCCGCTCCAGCGCCGGGGTCGACTTCCTGTCCAGCTTTGGGTCCAACCACATTCACCTGGTTTCCGGGGATCTCACGCAGGAGCTGGTCGCTTTTTGCCGCCTGGCGGGGATTCCCTGGAAGATCTGGAATTCGTGAGGATCTCACGCATTACGGAGGAACGCATGGAACAGAAATACTGCGGGTTTTGGGGCCGAATCTTACGGGTGAACCTTACGACCGGCCAGGCGAGCGTTGAGGAGCCCGATCCGCTCCTCTACCGGCGCTATATGGGCGGCCGCAGCCTTGCTCTGTACTACCTGCTCCGCGAAGTCCCTCCGGATACCGGCGCATTGTCCCCTGAAAACAAGCTGATCCTGATGACCTCGGTGGTGACCGGCATCCCGATCTCCGGCCAGCCGCGCCACACCTGCGCCGCCATCTCCCCGCTGACAGGCTGCCTTGCCGATTCCCAGTGCGGCGGGTGGTGGGGCGCCGAGCTCAAGTTTGCCGGCTACGACGGCCTGATCGTGGAAGGCCGGGCGGAAGCCCCGGTGTACATCTACATCGAGGACGACGCGGTCGAGATCCTCCCCGCGGGCGAACTGTGGGGCAAGACCACCGGCGACGTGCAGGACGCCCTACGACAGGAGCACGGCGAGAAGGTCCGGGTCCTGCAGTGCGGGCCGGCGGGAGAGAAGCTGGTCCGGTTTGCGAACCTGACCGACGACCTGAAGCACTTCCACGGGCGAGGTGGTCTGGGGGCGGTCTATGGCAGCAAGAACCTGCGCGCTATCGCGGTGCACGGCTCCCACCGCCGCATTAAAATCGCCGACCCAAAACGGCTTCAGGAGCTGGCGCAGTGGTTCGTCAAGGGCGTCAAAATCGGCCCATCGCTGTCCTTGCACCACGAGCTGGGCACCTCCAAAGGGATCGTCCCGGTCAGCGTGCAGGGCATCCTGCCGACCTACAATTTTCAGGACGGCTCATTCGCCGGGGCTGAACAGATCGGCGGCGAGAACATGAAAAAGACCCTTAACGGCAAGACTGAGAGCTGCTTCGCCTGCGCCGAATCCTGCAAACGCTCGCTGGAAGGGGAGAGCGGGCCCTTCCAGGTGACCCGCCAGTACGGCGGGCCGGAATATGAATCCATCGGGCTGCTCGGCTCGAACCTGGGCGTGGACAACATCGTCGCCGTGGCTGCCTGCAATGAGCTGTGCAACAGGCTCGGCCTGGATACCATCTCGACTGGCGCGACCATCTCCTGGGCGGTGGAATGCTTCGAGCGCGGCCTGCTGACGCTCGAAGACACCGGCGGGATCGACTTCAAATGGAACGATCCCGAGAACAATTACTGCCTGATCGAAATGATCGCGGCGCGCAAAGGCTTCGGCGATCTCCTGGCGGAAGGCAGCCGGGCGGCGGCGCGCCGGATCGGGCGCGGCAGCGAGCGGTACGCCATGCAGGTCAAGGGCCAGGAGCTGCCCAACCACGAGCCGCGTGGAAAATGGGGAGTTGGGCTCGGTTACGCAGTCTCTCCCACCGGCGGCGACCACCTCCAGGCTGCTCACGATCCCTGGTTTACCAAACCGGGCAAGTACACGACCGAATACGATTGGGTCGACCTGGAGGACCTGGCCCCGGTGGGTCTGCTGGACCCAGTGCCGGCCGAGGATTTGAGCGGCGCGAAAGTGCGCCTGTTCGTCTACCTGCAGTACATCTGGGCGCTTCACGACGTGCTGGACTGGTGCATCTTCACCGCCGTCCCCGAGTTTCGCGCGCTCAGCCTCAACCAGCTCACCGAGATCGTGGCCTGCTCCACGGGCTGGCGCACCAGCCTGTTCGAGCTGCTCAAGGTGGGCGAGCGCAGCGTGACCATGGCGCGCGCCTTCAACGTGATGCGCGGCTTCAGCGCCGCCGACGATACCCTTCCCGAGCGCTTCTTCGAGCCGCTGCGCGCGGGCGCACTGAAGGGGCACAAGATCGATCGGGCAGATTTCGAGCGCGCGCTCAAGCTGTATTATGGGATGATGGGCTGGGACCCGCAGGGCCGGCCCACCGAGGCCAGGCTCGAAGAGCTGGGTATCGGTTGGGTTTGGGAATACCAAAAAAACCACGTCCCGGCCGAGGCGTAAAAGCATGCACGTGACGGTCAAGCTGTACGGCACTCTGCGGCGCTTCTCTCTCCCAGATACACCCGGCATCTGGAGCGGGGAGATCCCTCCTGGCAGCACCCTGCTCGACCTGGCAGCCCTGCTGGGCGCACCGGCCGAAGAGGTGGCGGCCGGGGCGGTCAATGGGGAGACGCTTGCGCTGGATACGACCATCCCGCCCAATGCCAAAATTATGTTGGTCACGCACGTCAACGGGGGCTGACCCTGAGCATCATCGATTTGCAAGAATTGAGGAGAAAGAATGGAAGCAGTAACCTATAAAAGCCCGCTACACCAGATGATCATTACCACCGCCTGCGATTATTGGAATGACTCCTGTTCTATAGAAGAATTGACCTACGCGATCGAAAATGGCGCGGTGGGGGCCACCACCAACCCCACCATCGTCGGAGAGGTGCTCAAGAAAGAGATGCCGCTTTGGCGCGAGCGCATCGAGCAGATCATCCGCGAGAACCCAACCTGGAACGAGGACGCGGTCACCTGGAAGCTGATCGAGGAGATGGCCGCCCGCGGTGCGGGCCTGCTGCGACCCATCTACGAGCGGGAAGGCCATCTCAAAGGTCGCATCTCGATCCAGACCGACCCGAAGAACTACCGCAACGCCGAAGCCTTGGTCGCCCAGGCGGTCCATTTTTCAACCATCGCGCCTAATCTGCACGTTAAAATTCCGGTGACCAAAGCCGGGGTCGAAGCCATCGAAGAAGTGACCTGCCGGGGCGTCAACATTAACGCCACGGTGAGTTTCTCGGTTCCCCAGGCCATTGCCGTGGCTGAGGCGGTCGAGCGCGGGCTCGACCGCCGTCAGGCCGAAGGAAAGGATATTTCTGAGATGGCCCCGGTCTGCACGATCATGATCGGGCGGCTGGACGATTGGATTCAGGTGCTGGTCAAACGAGATGGCATCGTGACCAACCCGGGGCATCCTCATTGGGCAGGCCTGGCCTGTTTCAAAAAAGCCTATGGGTTGTATCAGGCTCGCGCCTACCGCACTCGACTGCTCTCGGCGGCCTACCGCCACCACCTGCACTGGTCCGAGCTGATCGGCGGCGATGTCGTCCAGACCATCACTTACGCCTGGCAAAAAGCATTTAACACCTCGGATATCGAGGTGACGCCGCGCATGCAGAACCCCGTCGATCCGGACATTGTCGCCCAGCTGTACCGGAAATTCCTCGATTTCCGCCGGGCGTACGATGAAGATGGCCTGACCCTCGCAGAATTTGATACCTTTGGTCCCACGGTGCGCACGCTGCGCCAGTTCATCAGCAGTTACGCCGACCTGGCCAGCGTCATCCGTGATTTCATGTTGCCAAATCCAGATGTGAAGTAAAATTATCTCATCATCCCAGGCTGTGAAAAATTCGTTCAAACCAGAATTATGAGGAAACCAGAATGAGCGCCATTCCCAAGTTGAAATACTTTGCAGATGGACAGTGGCTGGACTCAAAATCCGGAAAAACCATGGATATCTATGACCCCAGCCGCGGCGAGGTGATCGCCCAAACGCCCTGCTGTACCGAGGAAGAGGTCAACCGCGCCATCCAGTCGGCCAGGGCGGCTTTCCCGGCCTGGTCGGAGACCCCGGTGATGAAACGGGCCCAGGTCCTCTACCGCTTCCGCGACCTTGTCGACCAGCACATGGACGAGCTAACCTATATGGTAGCTCGCGAGCACGGCAAAGTCTGGGAGGAGGCCAAAGGCGACATCCTTAAAGTCAAGGAGCCGGTCGAGCTGGCCTGCGGGATCCCCAGCCTGATGTTGGGGGAATCGCTGATGGAAACCTCCCCCGGATATGACACCGTGCTTTACCGCGAGCCGGTGGGCGTGTTCGCCGGCATCGTTCCCTTCAATTTCCCGGGTATGATCCCCATGGGCTGGATGGCGCCGCTGTGCATCGCCACCGGCAACACCCTGGTCCTCAAAGCCGCCTCCTGGACACCAATGACCGCCCTGCGCCTGGCGGAGCTGTGGCAGGAAGCCGGGCTGCCCGCCGGCGTCCTGAACATCCTCACCTGTAGCCGTAACGAGGCGGAGATCTTCCTGAAACACCCGGACGTACGCGGGGTCAGCTTCGTTGGCTCTACCTCGGTAGGGCTGCACATTTACTCGACCGCCGCGGCCCACGGCAAACGCGTCCAGGCGCTGACCGAAGCCAAGAACCACGGCCTGGTCCTCGAAGACGCCGCCCTGGAGCGCTCGGCGCGGGGGATCATCAACTCTTCGTTTGGCTGCGCCGGTGAGCGCTGCATGGCCCTGCCGGTGATCGTAGCCCAGGAGAGCATCGCCGACCAGTTGGTCGAGCTGCTGGTCAAATATGCCAGCCAGCTCAAGATTGGCCCCGCCTACGATAAAACCTCCGAGTTGGGGCCGCTGGTCACCGAAAGCCACCGCCAGTCGGTGCTGAAGTGGATCGAGAAAGGGATCGCCGAGGGCGCCAGGCTCGCTCTGGATGGCCGCAACGTCAAAGTCCCCGGCTACGAAAAGGGTTTCTACCTGGGGCCGACGATCTTCGACTGCGTGGAGCCGGGGATGACCATCGGCGATGAAGAAATCTTTGGCCCGGTGATCAGCGTCAAGCGGGCGCGCAATTTCGAAGAAGGCCTGGAGCTGATGAACCGCAACCGCTTTGCCAACGGCTCCGTGATCTACACCCAGAGCGGCTATTATAGCCGTGAATTTGCCCGCCGTTCCCATGGTGGGATGGTTGGGATCAACGTGGGCATCCCGGTGCCAGTCGGCCTCTTCCCCTTCACCGGGCACAAAGATTCGTTCTTTGGAGACCTGCACGCCCTGGGGAAAGATGGCGTCCGCTTCTTCACGGAGACCAAGGCCGTGACCACCAAATGGTTCGACGAGGAAGAAAAGAGGAAGACGAAGGTCGACACCTGGGATGGATCGGTGGGAGGCCGATAACCTTTAGCGCCTGATCCCGCTCAGCGCAATCCCTTCGATGAATTGTCTTTGGGCGATGAAAAAGACGATGACCAGCGGCAGCACGCTGATCAGGGCGCCGGCCATCAGGACCGTGAATTTGCCGCTGATATTGAGCTGCTGCTGGAAGAAGGCCAGGCCCACCGTCAGGGTGGTGTTTGGCACCGCAGGCATGTAAACCAGAGGCGCCAGGAGATCGTTCCAGGCGCCTTTGAATGAAAAAATGGCCAGAGCCGCCAAGGCGGGTTTGGACAGAGGCATGTAAATCATCCAGAAGATCTGGATCAGATTGGCCCCGTCCATACGCGCCGCTTCCGCCAGCTCACGCGGGATGGTGAGGAAATACTGGCGCAGCAGAAATGTCCCCAGCGCTCCACCCCAGAAGGCCGGCAGCCACAACGGCACGCTCGTGCCGATCAGCCCCAGCCACTTGAACACGATAAAATTGGGGATCAACGTCACCTGGGTGGGGATCATCAGCGTGATCAGCAGCAGGGTGAAAAGGAAACCGCGCAGCCTGAATTTCACCACAGCGAAGCAGAAAGCCGCCATCGCGCAGGTGATCAACTGGCCGGCTGTGACCAGCAGGGAAATGAAGGTGCTGTTCCAAAATAGCCGCAGGAAATCGATATCCACCGCGAACAGATCTTTGAAATTTTGCAAGGTGAAGGTCGGCGGGATGAGAGTCCGTGTGAACTGATCCGCGGGGAGCTTGAATGAGGTCGAAATCATCCACAGGAACGGTCCAACCATGATGACCGAGCCGAGGATCAGCAGGGTATAGGTGATCAGATCGAGGGTGAGTTTTTGGGAACGGGTTTCCATAAGCCTATGGGTTACTCATACACCACGTACCGTCTTTCCAGCCAGAAATAGAAGGCCATCAAGGCGAAGATCAAAACCGCCAGCTCGATCGCCTGGGCGCTGGCCCCGCCGTAGTTAAAAAAGTTCCAGGCGTTCCGGTAGATGGAATACACGATCACCGGGAATAAGCTGTCTCCCTGGTTCCGGCGGGTGAGGATGTATACATAGTCGTATGCCTGGAAGGCGTTGATCGTGGTGATCAATAGCTGAAAAAAGATGCTCGGAGTCACCAGGGGCAGGGTAATCCGGAAGAATTGCTGCGAGGAATTAGCGCCGTCCAGGGTCGCCGCTTCGTAATATTCCTTCGAGACGGCCGTCAATCCGGCCAGGAAAATGATCATCCCTTCGCCGATGGCCCCCCAGATATTGACGATCACCAGGGCAAACAAGACCTTATTGGTGCACAGCCAGCAGACCGGCGTCAACCCCAGCGTCTGGAGAATATAATTCAAAATGCCGGTGTCTTTGCCATAGATCATGTTCCAAACCAGGGCTGTGGCGACAGCCGAGGTGACCGTAGGGAGAAAGTAGATCGTGCGAAAGATCGAGACGCCGCGGATCTTGCGGTTGAGCAGCACCGCTACAGCCAGTGAGAAAATGACCACCCCCGGAACATACAGGGCGCTGAACGCGAAGGTATTCAACAGGGCCTTCACCAGCCTGGAGTCATTCAGCAGCGCGGCATAATTCTGGATCCCGACCCACTTCGGCGGGGTCAAAAGGTCCCATTGGGTAAAGCTGAGCCCCAAAATCGCCAGGACGGAACCGAATACCCCGAAAATCAGACCGATCAGGGTCGGGACCAGCATCAGCCACAGCCAGAATTTTTCTCTCCCTAACGGCTTAAGACCATACTCCATAGTCTATTGGTTCTTTGCCAGGACGGCATCCGCGTCTTTGACGATCTGCTCCAGGGTGGGGTTCAGCTCCGCCTCGCCCCGCCAGACGGCGCCCATCCCATCCCCAACTGTGGAGGCCCACTCGTCGTAGCCTTTGAAGACCGGCTTCATGTGAGCGTAGGCCAGGGCGTCCAGGAAAACCTTCTGGTTGAGGTTCGATCCTTTTTGCTGCAGGAAGGTCGGGCTTTCCGCCACCGCCTTCAGTACCGGGCAGGCAAATCCGAGATCAGCCAGGCGGGATTGGCCTTTTTCGCTGAGCACATACTGGATGAATTTGAAGGCCTCGTCGGGATGTTTGGAGGCCTTGGCCACCACAAAGCCGGCGCTGTTAACGCTGGTTGCCTGGCCCGCCGGCCCTTTCGGCATGGGAGCCACATCGTATTTGAAGCCGCTGGTGTTGTATCCGGGAACCGCCCAGTGCCCGATGGGGGTCATGGCGGCGATGCCGGCCTGGAAGAGGTCTGAACCGTACTGGCTGACCGTATTGGCATCGGGGGTCGATTTATCGACAAACACCATGTCGTGGAGCAGTTGCCAGGCCTTGCGCGACTCGGGAGTGCCTACCAGGGTTTTGGTGTGGTCCGCGCTGACGATATCCCCGCCGTACGCCCACAAGGCTTCGCTCCAACCCGGTTCCATATCCCATTCATCGAAAAAGAAACCGAACTGCTGTTTATCGTTGACCGTCGTGGTCAGCTTCTTGGCCGCAGCGCGCAGATCCTCCCAGGTCCAATCCGCCGTAGGATAGGCCACCTTGGCCGCGTCGAACATATCTTTGTTATAGAACAGGACGATGGTCTGGAAGTCGCGAGGCAGCCCGTAGTACCCGTCGGCGATTTTGTAAGCCTGAAGGGTTTGCGGATAAATGCCCTTGAGCATATCCGGGTTCTTATCCAGGTATGGCTGCAGGTTCAGCAGCACCCCGCGCGACTGGTAGTCCAGGAAGAGCGGCGCGTCCATGGCAAAGAGATCCGGGGGTGTGTTGGCGGCCAGGAGGGTTTTCAGCTTTCCCCAGTAGGAGTCCCAGTCGGCGACCTCAATGTTCACCTTGATTTGGGGGTTGGCCGCTTCGAAATCGGCTATGATCTGCTTCCAGACCGCCAGCTCTTCGGGAGCGCCCCAGGCGCTGAAAGAGATCTCCACAGAGGCGGCCGCGCCGGCTGAAGGCTGGGTTGCTACCGCGGCCGGGGCGGTGGATGTGGCCGCAGGGGCCGGGCTGCAGGCTGCCAGGAATACCATCATTCCGAGCATAAGGACCGAAACGAGCTTTTTCATTTTCTCCTCCTGTTTGAATACGGATCGGTTACATCGATCGGCGGGTCAGTCCTCCGGCGATGCGCGCAGCAGTAGATGTCCTTTGAAATTCACGGCCAGCCTGGATTGGCCGGCCGGAAGAACTCCAATTTCACGATCCTCTTCGTAATCTGTCAGGCGGTACGCCCGGTTCTCCAGCCCGCGTAGCTCTACCTCGCCGTGGTGCTCCTCCGCGTAAAAGGCATAGAACAGGTCGCTTCCTTTGCGGATCACGTGCGCCTCGGGAGAGTCGAACGCCAGGTCGTACAGGTTCAGATATTCTCCTTCGGCAAGACGGTACCGGTCGTACCGGTCGATCCACTTCTTCCAGAGCGTATATTTTTCAGGGGGAAGGTCCCAATACTCCCCGCCGGTTTTCAGCGCTTCCGCTTTCAATTCCGGGTCATCGGGATAAACGAATTTGGTTCCTGGCACCCCGCCCGTCCCGATCTCACTGGCGAAGTCTCTCCCCTCGTCCGACAGCTCCACGTGGTCGGCAAACACCGCTGCATGTGGGCCCATCAGCCCCTTGTAAAACTTGATCCGCTGGCGGATCTGCTGGCTGGAAGTCGGGTCGGCAGTCACAGTCTGGTTGGTTGCCGGCATCAGGCTGTGCAGCAGCGGCGTCCCGCAGGGACAGATCTGGATCACTGCATCCGGTTTCAGCTCCAGGGTCACGGCGAAGATCTGCTGGAATACCCTGCCAAAGGCCTCCACCGACTCCTCTGGCCTCTTGTGGTGGTGGGCCGGGTTGTGGCAGGCCGGCATAGTGTAAATGTTATCCAGTTTGTGGCCATCAAAATCCCAATCGCGGATCATGCGCAGGGTAAGCTCGCGGGTGTACTTCTGCACCTCGGGCAGCGCCGGGCAGAGCATGGCCAGGTGGCGGTTATTGCGCGCTACCGTCCCATCCGCGTGAAGCGCCACCCAATCCGGGTGCTCCTGGATCAGTTCGCTGACAATATAGCGGTGGCTATCCCATTCCCCATGCCCGTCTTCCGCGCACAGCGGGTACCACCAGACCTGGTTTTTATACCCCGCCTCGTGCAACCTGTCGTTCATCTGCTTCAGCTCGTCCCCGCCGCCGGGAAAGGTGTCTTTGCGCGGGTTCCAATCGCCGTAGGCGTCAAACCAGCGGTCATCCAGGGTCATCCACCGGATCCCCAGCCTATCCAGCATGGGCGTAACCCCCAGCATCTGTGCGCCCGAGATGTCAAACCCGTAGCCCCACGAGCACCAGGCTGGCTCGAAGCAGGCCGGTCCAGAAATGGCCGGGTGCACCTGTTGGGCCTCCATCAAGCAGCGATACAAATCCAGGGGCTCGAAAAAATCGCCGTGGTGGACGGAGATAACTGCCGTGGGCGTTTTAATCTTCTCGCCCGGGTGGATACGCAGCGCAGCCCGGTATTCCAGCCCGGTCCGCACCCCGCGCTCATCCGCCGCCAGCGGCATGTACCATTCCTGGGGAACAGGCTCGATGTGCATCAGCGCCGCGCCCAATCCCTTTTTCCAGATGGTATTGACCGGGATGCCACCGCCTTCCGCATCCTGGAGGTGGCCGAGGTAGTTTTCGCGCTGAAAGGGAAGGGGAAGCTCAAAGGCAAAATCCTGGCCCCAGCGTACTGCCGCCCCCTGCAGGCTCCACAGGCCGCTCCGCGAATCGAACGTATGGGGATCGAATTCAAGCCGGGGAAGCTCCAACCCATCCAGAACCAGGTCCGTTGAGCCGGTGTTGGTCAACGAACATGCCAGGATCACCCGGTCCGCCGCGGGTTGATTGGACAGGACTTCGCAGAACCAAGACCCCCATTCGCCCATTGGGATAGACCAGGTCAGGCTGTTCCCCAGAACCCGGCGTTGCCCGGGCAAATTTTCCCCCAGGAGATCCACGCCCCTGGCCCACACCCGAAAGCCGACGGATCCAATGGGGAGACCGCCTTCGGATAGAACAACGCTCATATGTGGGGTCAGCTTCACTTCCATTCTGGTTCCTCTCCCCGTCGACCGGGCAAAAATCCTGGCCCAACGGCCTATCTCGGGAAGCCCGGACGACTTCAGTTTTCCTCAGGCCACGATGATCTCGATCTGTTTTTCTTTGAGCAAGTCCAGATACTCTTTTTCCACCAGGGAATCGGTAATGATCGTGTGCACTTTTTCCACCGGTGCCACGTGGACGGTGGATACCCGGCCAAACTTGGTGTGGTCCGCGACGACGATCACCTGCTGTCCGATCTGCAGGATGGTGCGGTCGGTCATCGTTTCGGACAGGTAATCATTGGTCAGCCCATGTTCGAGGCTGATGGCGTGAATGCCAATGATCACTTTGTCTGCGCGCAAATCCCGCAGCGACTGCTCGGCAATGTGGCCGATAAAGGAACGCTCGCTGGCCCGGAACTGTCCCCCGATGGTGATCAGATTGATATCCGGCCAGTCCACCATCAGATTGATGATTGGCAGCGAGTTGGTGATCACCGTCAGCGGGCGGCCGACCAGGTTTTTGGCCACCTGCAGGACCGTTGTCCCCGAACCGAGGAAGACCGTGTCTCCATGGTTCACCTGCGCTGCGGCCGCTTTGCCGATCCGCTCTTTCTCCTCTTCTTGATCGTGGGTGCGCCTCAGAATAGGCTCTTCCGGGGCCGCTTTTCTGACGATCATTGCGCCGCCAAAAAAGCGCTGGATCTTGCCCTCCTGGGCCAGGGCATTCAGGTCCCGGCGGGCGGTGGCCTCACTGACGTTGGTCAACTGGCACACCTCGGCGACCGTCATCCGCTCCCGTTTCTCGAAGAGTTGGAGGAGGCGTTTCTGCCGTTCTATATTCGAAAGCGGGCTGATGTTCATTCCCTTTTGGTCAAATTCGATCAAGTTCAATCATCATTATACTCATATTTGATTGGATTTCAATCCCGAAAAGCCAAAACTGATAGGTACCTGTTAATCCAGATCCAATGGAATAGAGGTATGATTGTGAAGGCAATCACACCTGCGCTTGAAGCCCGACGGCCGGGCGGCGAGCTTTTCATCGCTCTAGCGGGTCCGACTCCCGCCAGGCGCACCAGGATCAAATCGGACCCCGAAAGTAGACTTCGGGGTCCTTTCGTTCGCCAGGAGATTATATTCGCGTCATTGCTAATTCGTCCACCGCACGCGGCGCAGTTTTTTCAAAATTGCGGGTTTACTCCCACCGCCCGGAGGGAGCTGCTGGTGGAAGCAAAGCCATCCTTCTCCGCGGTTAAGTTCCCTCACTAAACTTACATTGTTGGTTATTTTTCTCGATTTGACTATAATAAAAAGGCTCCACATTCCTCACCCTTCGAGCGGCGCGCAGCCCATGGAGCGAGAAAAGCTTTCCACCGGTTCAATGGGCTCGTTCTGCCCCGCGCAGAAGAGCCGGAAGGAGAATGTACGATGGCTACAACCGAACGACGTATCCCGGTCGAAGAGGCAACCCGGTCCCTGGAAAACCTGCTCAAGGAAGTAGATTCCGGCGTGCGGATCATCCTCACCCGCTTGGATGGACCGGAGATCCTTCTTGTTCGCCTGGATCAATCTGGCGCAACCCTCAAGGGTCAGCCCAACCGCGGCGCGACGCCCACCACGCTGAAAGGCCAGCCGAACCGCGGTTAGCAAGCCTTCATCTGGCGGTTGGTTCCGCCAGTAGGTTCTTCACGGCCTCTTCCAGCATTTCCTTACTCGGGGTTATCTTACTCTCAGGCAGCTTGAGTTCGTCTACCAGCAGCGCCCGGGCCTCTTCGCGCGCCGCCTTTTCGCTGGCGGGGTGAGCGGCAACGATCTGGAACAGCTCTGCCGCGCGCCCCACATGTCCGGACTGTTTGAAAACCAGCCCCAAGCCGAAAATGGCCTGCAGTATCCGCGGCATCGCCTGCGCATCCCACGCCCGCTGCAGCGCTTCCCGAAAATACCCACTGGCTTCCTCCAGGCGGGCTAACCTCACCGCATCCTGGCCAAGGAACTCCAGCGCGTACATGATTCCCCGGGCGTAGCTGATCGCGCGGGAAATACCCAGGCTTTCCTGGTGGTAGCGGTAGGCGCGCTCGTGATCGCGCCGCAGCCCGGCCACTTCTCCCAGGTTGTTCAGGGCGATGCTGACTCCCTGCTGGTTGCCGATCTCCAGGCACGCCTCCAGGCTGGCCTGGTAGAGCTCCTCGGCCCGCGAATAGTTTCCCTGCTCGACGGAAATCAGTCCCAGGTTGTTCATCACCACCGCGATGCCGCGCCGGTCGCCGAGCTGATTAGAGCGATCCAGGCTCTCCTGGAAAAATTTTTCGGCGCGAGCATAATCCTCCAGCGCGTACTGCACGTTGCCCAGGTTGTTGTGCACCATGGCCGCCCCCCACTCGTCCCCCAGCTCGATCCGCGCCGCCAGGCTTTCCTGGAACCGCTTCTCTGCCGCGGCGTAATCGCCCAGGTCGAAGGCAACGTGACCCAGGTTGTGCACTGCGATGGCGATTCCGTACGAGTTCTCGATCTTTCTGAAGAGAGTCAGGCTCTCGCTGAGCAGCACCTGGGCCGGCTCGTACTCTCCCAGGCGGTGGACGATAATTCCCAGGTGGTTGAGCGCCAGGGCCAAATCGGCGGTCCGTTCCAGCTCACGAAAGAGGGCCACGCTTTCCTCCAGCCGGGACCTCGCCTGGCTGTAATCACCGGTCTCCCGTTCCAGGTCGCCCCAAAATTCGAGCAGCAGCGCCAGCCCGGCGCGGTCATTCCCCCTGCGGAGCGCCTCCGCGCTGGCCCGAAAGAGCTCCTCCGCCTGAGCATATTCCGCCAGGTGGGAATGGAAGCGGGCGCAGCGCACCATCAGCCCAGGCAGCCAGGTCTCGCCGGGTTCTTTCGGCTGTAGCGCCTCGCGAAATAGTTCCCGGCCCTCTTTATAGCGGCTACGCCACTCGAAAAACCAGAAAAAACCATCCATCAGGCGCAGCAAAGTTTGCCGATCTTCCTTTACCGCCCAGGTCCAGGCCGTCTCGATATTTTCCAGCTCCTGCTCGATCTCCGATATGGCTCCTCTCCGCCCTCCGGCCGCCAGGTCGGCCGTGCGTTCCTCCACCAGCCCGGCATAATATGCCCCAAATCGCCCCTGAGTTTCGATCAGGTCGCCCTCCTCCTGGGCCAGCGTCTCCAGCGCGTACTGGCGCAGCAGCTCGTGCAGCTCGTAGCGCCCTCCGGCGAATTTGCGCACCAGCGAGGTATCTACCAACCTGGCCAACTGCGCCAGCCTGGCCCCAGCGATCTGCTCCGCGGCATGGCGGGTAAAGCCCGCCGGGAAGATCCCCAGGCGGCAAAAAACCTGCTGCTCCCCGGCGCCCAGCAATTGCCAGGAGGTTTCGATAACCGCCCGCATGCTGCGGTGGCGCGCGGGCAGGTCCACGGCGTCACTTTCCAAAAATCCGATACCGCGCTCGATCTCGGCCAGGATTTCGGCGCAGGTCAGCACCCGCGTCCAGGAGGCAGCCAGCTCGATCGCCAGCGGCAGCCCTTCGACCACCACGCAGATCCGCTGGACCGCTACCCGCTCGTTTTCCCCCACCTGAAAATCCGGCTGGGCCCGCCGCGCGCCGAGCTGGAAGAGCTGTACAGCGCTGCTGGCCTGGAAATCCTCCTCTCCTTCTCCAGCGGGCACCGTGAGGCCCGCGAGATTCACGGTCCAGGCCTGAGCCAGGTTCAGCCGCACCCGCGAAGTGACCAGAATCTTCACCCCCGGCGCGCGGCGAAGGATCTCCGCAACCAAACCCGCACCCCCCTGCAAATGCTCGAAGTTATCCAGGACCAGCAGCAGCTCCTTGCGGCTCAGGTAATCCAATAATTGGGCTTCCTGGTTTAGTTTTTCGGAAAAATAGAAATCCAGCGCACTGGCGATCGCCGGCAGCAGCAGCTCGCGCGAGGCCGCCCCTACCAGGGGGACGAACCAGACCCCATCCAGAAACCGGTCGGCGGCCAGGCTCGCCACCTGGAGCGCCGTTCGAGTCTTCCCCACCCCACCCGGGCCCAGGAGGGTGAGCAGCCGGCAGTCGGGGTGGGCCAGCGAGAGTAAGATCTCAGCTATCTCAGTTTCGCGGCCAATAAACGGAGTGGATTGGGTGGGGAGATTGTGCCGGCGGCCGCGCTCGGCACTGCGGATGTGATCGTAGAGGGCGCGGGTCTCTACTTCTGGCGTCACCCCCAGCTCATCCTCCAGCGCCTGACGGCAAATCTCAAACTGCGCCAGCGCTGCGCCGCGCTGGCCGCTGTGCGCCAGACCCCGCATGAATTGGCGGTGGGCTTCTTCCCGCCAGGGCTCGAGCTCGATTTGCCGGCGAGCGTGTTCCATAGAGGGCCCGAATTCCCCGCGCCGCTCGTGGTAGCGGGCTAACTGGTCCAGCGCATCGATGGCCATCTGGTGCAGCCGCTCGCGCTTCTGGATCAGCCAGTCGTCGAACGCCTCGCTCCCCTCGACCGTCAGCCCACGCAAAAAATCCTCGCGGTAAAGTGCGACCGCCTGGCGGCGCAGGTCCATGCAGTTTGCGCACATCTCGGCCTGTTCGTGCGCATGCGCTTCGATCGTGTGGATGAGCTTCTCGAAGGCCAGCGCGTCCACCCAGGCGCCTGCGGCCGGGTTCAGCTCGACGCTGCTGCGGTCCGCCAGGAACAGTGGTTCCCGCGCGCCCTGGCTTTCGAGCGTGTCTCTTAAGGAAAAGATCACCTGGCTGAGATTGTGGCGCGCCGCCGCGGGGGATAGATCCGGCCAGAACAGCTCCGCCAGCATTTCGCGCGGGTGGGGAAAATCGCGCTCCAGGGCCAGGTAGGCCAGCAGGGCGCGGGCCTTATCCGACTCGAAGCCCCGTACGGCTTCGCCGCCGCGTTTCACCCCCAGCGAGCCGAGCAAATAGATCTGGATTGCCCAAGGACCAGTGATTCCTTCCATCCCCACGTTCCTCAACCCAATTTCCCTCCTGATAGTTTCCTGATAGCGGCATGAATAATGAGATACAGAGATTGCAATGAAGTCGCGGTGATAAAGGACCAGAACGGTGAACAGGAGGTGGCATGCGAGCGAATCGATTATAGCTGATGTTGATCCATTTGGCCGCCGGTTCCGGCCGGAAGCCCAGTTTTTGATCGCAGCGCGCGTTCGTGGAACGCGCAAACCAAATTCACAATTTATTTGTTTCGGTTGAAAAGGAGATATAATGAAAAAGACCAGTACGATTACCCAGGTATTGATCGGCCTGTCCCTGCTCGCGGCTATCGCCGTTTTCCAGGGCTGCGCCCTGGTACCCCAGGCAAATCAAAACACTTCCCGCACTGTGGAAAAAGGTGATGTGCATCTCGTCGAAGGCCAGCAGTCCATCCAACGCGCCCGGGCGGCCGATCTCGCCCGCTGGGTCGCCATGGGCCAATATTATTCGAAGGCCGCAGGGATGGGAGATGTCCACCTCGCCGAAAACCTGTCCATCCCGGTGACTGGCTTTGAGAACAGCATCTTGCCAGATAACTACATGGGAGAATGGAAGCGCTTCGAAGTTCAACAGGAAGAAGCGGCGCGGCAGGATACAGCCGACCAGGCGAGCGGCCATACTTACTTCGGAACCGGGGATCCGCTCCGCTTCCGCGCCCGGCCTGTGCCCACTCCCAGGCCTGTGTCTACCCCAATCAGTGACGGCCAGACCAACCCCGGCATGGGCGATCTGCACCTCTTCGATGACGGCAAAGGCCGGTAGAACCGACAGTAATGACATCAGGGTGGGTGAGGTTCGATCTCACCCACCCTGAAACATAGATTGAATGCTAGCAGCAAAACGTATACCAATTAATTTCATGATTACAAATTCATTGCAAAATACTTGACAAACGATTTTTAACTGATATAATTTTCATCGAAAGAAATAAATATCATCTCTTTTTCCGTTGAAATAATAAGCAATCCCCCCACCCTTTTATCGGTAAATTAATCTTTAACCGTATAAAACGCCAGTCTTACCGAAGTTTCAACCAGATCATTGGTAGGCTTCCCAGGGCAGGCATTTATTCTTTCCTGTCAAAATCGTGCCCGGACCGCGGGTAATCGATCAGTTTAAAGCCGTCTACCGGCAAAAAGGATAAACCATGAAAGATACACCCCTGCTCCAGCTTGCGCTGGACTACATCTCCCTCCCCAAGGCGTTGGTCATGGCAGCCACGGTGGCTCCGGAAGTAGACATCATCGAGATCGGCACGCCGCTGTGCAAAGCCGCCGGGATCCAGGCCGTGAGCGCTATGCGCGAAATCTGCCCCGACAAGCTGATCCTGGCCGATCTGAAGACCCCCGACGTGGGTGGGCTCGAGGCGACCATGGCCTTTGACGCTGGCGCGGATATGATGACCGTGATCGGCGGGGCCACCCTCGCCACCGTGTCCCAGGCGCTCGCGGTCGCCCGCCAGCGCGGCAAGGAGATGCTCATGGAGCTTACTGGCGTGCGCGACATCTTCGAGCGAGCCGTCGAGTGGCGCAAAATCGGCGTCGATCGCATCGTCTACCATCGCGAGTGGGACGCCCAGGATGCCGGCCGGGTCTGGACCCAGGCGGATAAAGATACCATCCGCAAGCTGATCGACATGGGCTTCAAGCTCACCGTGACCGGCGGCCTGACCATGGAGCTGCTCCCCTTCTTCGCCGATCTGCCCGTCTCGGTCCTGATCTGCGGGCGTGGCATCCGTGAGGCAACCGATCCCCGCTCCGCGGCTCGCCAGATGCGCGAGGCCATCGCCAGGCTGTGGTCGGTTCCCCAGACTGAAGAAGTTGCCTGACCCGATCGCTGGGCCAGGAATGAAACAAGCATTCTTGATCAGATAAAGATAAGAAGAAGGAGGTTCTACAGATGGCTGAGACACTCAAGGGAAAAGTTGCGGTAATCACGGGGGTCGGCTCTGGGTTTGGGAAAGCGACTGCCGAGCAGTTCGCCGCCCTCGACCAGGTGAGTCTCGTTTTGATCGACTATAACCCCAAGGCCCTCGAAGCCACCGCGGAGTGCTGCCGGGTAAATGGCTCAAAGGTCATCGCTCTGCCTTGCGACGTGACCAGGGCCGAGACCTTTGAACTGGCTCTCAAAGAGGCGCTCGAAGCCTTTGGCAAGGTCGATTTCCTCATTAACTACGCCGGCGGCGCGTTGAAGGTGGCCCCAATCGAGGAGATGGACGACGAGATCAACCGCCGCATCATCGATCTCAATCTCACCAGCACGATCATAAGCTGCCGGACATTCACTCCCCAGTTCAAGAAGCAGGGCTTTGGCAAGATCATCAACGTCTCCAGCGCCTGCGACCGGCGCTCCTGGCAGGGCTGGTCGGTCTACTCCGCCGCCAAGGCCGCGGTCAACGCCTTCACCAAGTGCCTGTACACCGAGCTGCGCCCCCACGGTATCGCCGTCACCCTGCTCGTCCCGGGCGGTTCTAACACCGGGTTCCAGGCTGCGGCCGAGGGCGTCAAGAAATTCGAGTGGGATGAAGCTTTGGCCGTGCGCCCCGAGCACTTCGCCGACATGGTCTACCAGATTTGCGCCCTCACCCGCGGTGGGGTCGTCCCCGAGGTGCTGGTCTACGGCCTGGCCCAGGACGTCAGTGGGTTCTAGCCGCACAGGAATACCCTGGAAAGTCGGGTTTTCGTCAATGATATTCACTCGTCATAGTCAGATAGCCCGGAAAAAGCAGCGGCCCCGGGTAAAGGAAGGTGGAATGAACTGAAAGAGAACAAATGCGATCCCCCCGTCGTGCCCCATCTCCAATTAACCCATTCTTGAACGAGGAGAACCCTATTATGAAAAAGAAGCTGTTTGCTCTGATGGCCTTACTTGTGCTCGCAAGCTTTGTGCTCTCTGCCTGCGGGCCCGCTGCGACCACCGCCGCCCCTGCGCCCACCCAGGCGCCGGCGGCCGCGCAGCCAACTGCAGCCCCCGCTGCTTCCACCAAGCCGTTGAAAATCGCCTTCTTCGTCTCCGACCTGAGCAACGTCTTCCATCAGGCCCAGTCCACCGAGGCCAAGAAGTATGCCAAGGAAAAATATGGCGCGGACGTGTTCGTCTTCGATGGCAAGGCTGACTCGGCAGTCATGACCCAGAACGTGGACCAGATCCTGGCCCAGGGCATGGACGCCGCCACCCTGCACATCTGGGACTACGAAGCCGTCAAACCCGCCGTGCAGGAAGCCCTCTCCAAGGGCATCGTCCTGACCTCCTTCTTCAGCCCGCTGGGCGATAGCGGTATCCCCGTGGCTCGCTCCGACGAGGCCGGCATCTCCTTCGCCATGGGCGCTGAGATGGCGACCCAGTGGAAGAAGGCCAACCCCGACAAACCCATCGTCATGGTCGAATTGGGCTGGCCCAACCACACCGAGGTCAAGTCCGGCCGTACCGATCCCTGGGTCAAGGGCGTCCTCTCCGTCGATCCCAGCGCCAAAGACCTGGGCTGCCTGGACGTGAGCAAGGGCACCGACCAGGCCAAGCAGGTCATGACCGACCTCCTCACCACCCACCCCGAAGTCAACCTCATCTACTCCGAAGCCTCCGGCCAGACCGTCGGCACCATGGCCGCCCTCAAGCAGGCCGGCCGCGGTAAGTTCGACAACGGCAAGCCCCTGACCGAGATCGTCTCCTCGGTCGACTTCGACGAGGTCGAGTACAAGCAGGTCTACGATCCCAACAGCTCGCTCAAGCTCTCCATGGGCCTGCCCCCGATCGAGACCTCTCACGGCCGCATCGACCTGATCATGGATGTGGTCAACGGCAAAGTCAAGCCCACTTCCCAGCCTGCCCAGGAATTCTTCTACAAGGCTTACAATGTTTCCTTCTGGACGATGACCCAGAACGACGCCGCGACCTGGCTCAACACCCAGTTCGGCACCAAAGTCGAAGCCAAGGCTCCCGAGGCTCCCAAGAAAGCCCTGAAGATCGCCTTCTTCGTCTCCGACCTGAGCAACGTCTTCCACCAGGCCCAGTCCGCCGAGGCCAAGAAGTATGCCAAGGAAAAATATGGCGCGGACGTGTTCGTCTTCGATGGCAAGGCTGACTCGGCAGTCATGACCCAGAACGTGGACCAGA
>Ga0335070_10001280_pt1 | contig 28957 bp, 35 predicted proteins | sample Lox_Sample_13_FD_206722 | JGI IMG/M metagenome (GOLD analysis project Ga0335070, IMG submission 206722) | Soil microbial communities from Loxahatchee National Wildlife Refuge, Florida, United States - Lox_Sample_1.3 | ecosystem: Environmental > Terrestrial > Soil > Wetlands | place: USA...
GCCTGGAACGGGAACAGGGACACCGCTTCATCGCCGAACTTGCCGAGGCCTTTCCCGGAGAGATCCAGTCGATCTCCGTGAGCAAGCCGACGCTCGAGGATGTATTCATACACCGCACCGGACATCGCTTCTGGACGGAGGCGGAGTCCGGCACGAAGCAGGAATGATGTTCTCCGCACCCTTTGCGAGATCTTTTGCGTACTTTGCGTTGAAAAGCTTCTACCGCCAAGGGCGCTAAGGATTCGCGAAGGCCGCAAAGAAACGCTGAATCATAGGAGCCAGATTGCGCGCATGATGCTTCTGCTTTCGGTTGTACTGGGGTTGATCCCGCTGCTGGGGATCGCATGGACGCTTATGAGCGGCACCGTGACCACCGTGGACGGGCTGTTCACCAGCCTGATTCTGTTGACGCTCTCGGGAATCCTGCTTTTCAACGCTTTCCTCGAGTTCCGCAAGTTGAGGCTGGCACACAAAGACTCCGCGCCCTCGGCGCAGAAATCGAGCTGACGTGGCTACTCAAAGCGCAACTCTACCCGCTCAAGCCCCGGTCTCCGCAGGGGTGATGCTGCCCGCTTTCACCCTGTGGTGGCGCGAGATCGTCCGCTTTTACCGCCAGCGCGGCCGCGTGGTCGGGGTGATCGCTTCGCCTCTGCTGTTCTGGGTAGTGATCGGCTCTGGCTTTGGCAGTTCCTTCCGCTCGGGCAACGCCTCCGGGCAGCAGCACTATCTCGATTACTTCTATCCCGGCGCGCTGATCATGATCGTGCTCTTCACCTCGATCTTCACCATGATGTCGGTGATCGAGGACCGAAAGGAGGGCTTTCTTCTGTCGGTTCTAGTAGCGCCGGTTCCGCGCTCCGCCATCGTGCTGGGCAAGGTGATGGGGGGAACGACGCTCTCGGCGATCCAAGGCCTCATTTTTCTGGCCTTCGCTCCCCTCGTCGGGGTGCATATGAGCGTCGCCAGCTTTCTGCTGATTGTGCTCACGGTTTTTCTGGTGTCGTTTGCCCTGACCGCGCTGGGCTTTGCTATCGCCTGGCCCATGGATTCCAGCCAGGCCTTCCACGCCATCATCAACCTGTTCCTGATTCCGCTGTGGCTGCTCTCGGGTGCGCTGTTTCCCCTGTCGGGCGCCTCGGGCTGGATGCGCATGCTGATGCAGATCAATCCCTTGACCTATGGCGTCGAAGCGCTGCGAAGCCTGTTGTATCCCGAGAGCCCGGCGGATTTCTCGCTGACCGCTTCGATGGCCACTCTGATTCTGTTCACGCTGTTCATGTTCGGGCTGGCTTTCGTGATGGCCAACCGCCGCACCACCAAGCCCGCAGCGTGATGCAGATTCCTGAACAGTACGCCGTGTTTCCCGTCATCAATGCCACGCTGAACGGGACCAGCGCCGTGCTGCTGTTGGTGGGGCGCAGCCTGATCAAGCGGGGACGAATAGCGGCCCACCGGGCCGTGATGCTGACCGCAGTCGGAACCTCCTCCCTGTTCCTGATCTCGTATCTCTACTACCACGCTCACGTCGGCTCGGTGCGGTTTCAGGGACAAGGCTGGTCACGCCCCGTGTACTTCAGCATCCTGATCTCTCACACACTCCTCGCCGCCGCGATCGTGCCCCTGGTGATCATCACCCTGAGCCGCGCTTTGCGCCGCCGCTTTGATCGCCACCGCGCTATTGCGCGTTGGACGTTTCCCCTGTGGCTATATGTTTCGCTGACGGGAGTGGTCATCTACCTGATGTTGTATAAGCTGTTCGCGGTGTGAGGGTACTCCGTGTCCTCTGTGACTCTGTGGTGAAACTATGGCAACTGTAAGACTCAAGATCGACGTTGGCGGCACGGTGGGCGACCGAGCATGGTGCGCTCTCAAGCAGTTTGATCAGATCCAAAGCGCATCGTTCGGTCCTCGCTACGGAAGCGGCGGCGCTTGCAACCATGCCTCCAACGCTCCTCATCCCAAGGGCGAGTGGATCGGCGCCGAAATCAAGCTGCAGACGCCCTTGCTGGCGCAATATGCAGTATCACACTACCTCGAGCAAGACCGTGTACTAGATGCTGACGTGATCGATTAGCACTCTCCCAGGCGGCACTTGCGGAAGGTCTTTGCGCCCTTCGCGGTTCAACATTTTGCTGTAGTATTTTCCTTCGAGATCCCTGATGTCAGCGAACCTGGTCCCCGACCCATCAACGCCGGTTGAAAATCTCCCCAAGCGCCCGCGCATGTCCACCCGCAACCGCCTTCTCTTCTTCCTCACCGCGTGGCTGATTGTGCTCATGCCCTTCCTGTTCTGGTGGAACACCTGGTTCGGGCGCCAGCTTTCCGACAAACAGCTCAGCGAATACCTCCGGGACGATAAGAAGCCCCGCCACATCCAGCACGCGCTGGTGCAGATTGGCGAGCGCATGAACCGGCACGATGCCACCGTCGCCCGCTGGTATCCCGAGGTGGTTCGTCTGTCCTCCTATCGGGTGGAGGAGGTTCGCAACACCGACGCCTGGGTTATGGGCCAGGACACATCGGGAGCCGGCTTTCACGAGGCGCTGCTCAAGATGCTCAGCGATCCTTCCCTTATGGTGCGGGGCAACGCAGCCTTGTCGCTGGTGCGCTTCGGGGACGCCACGGGAAGGCCACAGATTGTCGCCCTGCTGCAACCCGTTATGGTGGTGGCCTCGCAAGGCGGCAAGGTGGCTGACACCAGCGCTCCCGGCACGGCAATCCACCAGGGCGGGATTGTCGCCAAACTGAAAGATGGAGATCAAACAATGGACGTTCGGTCGCCCATTACCGGGCGCTTGCGGACATTGTCCGCTCATACCGGCCAGACGGTCGCCGCCGGGGCCGAAATCGCCACCATTGACCCGGGCACTGATCAAGTGTGGGAGGCTCTGCGCGCCCTTTACGTCATAGGTCAACCTGAGGACCTACCTGCGGTGCAACGCTACCAGCGCGAACTACCCGATATCCCGGACCACGTGCGGCAGCAGGCGGTGGAAACGGAGAGGGCGATTCGGGAAAGAACTGGACGGCAATAGTCATCTCGTCGACGAAACGTCCTCGTTGTCATGCTGAGCGTAGTCTGCGCGGGCGCTTCCGACCGTGCAGAGGGAGTCGAAGCATCCCTCCCCCCCATTCATTGCCGGGTGTAGGGATTCCTCAGCCTTCGCTAGCGCTCAGGGTCGGAATGACACGCGTGGCAGGGACTGGTGGTTCTTTCCTAATGGCTGACGGCTAGATCGACATTACCCCGACTTCTTTTTCCACTTCGGTCGTATCCACCATCACGATGGCATCCCAGGGGCACCCGTCGAGAAAGGCCCCATCCGGCCCTTTGGACGTGCACTTTTTGCATCCGATGCACAGGATGGGATCGACCTGGATTCTGCCAAAAGGCGGATGGTCCTCGTCCGGCACCCAAAACATGCAGTCTTCGACGGGACAATACTCCACGCAGGCGGGCGAGCCAGCGCAGCCGGTGCAGCACTCGGTGATGACCGCCAGTTCTTTGGGCTTCTTCTTTCGGGGAGTGGTGAGGCCTTTGGACCGTGGTTCGTGCTTGAGTTCGTCGGGCACCATCCCGACTGCCGGGGTAGACATGGCGGAAATTATACCGTATCGCGGAAAACCTTAGCACACCGCGCCGTGATCGGCGTCACCCCCACAATGTCGGTCGCTCACCAAAAGTGCGGCCACGGTTTCTGATATATTGAGCAGCCAGCGGAAGGAGTCGCGATCATGGCAGGAAAAAGCGTTAACAAGGTCATCTTGATCGGCAATCTTGGGAAGGATCCGGAGGTGAAATACACGCCCCAGGGAACGCCCGTGGCTAAACTGGCGCTCGCTACCAATGAGCGGTACAAGGACAAAGATGGAAATTGGCAGGACCGCACCGAATGGCACAATGTCGTGCTGTGGGCGCGTCTGGCCGAGATTGCCGGCGAATATTTGAAAAAAGGCGGCAAAGTGTACATCGAAGGCCGCCTGCAGACCCGTTCCTGGGATGACAAGCAGACTAACCAGAAGAAATACATGACGGAAGTTGTGGCCAATGACCTGGTTCTGCTGGGAGGACGCGGAGAGGGCGCCGAGTCCTCCGGCGGGCACGCCCGCGGCGCCGCTGGCGGCAACAACTTCGACCAGCGCGCCCCCGAGCCTGAACCGGCGCCTGCGACGCCCATTAGCGACGAGGACATCCCCTTTTAGTTCGGCCCCAGGTGCGCCTTCGGGCTGGCTACGCGGTGCAGTGCATGCTTTGTGGGAACGGCTGAGGAGGAACCCTTGGAAACTTCTGACAGCCCGGCTGCACCTGTGCCAGCCTCGCCCGCAAACCCGCCCGAACCTGCCTTCAAGGACCGCAGTACTGGCCTGCTCGTCCTGGGCATCATTGAAATTGCCGGTGGTGCTTTCGCGGCGCTGGCCATCCCATTCGTTTTCCTCTCCGCGATTCTCATGCGCAAAGGCGGCGGGCCGGCGATGCCCTTGCGCAGTTTCGCCGTCACTTGCCTGACCTATGCCCTGCTCGCAGTCGTGCTTGTCACCCTCGGCATAGGCGCAACCAAAGCCAAGCGCTGGGCCTGGGCGTTGAACCTTGTCGTCTCCTGGATCTGGCTGATCACCGGAGTGATGGTCACCATCATGCTTATCGCCGTTGTGCCTTCGAGCATCCTGGCGGGCATGCGCACCGCGGCATCGCAGAACCCCAGTGCGCCTCCCGTGCCCGCGGGGTTCATGGCGGTCATTGTCACCTTCATGATCGTGGTCGCAGCCGTTTTCCTGGTCGTGCTTCCCCTGATTTTCCTGCTGTTTTACCGAAGCAAGAACGTGGAGCTGACCTGCAAGCAACGCGACCCGGTGGAGCGCTGGACCGACCGGCGACCGCTGCCGGTGACGGCGCTGGCCCTGCTTGCCGCCGCCAGCGCCGCCTACTACCTGGTGCTGAGTGTCGCCACTCCACTGTTCCCGTTTTTTGGCAGATACCTTACCGGCAGGCCAGCCACGGCGCTATTCCTTCTGTTCGCCGTCGTTGACACCTACATTGCAGTCGCCTTCTTGCGCTTGAAGTTGGTGGGCTGGTGGGTGGCGCTGGTTGCGATCCTTCTTCGTCTGTCGTCTTCGGCCATCACCATCGGCCGCGCCAACCTGCTGGAAGCCTATTCGAAAATGGGCTGGTCGCCCCAGCAACTGGAGGCCATCAGCATGAACCCCATGTTTCGGGGCAACGCCATCCTGTGGTGGAGCATGATGTTCATGGTGCTGTATTTTGGATTTCTGCTCTGGCTGAAGCGGTACTTCCGCGCACCCGCTCCTGCCAGCTACACTGGATTCAGCGATTCGACTCCGATTCAACCAGGAAGCTAACCATGTCCGAGCTCGCCAGCAAGACTTGTGTTCCCTGCCGCGGAGGAGTTCCCGCGATGAAGGGTGGGGACCTGGAGAAGCTTCACCGCGAAGTGCCGCTGTGGAAGGTGGTGAACGAGCACCACATCACCCGAACCTTTGTTTTTCCAGATTTCAAGCAGGCGCTGGACTTCGTCAATCGCGTGGGCGAGATTGCGGAACAGCAGGGCCACCATCCGGACCTCCTGCTGGCTTGGGGGCGCGCCGAAGTCACTCTGTGGACCCATAAAATAGACGGTCTCACCGAGAGCGACTTCATTATGGCGGCGAAGATCGACCAGCTTTACCGGTGAGCGCTCAGGTTCTCGACACGGAACGGCTAAGCCTCGGCGGCTGAAGTCCTGCCCTTGTCCGATCGTTAGATCCATCGCGGCGTACCCATCGCATCTGCATCTAGTCTCCCGTCTCTGCCGTGATAGCGTCGCCACGCGCCCTCCAGCCTTTCATGGCCCACGCCCACAAGGCTGCGGGCAACAGCATCAGCAAGCCGGTCACAGTGGCAACCCAGCGAACGGAGACGCCCCAATCCAGAAACGCGCCGCACAGGTAGGCGCCGACGGCGATGGTCAACATGCATAGCGCCATATCGACCGCAAATACGCGTCCCCGGAAACGATCTTCGGTGTTGAGTTGCAGAAGCGTGGTCGAAAACACCCACACCGTAGATCCGCCGCAGTGCCCGACGATGATACAGAGGCAGGCAAGCCACACGTTGGGCGCGCCTCCCAGCGCGGCATACCCCACGACCACCGCCAGGTAGCCGAGGAGAATCCCCACGCGGAGTCTCCGATCTTCGTGGCCAGCGACTCGGGCCGCGAACAGAGGCCCAGCCAGAGCTCCCACACCGCGGGCGCCAAGCAGCAGGCTCATCCCTAACATGGCGCCGCGGTCCGGATCTGCACTGCCCAGGTGTACGGGAAACACCCGCCGGCCCATGACGGTGAACAGCACCCAGCTCGGCCCGATCATCAGATTGCCGGCTTTCACGAACATGGTGACCAGCAGGCCGCGGTCGGCACGGACGTAGCGCGCCCCTTCCACCAGCGGAGAGAAATCCAGCAAATCGCGCACCCGCAGCGGCGCGGCTGCTCGCGCGTGCGGCTCGTCGAAGTGCATGCCCGCAAGCAGGGCTGCCGATGCCACAAACGAAAGCGCATTCAGTACGAACACTGCGTCCCGCCCCAGCAGCGCGGCTACCACTCCGCCCACCGTCGCACCCAACATCAGATTGAGCGACCACGTCGTCGAAGACAGTGTGTTGGCCAGGATGACATCTTCGCGAGGAGTGATATTGGGAATAACAGAATTGCGCGCCGGCTCGAAGAAACCGGCCATCAGGGTTTCCAGCAGCAGCAGCGGATAGATCAACCAAACCATGGACCGCGACCGCACCAGCAGCATCGAGAGCACGATCACGACGCGAGCCAGGTCGGCCGCAATCATGACCTGCTTGCGGCGCATGCGGTCGTTCACGATTCCGGCCGTAGGACCGATGAACGTGAGCGGCAGGACCTGTAACACCAGCGCCAGCGCCACCGAACTGGCGCGTCCGGTCAGTTGCAGCAGCAGGCTGTAGATGGCCAGGGTGTAGAACCAGTCGCCGATCTCGCTGACAATCTGCGCCAGCCATAGGCGCCGGAAATTCCGGTTACGCCGCACCAGGCGCACATAGGCCGAGACGGAGATCGTCGTGCGTTCGAGTTCGGGTTGCGGTTCCATGAATTCAGGTGATACATTTCGCAAGCGTTGAAAACTGCCCCAGCGTGCGAAGGAGACAGTTTCTCACGAAGCGCGGTAAGAAACAGGCGGCACCACTCGTATATAGTTGTCTGTTTAAAGTACGACTGTCCCGAGCACACCACCATGAAGATCTATCTTGCGGGACCGCTTTTCACCACCGCGGAGCGCGAGTTTAACCACGAGTTGGCGCGCCTGCTCCGGCGGTCCGGCCATAAAGTGTGGCTTCCCCAGGACTATGAGCAACGAAAGGCCAAGGCTGCTGTGGTCTTTCGCAAGGACGTGGAGGGGGTCGATTGGGCCGATGTGGTGGTCGCCAATATGGATGGCGCGGACCCTGACTCCGGCACCTGCTGGGAGTGCGGATACGCCTACAAGAAGAAGCCGGTCATTGTTTTTCGCACCGATTTCAGGGCCGGCGACCAGCCCGGCAAAGCGCCCTATAACCTGATGCTGACCGAGTCGGCCACCGTTCATATTGAGGCCCCATTTACCGACACCAAGAACCTGGCGAGACGAATTGCCAATTCCCTCCGCGCACAGAAAGCAAAGAGGCGCAGCCGCGCCTCGTGAGGGTATTCATGCCGTTTCCAGAAAGTCTCGAAACTCATTTCGCCAATGATGGGGGCGGAAACAACTCGAATAAGGATTTATTCGACGCCGTTTGGGAGATGGTGAAGGAGTGTGGCGAGGAAGAACGCCACTTCAATACTCTCCAGAGTACCTATAGGGGCGTCGCCTCCACTTGGATTCTGGCCAGCTTGGGAGCTGTGGGCTATCTGCTCTACGGCACGGACGGCAGCCCCTATCAGCCACGAATGGCCACCATTGTCTGCCTGCTGGGATCGGCTGGTGTGCTCTCACTCTGGCGGCTTGACCTGCAGGTGTACCACAAATTGCTGGTTGCCGTTTTCGAGGAAGGCTGGAAGTTGGAGCGCTCGTTCGAATGGCTGCCCCGTTTCCGTACCAATATGCACAACATCGATCGCAAACGGCTGAGTGACCGCGACCACGTGGGCACAAAGCTTGCCTGGTTTTATTTTGTGGCGGCGCTCTTTCTAGCTCTGGCGGGCCTTTACCTCGCATGTACGGCCATGAGATACCATGGCGACCCCTGGTATCGTTGGTGCCTGGCGTCCGTGTTGCTGACTGCTTTTCTCGTCTCCTATTTCTATATGACCACCCGCAAGCGGCTGTTGAAAGATGCGGACTTTGAGCGGCACTACGCCGAAACCCGTGACCTGGTCCGTGACCGCCTGATGGCGGCTGTGCCGCGCGCTCCACGGTTGCAGGTAAATGACCAGAACGAAGGATTGCGAGTCCAGTATGAGGACAGGTTTCTCTTCGATATGGTGAAAGATGCGGCCAACCAGAAAATCCAACTTTGGATTTCGCTCAATCCGCCGGAGGGATTGGAGATCGTTTGGTCGAGTGGTGACGACTGCTTTGCCGTGGACGACACCGCCGAACCGATCGAGACGTGCATCGCCCGTCTGGTCAATGACAAGGTAGGCCCGCACACCCTCGTATTTCCCTAATCCCTTCCGTGTCTTCGGCGGTATCCCTGTCCGCAATCGCCCGAAGGCAAATATAATCCGCTTATGCTCACCGAGTCACAGTTTCGCCAGCATGGGGACAGTGCACTGCAATCCCTAAAACAGAGTCTGATTGCCGCGGAGGATTCCGCCGATTTCGAAGTAGAAGACCAGGCCGGCGCGCTGCACCTTTCTTTCGAAGACGGCAGCCGCTTCGTCATCTCGCCCAACGCCCCGGCCCGGCAGATTTGGATTTCCGCGCTGGCCACCAGCTTCAAGCTGGACTGGTCGGACACCGACCGGGACTTCGTGCTGGCGAAGACGGGAGAAAAGCTCAAGCCGCTGGTGACTCGCCTGATTAACCAGCAACTCGGGGAAGAAGCAGTGACTCTTCCATAGTGGGGTTTTGCTCGGTACTCGGTGCTCGCAACTCGGTACTCACTCGCTGCTCGGCCCCAGCTTCAATCTCAGATCGGCCGCGATCTGTTTGCCGTGGAAGCGTCCGTTCTCGATGAAGATCTCGTTGGTGCGCGAGCCCGCCACAATCACTCCCGCCACGTAGATGCCGGGCACGTTGCTCTCCAGCGTCTCCGGATCGCACGCCGGACGGCATTGTTCGCCCAGGAGATCGATTCCCAGGGCGCGCAGAAAGTCGTAGTCGGGATGATAGCCAATCAGGGCGAAGACAAAATCATTCTTCAGGCGCTGGGTGCCGTCGGGCGTCTTCACTACTACGTAATCGGTTCCAATCTCCTGCACCGTGCTGTTGAAGTAGGCGGCAATCTCGCCGTTCTTCACGCGGTTCTCGATGTCGGGCCGCACCCAATACTTGATGTGATAATGCAGCTGGGCGTCGCGGTGAACGATGGTGACCCGCGACCCATGCCGCCATAGATCGAGGGCCGCTTCCGCCGCGGAGTTCTTGCCGCCCACCACCACCACATCGCTGTCATAAAACGGATGCGGCTCGCGGTAGTAGTGGAACACCTTGGGCAAGTCCTCTCCCCGCACCCCCAGCTGGTTGGCGAGATCGTAGTATCCGGTGCACACGATGATCTTGCGCGCGCGATAATCGTGAATTCCCGCCGAACGATCGGTCGCGGTCACGCGAAAGTTCCCGTCCTCCCCGGTCACCGTCTTCACCCACTGGTACTGGCAGATGCGCAAATGGTAATGTTCTGCCACTTTGCGGTAGTACTCCAGCGCCTCCTGGCGGGTGGGCTTCTGGTGAGCGGTGTTGAAGGGGATGTCGCCAATTTCCAGCAGCTCCGGGGTGGTGAAGAACACCATATTCGCCGGATAGTTGTAGATGGAGTTCACGACACAGCCCTTCTCAAGAATCAACACCTTCAGGCCGACCTTGTGCGCTTCAATAGCGCACGCCAAACCGGTGGGGCCGGCACCGATGATGAGCACGTCCGTCCAGGTGTCAGGACGCGAGTGTGCCTGAGCGCGGGGCAGCGTGGCGGGAGTGTGTTCCGTCGTTGCCAAAGGTCGGTTCCTGTCGTCTCGCAGAGGGGCTGACGACGCGCCCCAAGCGCTTCCTTGAACCCACAAATTCTAGCACGCAGCCACAGAGCAGATTCTCCGCGTCACCCGCAGCTGTGCGGCCGCTCACAATGGAGCAGGTCAGCGGCAGTATAATTTTGGTGTTGGTCTCATCCTACGCACGGATCAGGAGCGCGCTATGGCAACTCTCACCGACGCTGCCGTTCGTACCCGCATTGAATCCGACAGCATGGGCAAGATCGAGGTCCCATCCAACGTCTACTGGGGCGCGCAGACCCAGCGCTCGCTGCTGCACTTCGCTATCGGTCGAGACACCATGCCGCCGGAGTTGATTCGCGCTTTCGGTATCCTCAAGAAAGCCTGCGCGCTGGTGAACCAGGACCTGGGCAAGCTTCCAGCAGACAAGACCAAGCTCATCGTCCAGGCCGCCGACGAGGTCATCTCCGGCAAGCTCAACGATCAGTTCCCCCTGCGCATCTGGCAGACCGGCAGCGGCACCCAGACCAACATGAATGTCAATGAAGTCATCTCCAACCGCGCCATCGAGATCGCCGGCGGAGAGATGGGATCGAAGAAACCCATTCATCCCAATGACCACGTCAACATGTCGCAATCGTCCAACGACACGTTCCCCGCGGCGATGCACATTGCCGCTGCCGAGCGGGTGAAAAACGCGCTGATTCCCGCAATTAAGACTGTGCGCGACGCGATTGCGGCCAAGGCCGGGGAGTTCAATGACATTGTGAAAATCGGCCGCACCCATTTGCAGGACGCCGTGCCCCTGACTTTTGGCCAGGAATTTGGCGGCTGGGCCGCGCTGCTGGACCGCGACATCAATCGCCTGGAGCAGGCCTTGGACGGGTTGTATGAACTGGCGATTGGCGGAACCGCCGTGGGCACGGGTCTGAACGCCCATCCAGAATTTGCCGAGCGGGCCGCCAAGAAGATCGCCGAACTCACCGGACTTCCCTTCCGCTCCCATCCCAACAAGTTCGCCTCGCTCTCGGCTCACGATGAGATCGTCTTCGCGCAAGGCGCGCTGGAAACTCTGGCCGCATCGTTTATGAAGATTTCGAACGACATTCGCTGGCTGGCCTCCGGCCCGCGCTGCGGATTGGGAGAACTGTCGATTCCCGAGAACGAACCGGGATCGTCCATCATGCCCGGGAAAGTAAACCCCACGCAGTGCGAAGCCATGACCATGGTGTGCGTGCAGGTGCACGGCGCCACCGCTGCTGTGGGATTTGCCGGCTCACAAGGCAACTTCGAACTGAACGTCTTCAAGCCGGTGATGATCTACAACTTCCTGCACTCGGTGACGCTCCTCACCGACGCCTGCCACGGCTACGTCGAGTACATGATCAAAGGCATCGAGGTGGACAAGGCCAAGGTGGACTGGTACGTGAAGAACTCGCTGATGCTGGTGACGGCGCTCGCCCCCAAAGTCGGCTACGACAACGCCGCCAAAATCGCGCACACCGCCCACGTCGAACACACCAGCCTGCGCGAAGCCGCACTGAAGCTGGGCTTTCTGACGGGTGAAGAATTCGATCAGTTGATGAAGCCGGAGAAGATGACGAGGCCATAAAGAAGCTCGTATCCAAGAGTTGTGATGATTGATGATGATGAATTCAGCGCTAATCTGTTCAAGCAGCTACTCGAACTCTGGGTGAATCCGGAACTCGGAAGGCGCAAGGCTGCAGGGCTCCTGGATGACTCGTTTCGCCTCTACGCGGCACAGGTGGTTATGCACGTAGAGCGGCCAAATGAGGTAAGGATTAACCAGGAAGTCCGGGCGCTAATGCGGGCTAGGGCTACAAGGGGGATTTCAAAAGGCGAGTGGGTAACATCGAGAGATTTCAGCGACATAGTAGACCTGGCACTGCCAGACGACGAACCAGACTCAGCCCATATTACAGCCATACTCCACAACGGCAAGTGGTTTATCAAGTTCGATTTCAGATACAACTCTGGCAGGATTAGACAGACCGCCGCAGCGGCGCGTGAGTTCTTAGCTTCTGCAAAATCCGCCCTAGAGAAAGGCCATCTTCACCCATCAGTGGACTGCCTATTTAGTGCGGTCGAACTATTGGGAAAGGCCTTCCTGCTTGCTCTGCCAGATGATAGGGTGGTCAAGAGTAGGACACATTCCTTCATTGCGTCGCGCCTCAATCTTGGGTCCAAGCATGGTATTCACTACGGTCGTTATGCCGGGTTGGTCAATCGACTGTCGGAACTTCGCCCCGCCGCACGATATCTGAAGCGCCCCCTTGAAGTAACCAAGAACGAGATGGAGGAAATGATCGCCACTGCCGAATCAATGTTCGCAGAGGCATCGTCACACGCCAGAACTGCATTTCTGACCTGAGCGCTGGCGGCTGGTCCTTTAATGGGAACACGAATCCGGCCGACGAGCACGCTTAGCCCTCTCCTTCTCGGGCGAGTTGACATTAGCCCAAGTCAACTGTACAGTTTGATTAGGCGAACTGTCTAGTTTATGAATCACAGCATCGTTGTCACCGCGTTAGACGCGCGGACCCACTTCGGTAAGCTTCTGCGGCGCCTTGAGGATGAGGGCCGATCGCTGGTCATTGAGAAGCGCGGCCAGCCACGCGCCATCCTGCTCAGCATTCGCGACTATGTACGACTCGCGCTTCCTGAGCCAGAGGTCCTTCGCGTCATCGGAGAGGAATCGCGGGGCAAGCGGACGAACAAGCTGAGCGCCCTGCAGGTTGACCGGGTCATCAAGGCCGCCCGCCGAAGCAAGCGGCGATGATCCCGCTTCGGCTGGTACTCGATACCAACGTGGTGGTGTCGGCCGCGCTCAAGCCCGAGGGGCTGCAACGGACGGTGCTGCTGCTGGCCATGACCCGGCCTGCCCGCTGGTACGTCTCGGAACCAATCCTCGCGGAATACCGCCTGGTTCTGGCACGGCCTGAACTGAAGATCCGCCGGAGCCTACAGCAACAGCTCCTGCAGTTGATCAAGAACCATACGCGGCTCGTCCAGCCGACCCACGCGCTGCACGTCACGTCGGATCCCTCGGACAATATATTCGTGGAATGCGCCGACGCCGCTCGCGCAGACTACCTGGTGACCGGCAACCAGCGGCATTTTCCCAAGCTCTGGAAGAACACCAAGATCATTACTTCGAGCGAATTTCTCAGCGTGATTGCGCCCCACCTGATTCCGTGAGTTGGCTACCAGGACCCTCCCCAGATCTTTTTGAGTGGCCGACCGCCCTACACCCCGAACCGCTCCCGATACGCGCTGGGGGAAACCCCTGTATGCCTCTGGAACAGGCTGCGGAAGAAGGCGACATCCTGATAGCCCACCGCGTCGCTGATCTCCTGTACGGTGCGATGGTCGCTTTCCAGCAGGCGCTTGGCGGCGGCGACCCGCAGCTTTTGCAGGTAGGTCAGCGGGCTGTCTCCGGTGGCCTGCTTAAAGCGGCGGACGAAATTTCGCAGGCTCATGCCCACCCTGCGGGCTGGCGCATCCAGCGGAAACGTCCTCTGAAAGTTCTCGTGGAGCCATTCCTGGGCACGCGAGATGGAGTCATCCGTATGCTGGGTTTTTAAGGGGACAATGCCGAATCCCGCCTGCCAGGTGCGGGGGGTCTCGATGAGCAGCGCCTTGGCGCTCTGCATGGCCACCTCGTGGCCGCAGAATCGCTCCACCAGGTACAGGCTGAGGTCGAGCGCAGCGTGCACGCCACCGCCACAATAGAATCCGTGGTCCTCCGTCACCATCAGCTCCGGCATCCAGTGGACCCTGGGGTACATCTCGCGGAACCGGTCGGCCAGCGCCCAATGCGTGGTCGCGCGCTTGCCGTCGAGCATGCCCGTCGCGGCAATCAGACCGACGCCGGAGCAGACGCTGGCGATGGCCGCTCCGCGCTTGTGCCAGCGCCGCAACCAGGGGACGACCGGCGCATTGCGCTCGGCCACGTCGTCAATGCTGAGGCCCGTTGTCGGAATGAAGATGAGGTCGGTCTTGCGGACGTCGGCCAGCGCTACATCAGGTTTGATGTGGATGTCCCCATCGCATCGTACGGCGCGTCCATCCACTGACGCGGTGGTCACTCGAAAGCGAGGGACCGGCTTTGTGCCGGTGAGGATGTTCCACAGCGAGCCCGCGTGGCGGAAGACCTCCATCGGACCGATGGCGGTGGAAGAAAACGTCTCGTCGAGAAACAGGACGGTTACGTCTGTCATTTGCATCCTCCCTGAAGGGCGGGGCCATGGCGCAATAACCTATGTACAATGGCATATCTGCCATCTTGTTGCAATGCCTTTCTGCAGGTACCCTCGGCACATCGTAGGCAAATCTTCGGAAGAAATAGTGGCCTTAAGGAGGACGGAATGAGCGAACACTATCATGATCCCGCGGACTTGCGGTTTCTGAGGGAGATGGGCAAACTTGCTCCCACGGAATTCAACGCCTGGCTCAACCTGGACAAGATTGTGGGCCGGGACGAGGGCGCCATCCCCAGGAAATATCGCGAGCTGATCGCCCTGGCGGTGGCTTGCACAACCCAGTGCCCCTACTGTATAGAGGTGCACACCAAGGCTGCCAAAGCCGCAGGGGCAACCCGCGAGGAGATCACCGAGAGTTCCCTGCTCGCCGCCGCCCTGCGCGCCGGAGGAGCGGCCACGCACGGCGCTATGGCGCTGAAATTCTACGAGCAGAGCTAAATCTGAAAGGAGAAACAACATGGCCGAATCTGATCGCATCAAGTATTTGCGCGTTGCGCTGATCCTGGTGGGTCTGATTTTCATCTTCGGGATCTACCCGCTCACCATTCTCTGGCCTGCCGGCTGGTCCTGGCACACTGGCCACTCGGATTACCTGCAGATGATTCTGGGGGTCTACGCGACGCTGGGGGTATTTCTGCTGCTGGCCAGCCGCAAGCCCCTCGCAAACTTGAGCCTGATCTGGTTCACGGTGTGGTCCAGCATTGTGCATGCGGGAATCATGGCTGTGCAGGCTTTCGGTGGCCCCGAGAAAATGGGGCACGTGTGGGGTGATGTCCTGGCACTGTTTGCGGTGGGCGCGGTCCTTGCGGTCCTGACACCGCGAGGCGCGGCAGTAGAACCCGCCAGGTGAGAGCGCCAGGTCTCTCTGGCCGAGTGGGTCGCTTCTCCATCGCCGAGGGCGATCCCACTCCCGAGAGTGGCGGCCGGCCGGCAACCTCAGCATCGGAATAAGCGACCCGGCCCACCCCATCGGACGACATTGCCGAGACAGAGGCGATACCGGAGAAGAATTCTCGTCGTGTGATGGCCACGGCGGGGATTATAGATTAAAAGCCCTGGAAACATGCTTGAGCGCGGAGCGTTTGGCGCTGGTAGGAGGACGACCCGCTGGTCCAAAGTTGGCCCCCGACCAGACCATCTGGTGATAGAGATCATCCATTTGCTCGGGAGTTCCCGGCATGCCGCTGGTGAGCCACCACGTCAGCAGGGCCAGCAGCGCGCCAGCGTACATCTGCGCGGTGGCCATCGAGGCCGGGAGTTGCTCGCCTAGTTCCGCCAACCGTCGCTCAATCGCCCGGGCAAAGTACCCCTGCCCCAGCTCCAGAAAGTCGCGAATCTTCCCTGCTTCTACCAGCACGGCGTGAAACTTGCGCCACTCGGCGACATGGGCAAACAACTCGCGCACGGGAGCGATGCGCCGCGAGACCTCACGCCGTCGCGAGAGATGGAACGCCATATGCTCGAGGAAGTCTTCGAGGTCGCTTAGAAACAGGTCGTTCTTGTCGCGGTAGTGGGTATAGAAGGTTGCGCGGCTGACGCCGGCCCGGTCAAGCACCTGCTGGACCGTGATGTCATCGAACGGTTGCTCATGCATGAGGGCGACGAGCGCGTCGCCCAATGCGTCCCGGGTGCGGCGCACGCGACGGTCGGTTTTACGAACTCTTGGCGACACAGTAGTTGCGTTTCTGGACATTTCTCCCGTTTTTGTCTGCTATCGTAGCTCTCCCGGCTAACGCCGCTTGACGGCCCCACGTCTGACGCCCAGAGTGCCCTAGATATGACCAATGAGCGACTCAGCGGACTCGCCCTGCTTGCCGGATCAGCGGGCGTCATTATAACCCTGGCCTTGCATCCCTCAGGACGGGGGCTGTTTTCGCCCGACAGCTTCGCGGCCGAGGCGCGCAAACTCATCGCCGTGCATTCCCTCGCCCTGACCTGCCTGCCGCTCTGGTTCCTGGGCGCCTGTGGCGTGGCACGGCGCGTTGGCGTCGCCCGTGAGTCAGATCAGCAGCTTGGTTTCGCCGGGCTGGTGTTCTATGGATTCGCGCTTGCTGCCATGATGACCGCCGTCATCTTCGATGGTCTCGTCAGCCCTGGGATAGCCGCCCGCATCAACGAGGCCACAGGAACGGTTGGCCAGGGGTGGCGGATCGCCTTCAACTATAACTCCACGGTGGATGGCGCTTTCGTGCGCGTGGTCATCGCCGCGTCGTCCGTGGCGCTCCTGCTGTGGTCCGTGGCCATCTTGCGCGGCAGCACACTACCTCGCGCCTTGGGTGTATACGGCTGCCTGCTCAGCGTGGCGACCCTGGTCGCGCTCCTGTCAGGCGAACTGGATCGCTACTTTCACATATTCGGAGCAGTCCTGGTGGGCCAGACGGTCTGGTTCGTCACCGCGGGGATGTTGCTATCTCGCCGCCAGAGTGCTTGAAGGGAGCACAGGGTCCTGAAAATCTGCGACCCCGAGACTCTAGCGCCGGAACGTGTACACCACGCCATTGAACGACGCGTTATACCCAGCACACCACACCTGGAAGTGCGTACCTGAACTCCGGGAGTCGCAGGCATCCATCTCTGCCCCGGTGTCCACATCGAGCGACCAGGTCTTGCCCCCGTCGCGGCTGAAGTAGATGCCACCCACGCCGGTAAAGACATTGCCACCCGCAGCCCAGCCGATCTTGGGCGTAAGGAAGCGGATCTCTCGAATCGGCCAGGGACTGTTGAGAGTTCGTGCGCTCCAACTAGACCCCCCATTTGCGGTGCGATGCACCCAGCCTGCGACATTAGGAGAAATTTCACCGCCGCCGACCCAGCCGTTGGTGTCGTTCACAAAGAACACGGGACCGTCGAAGATCGAATCCACCGACGGACCGCAGGTCCAGGATTGCCCGCCATCGGGACTGTCGCAGTAGGTGATTCCCGAAGCCCGGGCGTGCAGGTTGGACAGCAGGCTGAACTGGTTGCCGAACCAACCGCCGGCGGGGTCAGGAACGTCGGCTGTCCAATCGGCGGCCGTGGCGCCGCCATCGGTGGTATAGTGCGCGGCATTCGGCGCGTCGAGGTTGAGTCCGTCCATCACCAGGCCGTCCTTGCCGTTGGCGAAGCGGACGCGATACGACCAGCCGCGGGTGGTCAGAATAATGTCGGCAGACCAGGTCGCGCCGCCATCCTGGCTCCAGCGCAGGATGCCCTCAAAATCGGAGTCGTTGAAGCCCGCGATGACCACCAGGTTTGCGCTGAGCGCTTTCACGCCATACCAGTAGTAGGGGAATCCAAGGTCCAGAATCTTGGTCCAATTCGCTCCGCCGTTGGTGGTCTTCCAGACCTGGCCCAACTCGGCCGCGGCATATCCGACTTGCGGCGTGGGAAAGGAGATGTCATGAATCACCGCCCCTGGCAGGGTGGCTTGTAACTTCCAGGGGTTCGGGGCCGCGTTCACGATTCCGGCGCCAGGCGAGGCCGCTGACGCTGACGGACGATCAGCGCCGAACTGGCGCGACGGTCCAAGGACCGGGGTTTGTCCGATGATGTGGCGCGTCACCGCGCTGGAATCTGTCCCCGACTGCGCTCCAGTCGGAGAGATCGCGGCCATAATCAGCATCAGGATGAGCCAGCATCGCCGCCAGGCCATTACGGCACCTCCAGTGGGTGGCGATTATACCCCGGACGCCCGCGCCCGGCCCGGCTCTCGCGGAGCACCCCAGGAAGAAAGTCTCTGCTTCTCTGCTTCTCTGCGTCTCCGCGCTGAACCGGAACTCAACGCCGAGTTTTCCCAAAGCTCAACCCGCTCAGCCCCTCGACCTTCGCAGCATCGATGCTTTTGCTGGCCACCAGCACATGAAAGCTCTCCCCCATGCCGGCGGGCGTGACCAGGTGTTTGAGCTGCAGTGCGACTTTGGCGCGTTCCGGCGGCAGGAAACATTCTTCAAAGGCATCTGCGAACTGGTTCTGTTCGCCGACGCCCATCAGGAACTGGGACTGGGTCAGCAGCGGCTGCACCAGCATGCCATTCTGCTCGGCCGCCGCTGCCAGCGCGGTAAAGTTCACGTGCGCAGTGATGTCCTGCTCGCCCGGCGCCTCGTATGGATTGGCACTGGCCGCGTGCTGGCGATAAGCCATCACGGTCCCGCGATGCCGTCCGGCAAGCTGCTCCTGGCGGGTAGAACCGTAGTCAATGATGATCAAAAATCCGCGGCGCAGATGGGCCGCGAGCTGACGCATGAACCGCTGCGCAGCCAGGGGCGCTTCCACCCGCTCTCCTGCTTCGGGATGGACGCTGTAGCGGTCAAGAAACTCAAGCTCGGCTGCAGGCGCCTGAGACCACGTCTCGGTGAGGCGGCCTCCCTGCAAACCGATATGCAGTTTTCCCTGCGGACCGAGGATTTCTACCGGAAGCGCATCGAAAAATTCGTTGGCGAAAACAATGCAGGGGTTCTGCGCTAGCGCCTCCGCTACCGAAATGGGCGCGGCTTCAGCCGCCGAAAACCCCTCTTCCAGCGATGCCTTCCCTGCCGCAAGGGCCCTGCTCAGCGTCACCCGCAACCGCTGCCGCAACGCCAGTGAGCCTTCTGCCAAGCGGTAATGCAACGCCTGAAAGAACTCCGGAAATTTTTTCTCCGACCAGTCCAGCACATCGCGGGCGAACAGCCCGCGCCCGGGACCGAGTTCCAGCAATTCCATCCGTTGCGGTGAACCCTGGACGCGCCACATCTCCTCGAATTGCCGCGCCAGCAGACGGCCGAACACAGCGTGGACGTCGCTTGAGGTGTAAAAGTCTCCGGCCTTGCCAAACTGCTCCGTGTGGCACGAATAGTAGCCCAGTTCCGGATCGTACAGGCACATCTCCATGTATCGCGAGAATGGCATCGGACCGTGCTCGCGAATCTCCTGCTCGATCTTTTCTCGCAGGGTCACAGGCCTTCCCGCTGGCGCTCGGTGCGGTTCTGCGGCGTGCGCGTGAACATTTCGATCATGTAATCGTGCAGGCAATCGTAAAGCTGGCGCTGGAAGCTCCACTCGAACTGGGGATGGTCGAGGTCGCGCGGGTGCAGATCGAAGTAGTAAGTGTGCACCGGAACGGAGGAGTTCCTGAAGTTAATGATGACCTCTACCCCGTCACCCTTCGCCCGGGCCGAGAACTCTAGCAGGGGATGTTCGTAGAGCTGAAGTTGGGCGAGTACGCGGTCGAGGCGGGGGTTGGAGTCGGGCACGGTAGGATTTTAGCGAAAAGGCGGGTTTGCGGGAGGGATCGGCGCGAGCCGGAAGACCTGTTGCATATGATTTTCTCCAGTCACAGTGCCACTATTAGGGAGTCTTTCTGCCGTCCCTGAAAGGGACTCCGCCTTTCTTCCCACGCCTACCCCGGGCTTGCGCCCAGGGCTTTATTCTGGCGCCGCTTCGCGGCTGGAGACGCCTGAGACCTGACACCTGAGACCAGAGACCCGAGACCTGCCTCACTCGTACCGCAGCGCCTCAATCGGATCCAACCGCGCCGCCTTGATCGCTGGCAGCATCCCGCTGACGATCCCGACAAAGCTCAAAATCGCCGTCGCTGCAATCAGGGTTCCTGAATTGATGATGAGGTGAATATCGCCCTCGTCGGCATTCTCGATGAACGCGCTCCACAACGGCAGTGAACCCACTGACCAGGAAACCAAGTAAGCAAGCACAACTCCCGCCAGCCCACCCAGGAAGGTGATCACTAGCGCTTCGGCCAAGAACTGCAGGAGAATCTGCCACCGCCGCGCCCCCAGTGCCTTCTCCACGCCAATCTCGCGGGTGCGCTGGGTCACCGAGACCAGCATGATGTTCATCAGGCCCACCCCGCCGATGCCCAGGGTGAGCATTCCGATGAACCCCAGCAGCACCTTAATGCCAACCGTGATGACGGTCAAATCCGCCAGGTCCTTCACCGCGTCAAACACGAACACCGCGCGGTCATCTTTGGGATCGAAGCTGTGGTGGTAAGCCATGGAATCACGCACAGCTTTGACCACCTTCGCGTGATCCCCCTCGTAATCCATCCCGATGGCATCCAGATAGTAGGTGTTCTTCAGATCGCCCATAGCGCTGAACGGCACGTACACCATGCCGTTCATGTTGTCATCGCCATCCTGGATCATGTGGTCGAGCACGCCAATCACCTGGTAGGAGATGCCGTCAATGCGCACGCTCTCGCCCAGCGCATTCTGCCCGGAGAAAAGCTTCTTCTTGACGTCGTAGCCCAGCACGGCCACGCGGCTATGAGTAAAGTCTTCGCGCTCGCCGAAAAAGCTGCCCTGCGCCACCTCGATATTGCGTACCTTCTGGTAGCTGGAGTAGGTGCCGCGGATGGTGTAGTTGGCGCCTCGAGTGCCATAGGCCACCAGGCACTGCTTGTTCACTTCCGGCGATATGCGCTGGATCATGGGAACTTCCGCGCGCAGGTACTCCAGATCGTCAACCGTCAGCTTGATCTCCGTCCCTGCCTTGCTGCCGCCGGCCTGCAACGACGTTCGTCCGGGGAAAATCGCAATCAGGTTGCCGCCAAAGGTGCGGAAGGCCACCATCAAGCCGTTCTGAAAACCGGTGCCATAGGCCAGCAGCAGCACCACGGTGGCGATGCCCCACGCCATGCCCAGCATGGTCAGAAACGACCGCCGCCGGTTGTGACGCAGCGCGTTGTATGCCTGTTTTCCTAAATCGCCAAACATGCTCACTCCGCTCGCAGAGCTTCCACCGGGGGAAGCAGCGCCGCCTTGCGCGCAGGATACAAACCGGCAGCGACGCCGGCAATGGCCAGAGACAGGATGGCGGTGACCGCTGACGACAGCACAATGCGCGGCGTGTCGAAGCCTTCCGGCGACGGCAGCTGCGCCAGCATGGTCATAAAGCCTATCGAGAGGGCCAGCCCAATCCCGCCGCTCAGCGCGGTCAGGAACGCACCTTCAATAAAAAACTGGGTAAGGATGTTGCGGTGGGTCGCGCCCAGCGCCTTGCGCAGACCAATCTCCTTGGTGCGCTCGGTCACCGAAACCAGCATGATGTTAATGATGCCGATCGCGCCCAGCGCCAGCGTCACCAGCCCCACCACGCCAAGGAACCAGTCCATGGCGTCAAAAATCTTCCCCACCCGCCTCGAACCTTCGATCGTGTCCCAGTCCTGGAAGGCATCCTCGATCTTGGGATCGAAGCCGTGACGCCGTGCGATGATTTCGTGCACTTCCTGCTTGGCCTCGAGATGCTGCTCCTTGGTCAGTGGCCGGTAATTGAGAAACGAAATCGCGTTTTCCGTATTCTCCCCCTTCAGTGGAAACAGCATCCGCATGGTCTCGACCGGCACAAAGATCCGCGCATTGGTGGCGTTGTTGCCGTCCTTGCCGATCCTGGGCACTACGCCGATCACGTCGAAGCTGATCCCGTTCAGGAGAATCGTGCTGCCCACCGCTGGCCGTCCGGGAAACATCTTTTTCAGCAGCTCAAAGCCGACAATCGCCACGCGCCGGTGCTCGCTGTTGTCCTCGTCGTTGAACCACCGTCCCGGATCGATGGGAACGTTACGGATGCGATTGTAAGAGGGCGCCACGCCAAACACCTGCCCGTTGGTGCTGCCGAAATCGCTGACCGCCCGAATATCTTCCCGGTCCAACACCGGCGACACCGCCTTCAGAAACTTTGCCTGGTCGCGGACGGCCAGATAGTCGTCGTAAGTGAAGTAATACGGCCGTCCTGACTGCAGACTTCCCTCCACCGCCGGAATGCGGCCGGGAAAACCGAACATGATGTCCTGGCCCAGGTTCGACAGGTTCTTCTCCTGCCCGCTGCGGAAGCCTTCGCCCAGCCCCACCAGCAAGAGCAGCGAGCCGACGCCCCAAGCAATGCCGAACATGGTCAGGAAAGAGCGCAGCTTGTGGGCCCACAAGGTGGCCAGCGACTGGCGAACGATGTCAGCAAGTGCTCGCATAAGAGCCTGCCCCCAAGCCATCGGGAGATGGCCGGGGGCCATGTTTTCAGGCAGGTGGTCTCAGTTCCCGCCCTCTGGTGACTGATACGCAGAGGAATAGGTGGAGGTTCCCGGAAAGTTGGGCTGACTCTGGAGCCTTGACTTTCCGTTCGAGGACGGTGACCCGTACTTGTCGCTTTGCTCCTGAGGTTGGAGTCTCATCTGGACAGGAACCTGGAACTCAGCCGTCCATCGAATCAGAAAGTCTCGATGGATGCGGTATGGCCGGAAGCAGACGCGAGTCGAGCATCCCGTGTAACCAAAGGAGCCCCAAGTTTCTCGGCGAGCACGATATAGGCAGAGCCGTAGGCGGAGAAGTTGTGACGCAGCTGCCAAATCCGGGGCAGAAACACGGAATGAACATAGCGAGTGATGCGCAGGTCCTGCAGGTCGTCGATGGCTTCGTCAGCCCGGCGTCCGGAGACCATCCCCCGACTTACCAGGCGCCGCAGCACTTGTGCGACCTCGAGATCCAGCAGATGAGGTGCATGCAGGGTTTCATTGCGCGAATAAATTCGTTCCTCAATGCGCTTCCCGGCGGGTGTCTGAAGCAGCCAGTCCACCGCGGCCGACGCATCCAGAACGATCATCGCGCTTCGCGCTCTTCCCGCAGAAGGCGGGCAGTATCGAAGTGTGCCGCAACCGGTTTGCGCCGTTGCAACCGCTGCCGTAATTCGGCCAGCGTGGGACGCTCGGCGATTTCTTTAATCTCCGCCAGCAGATAGTCCGACAGTGACATCCCTGCCAGGGCGGCGCGCGCTTTCAGTCCACGATGCAGGGCGTCAGGGACATTTCTGAGTTGGATCATCTTCGGCATGCTCTAAGCATACTTTCATGTGGTCTACATGTCAAACCGGGACGTCATGGCTGTATGCAGCCGTGCTCCGAGAAACGGAACATGGCCGGGAAAGGCAGGGGCCACCCCAGGCATTTCAATCGGATCACCCCGGCGGCCAAGTAGCCGCCCTCCCTCTACCTGGGCTGGTGTTCTGTCTACCTACCCTGCTAACCGCTTGCTCCCCCCTCCCGTCTAATCGCTCGTTCTCTTGAGTCAAGCCCGTCGGCACGCAACAAAACTTCACCGGAGGTTTGCTATGTACCACAAGAGTCTTTCGGCCGCGCTGCTGGTTGCAGCTGCGGTGCTTTCCGTCTCAGCCGGATTCGCCCAGTCGTTCGTCCTCGATCTGCCGCGCCAGAGCCAGCACGCCGTGCTCACCCAGCGCATCGGCATTACCGACATTACCGTGAACTATCACCGTCCGCTGGTCAACGGACGCAAGATCTGGGGTGGCCTCGTGCCCTACGGCCAGGTGTGGCGCGCCGGAGCCAACGAAAACACCACCGTACAGTTCAAGGATGCTGTCAGCGTTGAGGGACAGCCGCTGCCCGCGGGCACCTACGGCCTGCACATGATCCCCGGCGAGAACGAGTGGACGGTCATCTTCTCGAAGAACTGCACCTCGTGGGGCAGCTTCACCTATAAAGAGGCTGAAGATGCGCTGCGCGTGAAGGTGACGCCTCAAGCCACTGACATGCACGAGGCGCTCACCTATGACTTCGACGATGTCAAGCCCGACGCCACCGTGCTCACCTTGCGCTGGGAGAAGGTCGCAGTGCCGGTCAAGATTGGCGTCAATACCCACGAGATCGTGCAGGCTAGCCTGCAGAAGCAGCTCCGCGGCCTGGCCCAGTACACCTGGCTGGGCGGGGACGAGGCGGCCAACTATCTGCTCGCCGAGAAATACGACTACGATGAGGCGCTGAAGTACACGGCTGCGTCCATTCAGAACGAAGAACGCTTCGACAACCTGATGACCAAGGCAAACGTTTTGGATGCGATGGGCAAGAAGGAAGACGCCACCACGGCTCGCAACAAGGCCCTGGCGATGGCCAACGCCATTCAAATGCACGGTTACGCCCGCCAGCTCCAGGCCGAGGGCAAGCAAGCGGAAGCGTTCGAGATCTTTCAGCAGAACGCCAAGAAGAACCCCGACCAGTGGGTTGTCCATGTCGGCCTGGCCCGCATGTACTCGGGACAGGGAAACTTCTCCAAGGCTTCCCAAGAGATGAATATGGCCATCTCCGGAGCGCCGGATGGCCAGAAGCAACCCTTGCAGGCGCTGGCCAAGCGGCTGGAGGATAAGGAGGACATCAACAAGTAGGTGCCGGGTCGCAGGTGTCGGGTGCGTGTCTCCAGGGTAGGGTTGTTTGACTGGAAGACTGGTTGTCAATCCGATCTTGAGACTCGCACTTCCGACACCCGAGACCTGAGACCTGAGAGCATCCCCTCCAAGCCTCCCGCGAACCGCCGGTATATAATCGGCACGTTTTTCCCGCGGAGGCATGTTTATGCCCAAGGTCAAAGCCAACAACCTCTCCATCAACTACGAGCAACAAGGATCGGGCGAGCCCCTCATCCTGATTCCTTACCTGGCCGCCGACCACGCCTGTTACGCCTTTCAGGTTGCCGAATATGCCAAGCACTACACCTGCATCTCGCTCGACCTGCGCGGCACCGGCGAATCGGACAAGCCTGAGGGTGCCTACACCACCGAGACTCTGGCCGACGACCTGGCGGCGTTCATGCACGCCGCGGGCATCCCGAGGGCGCACGTCTCCGGACTCTCGCTCGGGGCGGCGGTCGGCATGTGGCTGGCCGCGAAGTATCCCGACCTGGTGGCCTCGTTGTCGCTGCACAGCGGCTGGCCGAAGACCGACGCGTTCGTGAAGGCTGTGGTTGAGGGTTGGCAGGCAATCGCCAAAGCGACCAACAACGTCCAGGAAATGGTGATCCGGGCCCTCTTCCCCTGGTGCTTCACGCCCGAGCTGTATAACGCCAAGCCGGAATACATCCAGGCCCTGGCTGACTTTGTGCGCAGCCGCCCGGCAATGTCGGTGCCCAACTTCATTTTGCAGTCGAATGCAGTGATCGCCCACGATGTCGAGAGCCAACTGAGCCGCATCACGGCGCCAACCTTGATCACCTTGGGCCGTTGCGACGTCGTGACCTCGACCCGCTTCGCACCTCGCCTGCAGGGAGCGATTCACAATTCGGAACTGCTGATCTTCGAAGGCTGCGCCCACGCGCCTTTGTACGAGAAAGTCGAGGAGTTCAACGCGAAGACGCTGGCCTTCCTGCAGCGGCACAGGGTGGCGGTGGCTAAGTCGGCGTAGGATGCGGGTTGACGAATGAGAAAGAACATCATTTGGCCCTTGTTTTTCGTGCTGGCTCTAGCGTGCAATCGAACTGGCGCTGATGCCAAAGGCTCTTTTACCGCCGACGCCGTGATGGACGGCGGCTTCCCGGGTTCGCCCAGACTGACCGGGAAGCTTTATCTGAGCGACCACTATCTTCGGATTGACTGGGGTCCATTTGCCGACGTGTTCGATCTTAAACAGCGGAAAGGTTGGCGAATCGAACCGGAAACGCACACCTACGCGGATCTGGCGGACAAGGACCTGTCGACCTATGCGCCAGAGATGACGAATGGATCAATCTGCGCACACGCCAACCTGCCGTCCGCTTGCAAACTGGTCGGCAAAGAAGAATTGAACGGACGGATGGCAAACAAATGGGATGTCTTGAATCCCCGAGGCTTTCACGTTTATTTCTGGACTGGCGACAAGTTAGAGATCGCCCTGCGGTGTGACATCGGGGTGCCCATATACAATGTGACGAATCTTCGCGAGACGGCAGTCGACAATGCGGTTTTTGAGCTTCCCTCGGGGTACAAGCGAGTCGAAAGATGGTGGAAGCCCTAATGCGCGATCATGCTTGTTGCTAAATCCCAATATCACTCATCACCCCAAGGCTTCACTCTTGCGCCATCGCCCCCGCCAGCAGCAGAAAAGTCCCGCCATACATCAGCGTGTCCGCCATGTAATTGAAGCACTCGAGGTCAGCGCGGCCTACAACTGCGATCGGCACGTAGACCACCAGGATACCGAGCAGCACGGTCGCGCCGAGGATCGTCGCTGCGGCGCGCGTCTTCTTGCCAATCAGCAACAGGGGACCTGCTATTGCGTACACCACCGCCGTCAGGTAGGTCCAGATGGCGTGTCCAAAGACCCACTGCGGCGTCACCATTTCCAGTGGAATTCCGGGGACGTGATCGGCGTGCAGGAACTGCTCGACGCTGTAAAACAGCACGGGAATGGCAATGAAATAGCGCGCAATGGTCGCGGCGATGCGCTTGCAGCGCTCACATCCTGCTCCGCTCAGGCTGGCTGCCAGGGCCAGGGCGCCGCCGCTGAAGGACAACTCCCGCAAGGCGAGCGCGGCCGCGATCCGATTCCCCGGATTGCGCGCCCAGCCCGGGACGTCCATCAGCACTACGAATAGAAAAAACGCCAAGGCGACCAGACTCGCCGCCAGACGCGCCTGAATTCTCGTGACCAGGCTCAGCCCGGCGAGGATGAAGCAAGCGCCCACGAAGTACGCCAGAGGCAGATGCCACGGAATCCACTTCGGTATGAGCGACGCGATGATCTTGGTTAAGGTGAAGTGTTCGGTGCCGAACCCTGCCAGCGGCGCCGCGTAGAAAAGCGGCCCGAGGAGGATCAGCTTGTCGAATCCGCGCGTCCTCTGCCAATCGCCGCGAAGAAAGATCGTGACCAGCCCGGCGGCAAGAACCACTGCAAACGATAAATAGGACCAGCGCACCTCGCTGGGAATAGTAACCAGCGCCAGAAGTGCCGACGGATTCACCAAGCTCACGACGGTTCCCTTTCCGCCCGCTACGCGACGACGATCTGTGCAAAAAAGACCCCGGACTTCCCTCTCGCGAGAGCTTTCATTAGGACGAATCCGGGATGAAGGAGTTAGCAGGTAATGGCTGACGTTTTCGATGCAAGAGTGGCTGGCTCGGTCGTTCCAAGAATTGTATTGTTGGGTATATGCCACTGTTCCGCCATTTGATCATTTCGGCGGTGGTTTTCGTGTTAGAGGCGGTTGTCGGTCTGGGCCTGCTCGGAATGGGTATCGGGTTCGTGGTGATGTTCGCGGCGTTGGCTTCGGCGATAGGGTCACCTAGTCGTCGATGGCACCATCTTGGAGTAGCACTGGTCTACTTTGCCCTCTGCATCTCGACGATGGGTGTCATACTTTCGAATTGGCGTGTGGCTCAGTACAGGGCAGGTCCAGTCATAGCAGCGGTTGAGCAGTTTCACACCGATCGGGGTCGTTACCCAAGTGCGCTTGTGGAGTTGTGCCCGTCGTATCTACCCTCGATTCCCAGCGCTGGATTTACTCTGATTGGCCGACGATACGGGTACATCGCCTCCAGGCCACAGCTTTACTTCTCAGCGATGTTTCACGGTATCGTTTCATATGATTTCCCGACCCGAGCTTGGACGACTAACGAATAAGCATGTCGTCAGTCGGCGAAGTGTTCGCCATAGCGCTCATTGATCTTCCGGAAGTCCTGATTATTTCTTTGGCTTGAGCGGCTGCCACAGTTCGATCTTGTTGCCGTCGGGATCGTAGATCCAGGCGAATTTGCCATAGCTCTCGTCCTGGCGCTTGGGGTCAATGCGGACGCCTTCTTTACCCAGGCGGTCGAGCAGTGCATCGAGGTCGTCGACGATGTAGTTCACCATGAACGAGGCTTGGCTGGGCTCGAAGTATTTGGTGGTGCTGGGGAAAATGCTCCAGATGGTCATCTGCTCGTTTTCAGGATTGTCTTTTTCACGCCACGGCAGCATGACGCCATAGCCGCTGTCCGCGAAGCCGAGATTTTTGGCGTACCACTCCTGCAATTGTTGCTTATTCGCGGACTTGAAAAAGATACCGCCGATGCCGAGGATGCGGCCTTGCTGGCTCATGGTTGTTTTCTCTCCTTTTTCGGGGGTTGGCGCGGTTGGAAGGACACCGACCTGGCGCATGATGCTGGCCGCGTCGTAGTAGTCGCGGTTCGACGAGAATTTTCCGCCGTGTACCTCGTAGAGACTCGCGCCGTGCACCGAGAATTTCTTTCCGGTCTTGTAAAGCCCCACATCGGTGCCGCTGAAAATCCACTCGACGGACCCGCTGTCTCCGCTTGAGGAGTGGCGGACGATCTCCAGCTTGAGATCAGGAACAGAGGCGAAGAAGTCCGCCGCCATCTTCCGCACTTCGGCGCGGCCATGCGAGGTCAAACCGAACGCCATGTCTTCATACGCCGCATCGTCGGTGTAGAAGGAAGCGACCTGGTCGGCGTCGTGGGCATTCCACGCGGCGTACTGCTTCTGAATCAGGGCCGTGTTCTTGTCGCCGCTGCCGGCCGCTGCAACGCAGCACAGGCTGAGGATCACGGCGAGAATGGTTGGGATTCGTGGCTTCATCGTCACCTCTGTCGGGACGCATTGTACATGGTGGGGGTGGAAGGGCACGAGGCGCCTGGCATCGCCATTACGGTCATAGGTTCCGAGGTGCGGGTTTTGAGTTCCGCATGGGCCTAGTGGCCCACCCATTGGCATGAAAATGTGGTTGAGTTGTGCGTGTACGCTGGTGGAGCGTGGACGGCGCAGATCTGTTTGCACTCTGGATGAAGTGAGGCCGT
>Ga0335070_10001281_pt1 | contig 28957 bp, 28 predicted proteins | sample Lox_Sample_13_FD_206722 | JGI IMG/M metagenome (GOLD analysis project Ga0335070, IMG submission 206722) | Soil microbial communities from Loxahatchee National Wildlife Refuge, Florida, United States - Lox_Sample_1.3 | ecosystem: Environmental > Terrestrial > Soil > Wetlands | place: USA...
GCCGCCAACGTCCCGGGCCCTTATCCCCTCGCCTACCTCGTGGCGTCCAATCTCAGTCTTTCGGTGGATGAGGCCCAGGAGATTCTCGAGACGGGAGATGTGTCGGCGGTACTCGAACGCCTGACCGTCCACTTGAACCGGAGGCTGGAGACCCTCGAGCTTAGCCAGGAGATCCAGAAGAAGGTCAAGGAAGGCATGGATACGCGGCAACGGGACTTCCTCCTCCGGGAACAGCTCAAGGCTATTCAGAAGGAGCTTGGGGAGGGTGACGAGCGCACGGTGGAGCTGGACGAGCTCAGGAAGCGGCTTGCGGAAACCAAGATGCCCGACGAGGTGCGCAAGGTGGCGAATAACGAGCTCGACCGCCTGAGCCGGATGCCCCCGGCAGCGGCGGAGTACACCGTGTCGCGGACCTACCTCGACTGGATCCTCGAGCTCCCCTGGGAGATTAAAACTGACGACAAGCTGGATATCGACGCCGCCCAGCAGACGCTCGATGCTGATCACTACGACCTGGAGAAGGTGAAGAAGCGGATCCTCGAGTACCTCGCGGTTCGGAAGCTCAAGAAGGATATGAAGGGGCCGATCCTCTGCTTCGTCGGCCCACCGGGCGTGGGAAAGACCTCCCTCGGCCAGTCTATCGCCCGGACCCTCGGGCGAAAATTCATCCGTATTTCCCTTGGCGGCGTGCGAGACGAGGCGGAGATCCGCGGTCACCGCCGCACCTACGTCGGAGCGCTTCCCGGCCGCGTCATCCAGGGGCTGCGCAAGGCCGCCACCAACAATCCGGTCTTCATGCTGGATGAGATCGACAAGGTCGGCATGGATTTCCGCGGCGATCCCTCCTCCGCGCTCCTCGAGGTGCTCGACCCGGAGCAGAACTATACATTTTCCGACCACTACCTGGAGGTCCCTTTCGACCTCAGTCAGGTCATGTTCATTACTACGGCGAACGTCCTGGATACCATTCCGCCTGCGCTCCGTGACCGGATGGAGGTCATGGAGCTGCCCGGTTATATCGAGGAAGAGAAGCTGATGATCGCCAAGGGACACCTCATTCCGGAGCAGCTCGAGGCGCACGGGCTCACAGCCGAACAGCTCCACTTCGATGACGATGCCGTTCGCCTCATGATCCGCTCTCATACTCGAGAGGCGGGGGTGCGTAACCTCGAGCGTCAGATCGCGGCGATTTGCCGGGGGGTGGCGAAAGAGGTCGCTGCCGGCCGCGGGGCACCGACTACGATCCGGCCCGAGGAGATCCCCCACTATCTAGGGCCGGAGAAGTTCATGCCCGAACTCGCCGCCCGCACCTGGGGCCCGGGGCTCGCCACGGGACTCGCCTGGACCCCGACTGGCGGCGATATCATTTTCATTGAAGCGGCCCGCATGCCGGGAAAGGGCACCTTGACCCTGACCGGCCAGCTGGGTGAGGTGATGAAGGAGTCGGCAACCGCCGCCCTGAGTTATGTCCGGGCCCATGCGGCCGACCTCGGCATCAGCGGCGAGCTTTTCGGGACGACCGATATTCATATCCACGTCCCTGCCGGCGCCATCCCCAAGGACGGCCCCTCGGCGGGCGTGGCCATGCTGGTAAGCCTCAGCTCCCTCGCAACCGGGCGGCAAGTGAGAAAAGACGTGGCCATGACCGGCGAGATCACCCTCCGCGGCGATGTTCTTCCCGTGGGCGGCATCAAGGAGAAGGTCCTTGCCGCCAGCCGGGCCGGGGTGCAAGAGGTGATCCTTCCCCAGATGAACGAGAAGGACCTGGTGGATGTGCCGCCCCAGGTCCGGGAGAAGCTCAAGTTCCACCTGGTCCGCGCCATGCCGGAGGCGCTGGAGCTGACGCTGGAAAGGAAGTGAGCGGGCTTCGCATTCCTGGCGCACCTCCTCACCTTCATCCTCTTCCCCCGAGGGGGAGAGGAAAAAATTTTGGAGGTGGCGCTCCCAGCCTGATTATCGCGGCAGAGACGCTGCTCGCGCCCCTGCATGACACTCCAAGAGCAAGAGACCCTCTGAGAGCTCTGTGAGCTCCGGGAGAGCTCAGCCGATGTCGGCGACGATGCGGGCGATCACCTGGGAGTAGCGGACCGCCGCTCGCTCGGCCGCGGCGGCGAAGCCGGCGTCCGGGGAGAGGCAGGGGTTGGCGTTTACCTCGAGCACCCACGGTCGCCCCTCTTGATCCACCCGGAAGTCAACCCGGGCATAGCCCTTCAGCTCAAACGCTCGCCAGCACTCCAGGGCGATCCGCGCCAAGTTCTCCAAGAGCCCTCGATCTTCGCCGGTAAACTCGAAGGACCGTTGGGTATGCCGGTACTCGAAGGAGTCCTCGTCCCATTTGGCCCGGTAGCCCACAACCCGCGGTTTCCCCGTGGGATAGCCCTTGAAACGGATCTCCGCTGGAGGAAGGACCTCCGCTCCATCACGGTCTGCAAGGAGTGAGAGGTTGAACTCTCGCCCCTCGATGTAGGCCTCGGCGAAACAGGATCCCGCCAGCCTCTCCCGTCGTTCCCCCAAGATGCGCCGCAGTTCATCAGGACTTGTCGCCCATACCAGACTCTCCTCGTCGAGGCCGATCGAGGCGTGCTCCCAGACGGACTTGACGATATAGGGCCCGCCGTGTGCCAGAGGTTCTCCTGGGAAATCGTGAAGTGTAGACCAGGTCGGGGTGGGTATGCCGGCGGCGCGGAGGCGCTGCTTGCCGAGGATCTTGTTGGAGGTGAGGAAGATCGCCTCGGTCCGGGATCCCGTGTAGGGGAGCTCGAGGTGATCGAGGAGAGAGGGCGCCAGGTGGATGAGCCGCCCCCGGCCTTCGACTGATTCCACAAGGTTGAAGACAAAGGCCGGCCGAAGATCTCGAAGCTCTCGGAGGACGCCCTCCAGGTCCAGGGAAAAAGCAACCGCGGTAGGGTCGTACCCCAAATCCGCCAAGGCTGTAGAGACCGCATCCCGCTGGACCAGGACGTCGAGTTCGTCCTTTCCTGCGTCCTCGGCGACCTTGCCGTGGAGAACGACGACTTTCATGGAGGTACCAGCCCTAGCCCGCTGCAGCAACTACCCGTCGGCCCTCCGGCAGTCGTTTCAGCGCTGAGGCCATGATCCTGCCGATCAGCTCCCGGTAGCTCATGCCCCCGAGGCGCGCGAGGATGGGAAGGTCGGAGTGGATCGGGTGAAGCCCGGGGAGGGGGTTCACCTCGAGGAAGTGAGGCGTGCCGTCGGCATCGGCCCTGAGATCGATCCGCCCGCCGTCCCTGCCGCCGAGACCGCGCCAGGCCGCGAGAGCGAGCTCTTCGGCCTTCCGTGCCGCCTCGTCGTCGACGAGTCGGTAAGTCACCACATCCTCGTAGTTCTTCTTGTTGGCGTAGGAGTAGCCCGCGCGCTCCGCCTGGTCCAGGAGCAGCACTTCCATCACCCCAATGCTCACCGCCTCCCGCCCAGTGCCGGTGATTCCCACGGTGAACTCCCGGCCGGGAAGGTAGGTCTCGAGGAGCACCGGTTGTTGGAATTCTGCCAGCAAGCTCCGGCAGACTTGCTTCAGCTCCTCCCCGTCGGCGATCTTGGAGGCGGCGTCGATCCCCTTTCCGGTCCCCTCGGCCACCGGCTTGGCGAAGAGGGGATAGGGAAGGTTCACCATTTCGATCTCGGCCTCATCCTCCACCACTGCAAAATCAGGGGTCGCCAGGCCCAGGTCCCGCACGACCCGTTTGGTCATACCCTTGTGGAGGGTGAGGGCTAGGATCATGGGATCGGAGAAGGTGTAGGGGATATCATAGGCGTCGAGAAGGGCGGGAACTTGGGCCTCGCGGGCGAAGCCTCGCAAGCCCTCGGCGATATTGAATACCAGATCCCAGCGCTCTCCGGCCACAAGGCGAGGCGCGAGGGCCCAGATGTTCCCAATGCGCGCCGGCTGGAAGGCGAGGTCCGTGAGCGTTCCCTCGATGGCTTCGATGGTATCGGGACGGTCGAACTCAGCCGTCTCCTCCTCACCGTACCCTTGCGCTAGGTAATCTTCTCGGAGATCGTAGGTGATCCCTACTTTCATGGAGGAGCACTCCTCCCCGGCAGCCAGGCTGTGGGCAAGCTACCGGGGCGTCGTCCCGCCATCTCCCCCTGCATCCCGTCAGTCCTTGAGGGGTGCAGGGAGAGAAGGCGTGGGCGCTTTTCATGTCGAGTTTTACTGGAGTACCACCGTTGAGGAGGTATCCCCCTGGCCGCAGGCGTCGGGGTAGCGGTAGACACGCCCGGCGTAGTTCCGCAGCAGGAGGTCGTTTCCGTCACGGCCCACAAGGTAATCGGGAAGAAGCGGAATCTTGCCGCCACCCCCGGGGGCGTCGATGACGTAACTCGGCACGGCGTAGCCCGTGGTGAAGCCACGGAGACCCCGGATGATCTCCAGCCCCTTCTCGACAGAGGTTCGGAAGTGGCCGGAACCCGAGATGGGGTCACACTGGTAGAGGTAGTAAGGCTTCACCCGGATGCGCAGGAGGCCATGGACCAGGCGCCGCATGGTCTCCACCTCGTCATTGATGCCGGCGAGAAGCACGGTTTGACTCCCAAGGGGGATGCCCGCATCAGCAAGGCGCTCGCAGGCCTGATTGACCTCGGGGGTCAGTTCGTCCGGATGGGTGAAGTGGATACTCATCCAAAGCGGGTGGAAGCGCTTCAGCATCCGCGTCAGGGCCGGAGTGATGCGCTGCGGGAGGACTACGGGGGCCTTGGTCCCGATACGCAGCATCTCCACGTGGGGAATGCGCCTCAGGCGCGACAGCAACCATTCCAGCTTGTCGTCGCCAAGGGTAAGGGGATCACCGCCCGAAAGCAACACATCCCGGACCACGGGGGTTGCCTCAATATAGGCGATGGCTCGCTCCCATTGATCCACATCGAACCTGGACTCGCCGATTTTTCCCACCATCCGCGATCGGGTGCAGTAGCGGCAGTAAGTCGAACAGAATCCGGTGACCAGGAAGAGGACACGATCGGGATAGCGGTGCACCAGCCCGTGCACCGGACTGTCGGCATCCTCTCCCAACGGGTCCTCGGCCTCGCCAGGACTCTCCAAGAACTCTCCTGCCACGGGGATGACGGTACGGCGCAGTGGTTGTCGTGAATCGTCAGGATCGAGAAGGCTCGCGTAGTACGGCGTGACGGCGAGCGGGAGCGTGCCGGCATGGCGCTCCACCGCGCCTTGCTCCTCAGGGGAGAGCCGGAGCATGCGGGTGAGCTGGCCCAACTCGGTGATGCGGTTCCGCACCTGCCAGTGCCAATCATTCCACTCGGCGGCGGCGGCGTGAGGGAAAAAGCGTTTGCGAAAGGCTAGGGATTGACTGCTGCATTTGAAGCGATGCAGCCCAGGAACCGGTCGAAGAACTCGTCTGGCGGTCTCACTGAGGTGGGTCGGTTTTGGTGGCTCGATGAAGCTGAATGTTTCTTGCTGCCCGGCAAGAGTTGAGCTACAACCGGGCGGTTCGACGTCTTCTTGGAGAATGATCCCTTGCGGCATCGATCTCTACCTCCTCTGTGCTGGTCGGATGCTCTCCCCCGCACCGGGGTACGGCCCTTCCCTCGGTTTTTCTCCCTTTCCCCTGTTTCGTTCCCCTTGCACTAATCCTCAATGACGAACCTGCTCACCGTGATGACCTTTTTGCCCCTCCCGTCCAAACTGATCTTCCCGACAGCCTTAACCGAATGGGCCTCGAACTTTATCAGTTCCCTGCCGTGGTCGGCCTCGGAGACGGTGTATTCATCACCTTCGTCGGTGACGATCACCACGACCAGCGCCCGGTCGTCGCCGTCCCACGCGGATGCATAAATCGTTCCACTCACGGCGAACTGCTCCCTCCCCGCCGCGGGGAAGGACGCCCAGATCAACACGAGCAGGACGGGCAGTCCCACGGTCAGCAACTTTGCGTGTTTCCGTAACATATCCTTTCCCCTAGTGTCAACCCTTCAGTGGGGAACGCGTGGGATTTTTTTGAACTCCAGACCCTCACGCGAGGATCTGGTAGGTGTCAATCCTCATCACCTTGCCACCCTGGGCGTCCAGCTTGATCGTACCGCTCGCCTTCACCCGTTCTCGAACGAAGCCAAGAAGCTCCCCACCTCGGCGATCCAGCTCGATGCGGTACTCCTCCTCCAGGGATGTCGAAATCGCGACTCCCGTGACGTTTCCCTGCTCGTCCCAGTCCATAGGAATGATGAGCCCGCGAACGGTGGTAGGGTGGTTCGACTTGTTGTTCCCAGCCATGGGGGTTCCCGCGTCTTGGCAAGATCACAGGCGGGGAGCGGCGGGCGGGTCAGTCCACGAGGGAGACGGGCGGAATGAAGTCTATCCCCTCCGCTGCCCCGTGAGTGGGTTCACCCTCTCCGGGAGAGAGATCGCCTCTCGTCCGATCGCTCTCGGATGCCTTTTGCTGAAAACCCTGAGGCAATACCTGTGCCAGGACGTTAAGTGGCTAAATACATTGAATTATACGCAGAAGGCCGGGGAAAAACAGGAATTTTTCGTTCCGATCAGAGTCTTCATAGGGGGACATCACTTGGGACTGGACTCGGAGGCGTCAGTTAACATGTTGAAATACAAAAGGGAAAAACAAAAAGGAACCGAGAGATCTGATATTGTAGAAATCGGAATAGAGGATTCCTCTCTACGAGGCGAGTCGCCTGAAATCCTTCTTGTCGAGATCGTACCGCTTCATGATTTTGTGAAGCTGTCGTGTGGTGATCCCAGCCGCCGCCGCTGTCGTTTGAATCTTCCCCCGGTGCTGGGTGAGAAGCTCCCTTACGTAGCGCTTTTCGATCTCGTCAACGGCTCGGCGACGCACCTCGGCCAGACTTAGCGAGGTATCAAGGCTCACGTGAGGAAACGACGAACCTCGGGTGAAAAATTCCAGGGGAAAGCTCTTCGGAGTGAGCACCGGCGAGCTTTCGAGGATGTAAGCCCGTTCAATGATGTTTTCCAACTCCCGGATATTGCCGGGCCACGAGTATCGGTCAAAGGCCTCGAGGACGTCCGGGTGGACGTCGTGGATCTCCTTGAAGTAGAGCTTGTTCAGCCGGTTGAGCAGGATCTCCACCAAAATGCGGATATCTTCCTTCCTCTCCCTGAGGGGCGGAATTTCAATAGGAAAGACGCTCAGCCGGTAGTAGAGATCGTCCCGGTAGAGTCCCTTATCGACCATGTCTCTCAGATCACTGTTCGTGGCGGCAATGACCCTCACGTCAGCCTCGATGGTCTCCTTGCCGCCCACACGCTGGAAGGATTTCTCGTGCAACACCTGGAGGAGCTTGATCTGCGCCGACGGGGTGATGGTACCGATCTCGTCGAGGAATATGGTGCCGCTCTTGGCGATGTCGAACTTTCCGAGCTTGCGCCGGTCGGCACCGGTGAAGGCACCCTTCTCGTGGCCGAAGAGCTCGCTCTCGAGGAGGGTATCGGGGATGGCCCCGCAGTGGATGCTGATGTACTGCCGTTCGCTCCGATTGCTGTGGCGGTGAATCAGCCCTGCCACTACCCCTTTGCCGGTTCCTGTCTCGCCGGTGAGGAGCACGGTGCTCTTGGTCGGAGCCACCGAGCGAACCTTGTCGAATACCTCCCGCATGAGGGCGCTGTTGGTTCGCACCACCTCCCGGGCGTCGTTCTTCCAGAACCGGTCTCTCAGGTAGCTGAGCTCCGACTGGATCCGTATGGAGTTGTAAATCGTCTCGGTGACAAACTTCACCTCTTCCGGATTGATGGGAAAGGTGAGATAGTTGCTCGCCCCGGCCTTGACCGCCATCACCGCGTCCCGGATCATGGCCTGCGACGACATGACGATGACTTCTGTCGCGGGGGAGATGTGCCAGTAAGGCTGGAGCGCCTGGCGGTAGTCCGGGTGGCCATTGGCGGAGGTTGAGCCTCGGAGCAGGGCGAGATCGAGGAAGAGGAACTCATAGCGCTTGCGCCGGAGCATCTCTAGACAAGAGTCCCCGGTGGCGGCAAGGTCCACTTGGTACTCGCTGCGAAAACAGGAGCGGATCACGTCACAGGCAGCCTTGTCCATAGACCAGACGAGAATGGATCTCATCTCCCACTCCGGTAGGGATCGAAATGCCCTGGTGACCTGTCGCCTGAATGAGACTTCTTCACCGTCGCGTTTTCCACGTGTGCCCAGCTGCAAGAACGCCCGGCAATCTTGAGCATGGATATTTACCATCCCGCTCAGCTAAAATCAACTTAAGGTGCTCTGCAATCCCTTCTTGACAACGGAGGGCGAACATGTTTCCCATGGTCTTCGACGGCGAGACCTTCGCCGCGCTGCTGGTACCCGGCAACGAGCTCGGCAAGCGCGCCCTCCGAGAGCCCCTTCGACCTTTCTAGTCGGTCGTGGGACCAAATCTTCCATGAGGGGATAACGAGGAGGAAGTGGAGATGAGACGTATCAACAACCCCGATGGTGTGCTCGGGAGCACATGCTTGTTCGCTGTGTTCCTCTTAGTCCTCAGCATCATGATGCCCGCCGCGGCGGCAGCGGGAGAGGCTCCGAACCTGAGCACGGCGATCGCTCAGGTGGCCAAGCAGAACATCCCCGCCGTGGTCCACATCGAGGTGACCCAGCGACAGGAAGTGACGAACCCGTTACTCCCCTTCGAGAATGATCCCTTCTTCCGCTACTTTTTCAACCTTCCCCGGATGCCGCGGAAATTCAAACGGGAACTGAAAGGTCTCGGCACCGGGATGATCATGGATCAACAGGGCAACATTCTCACCAACAACCACGTCGTCGGGGGGGCGAGAGAAATTCAAGTCTGGCTCGCCGACGGCACCAGGTATCCAGCCACACCCATTGGAACCGACCCAAAGACTGACCTGGCGGTGATCCGTATCGCCGCCAAGGATCCGCTCCCCCACGTGATCTTCGGTGATTCCGATCTGGTCGAGGTGGGCGAGTGGGTGGTAGCCATCGGCCACCCCCGCGGCCTCGATCAGACCGTAACCCAGGGGATAATCAGTGCCAAGCATCGAGGGGGTATCACCGATCCTAGCAGCTACCAGGATTTTCTCCAGACAGATGCCGCCATCAATCCGGGCAACAGCGGCGGCCCGCTCCTCAACCTCCGGGGAGAGGTGGTCGGGGTGAACGCGGCAATAGTGTCGGAATCGGGCGGCTTCGAGGGGATCGGCTTCGCCATTCCGAGCAACATGGCGCTCCACATCGCCCGCATGCTCGTCACCAAGGGGAAGGTAGAGCGCGGCTGGTTGGGGGTGAGCATTCAGGATCTCACCCCTGAGCTGGCCAAGTCTTTCGGCGTGGACACCCAGAAAGGTGCTCTGGTGGCCGAGGTGGCGAAGGACGGCCCGGGAGAGAAGGCCGGCATCAAGAGGGGTGACATCATTCTCTCCTACCAGGGGAAAGAGGTTCGTAATGCCGGCTCCCTCCGTAATGACGTGGCCAACACGCCTATTGGCCAGGAGGTGAAGCTGGCCGTTTGGCGGGAAGGAAAGAAGCAGGAACTGGACGCCACAATCGGTAACGCGGAGAACATCACCAAGACCCTCGCCGCCTCGGTGAATCGCCGCCTTGGCGCGGAGGTTCGGGCGGTCACCCCGCAGGAGACCCAGCAGTTCGGTCTCGAACCTGACGAGGGGGTGACCATCGCCTCGGTGGATCGTAAAGGGCCTTTGGGCGCGGCCGGATTCGAACCGGGGGACATCATCCTGGAGGTCGATGGTCAGCCCGTCGACGGCGTCGACAGCTTTGTGGAGATCGTCAACTCCCTCACTTCCGGCCAGGAAGTCTCGCTCCTCGCCGTGGACCACCGGAGCGGACAAAGCGGCTATCTCCAGCTCGTGATACGCTGATCTCCCTTCGCCAAGCCGTCGAGGAATGGAAATGTCTCAACCTTCGAGCGCGACCCTCGATTTTTCCATCGTCGTTCCCGCCCACGACGAGGCGGAGAACATCGCCCCTTACTTGGCGGAAATTAGCACCGCTCTCGAAGGCAAAGGGGAGTATGAGGTGCTCTGGGTGGATGACGGCAGCAGGGATGACACGCTCTCGCGGCTCATGGCGGCGGCGCCACGGTTTTCTCGCCTCCGGATCGTCCGCCACCGCCGCCGCTGCGGCCAGAGTGCTGCCATTGCCACGGGCGTGGGCAAAGCCCGCGCCTCGGTCATCGTCACCCTGGACGGGGACGGGCAGAATGATCCTACCGATATCCCGCGCCTCCTGGAGCTCTTCGGCGGGGCGGCGGGGGAGCCTAGCCCGCAGCTTGTTACCGGCTACCGTCGCCGACGGCAGGACGCCTGGCTTAAACGCGTCACCTCCCGCGTTGCCAACACGGTGAGGGCGCGGCTCCTGCAGGACAGAACCCCGGACACGGGCTGTGGCCTCAAAGTGTTCCGTCGCGACGCCTTTCTCGCTCTGCCCGCCTTCGACCACATGCATCGATTCCTGCCCGCCCTCTTTCTGCATCAGGGTGGCACCGTCCTCTCCGTCGAGGTAAACCACCGGCAGCGGCTCCATGGCCGGACCCACTACGGCACCTTCGACCGCCTTTGGGTCGGGATCGTGGACCTGCTCGGCGTCATGTGGTTGCGCCGGCGCACCATCCACCCTGAGGTCGAGGAGATTACCGGCCGTGAAACCTGAAACGTTCTGGCTCATTCTCGGCTTTACCGGACAGGCTCTCTTTAGCCTCCGTTTCGTAATCCAATGGCTTTACAGCGAGCGAAAGGGACGAAGCGTCATCCCCGTGGCCTTCTGGTACTTCAGTGTGGCAGGGGGCCTTACCTTGCTTACCTATGCCGTCTACCGGCGTGATCCCGTGTTTATTCTCGGTCAGGCGGGCGGCGTACTCATCTACCTGCGAAATCTGCACCTCATCATCCGCCAGCGCCGAACAGGAGAGAGTGAGCGCTAGCCCGCATTATGCCTGAGACGCCGCAGCGAGGGCGTCGAGCCTGTTGACCAGATCACCCCGTCGCGCCTGGAAGCCGCTCCCACCCAAGACCGGCCGGCGCCCCGCAGGCAGGGTGGTCTGCAGCGCAAAGCGCATCCGGAGCCTCTACCTTCCTTGGATCAGAGAAAGGCCCCCCGGGCTTTCCACCACATCACCGCCCGAAGGCCCGGCCTGAGTCTCCACTATCAATGCCGCGACTATGCGCCTTTGCCAAGCAGACCACCCCTGCCGCACATCACCCCGTCGTGCCTGGAAGCCGCTCCCACCCAAGAGCGGCCGGCGCCGCAGGCGATTTGTGCCTAATGCGGGCTAGGGCTTTCTCGCCTCCACTAGGCAATCCATGCGCTCCCCGGTTCTGACCAGCCGGACGTCCACGAATCCCGCCCGCTCCAGTCCCCTTCTTACTTCGCTGAAGGTATAGGTGTCACCGCCATCGGTATTCACCAGCATGTTCAGAGCGAAGAGGGCTCCAGCCGGTGGATCCGTCCGGGACTCGTCCATGATGTGATCCCGGATGAGTATCGCGCCTCCCGGCTCGAGGGCCCGGCGGACCTTGCGAAAGAGGACGAGGTTCTCCGCCGAACTGTTCTGATGAATAATGGCGGAGAGCAGAGCCAGGTTGCAGCCCGAGGGCAGCTCTTCCCTGTAAAAATCACCGGCGGCGAGTTTCACCCGCTTGAGCAGTCCCTCGGCCCTGAGACGCTCCCTCGCCATGGGAATCACCCGCTTCAGGTCGAAGAGGACCGCCGTCATCTTCGGGTTCCTCATGAGGAAGGCAATAGTATACGTCCCAGAGCCGCCTCCGATGTCCAGGAGTCGGGAGAACCGGCCCGCCTCGTAAGAGGCGGCAATCTCGGCGGCCAGGCTCCTCCCGACGACGTGCATGGCGCCGATAAAGGCCTTCAGGCCCTTCGTGTCCCCCTCCCTGATCACCGCCAGTCTAGGGTTCTTGCCCCTCTTTACCGTTTCGGTAAGGCCGCTCCAGCTGTCCCACAGAGAGTTCAGATGGAGCACCATGGGAAGGATCGTATCCGGATGGTGCGACGAGAGCAACTCTCCCGAGGCGGTGAGAGCGTAGCTCTCGCTGCGCTTCTCCAGGGCCCCCAGGGTCACCAGGCAATCAAGAAGACGGGTGGCGCCTCTCAGCTGCAGCCGCAATCGCCCCGCGAGCTGTCTGGCGGTAGCGGGCTTCCCGTCCAGGATGGTGAAGATATCAAGGGCTGCGGCCGTGAGCATCACGCGGCTCTTGAGAAACTCCCTTACCTCGGCGAGAAGGCGCTCTCCTTGCCCGGTCCCGCCGCTCATTTTCTTCTCTCTCTCGGGTGACCACATGCTGAAGGCTCCGGTGCACCGTCACCGCATCCGAGGCCTCTGCCGGCTCACTGGACAATCCAGACGGCAAGGCCCGTGGAAGCCTGCAGGACCTTCGCGGTAACGCTTCCCATAATGAACTCCTTGATGCCGGTGAGTCCCCGCCGCCCGAGGACCACGGTCCCACAGCGGTTGGCCCTCGCCTCCTGAACAATGTCAATGGCGGCACTCCGGCTGCCTTCCACCACTCGAACGGTGATCTGCTGCTCCTTGACTCCCGCCTTGAGGAGAACATCCCTCGCCCGATCAATGTGAGGACCGATCCGTTCACTCGCCTTCTGGCGCCAGAGATCCTCGAGCTCCGGGGCCGCCTCGTACACCTCCAGAGGGACGAACCGTCGGAGCTGCCGCATGCTGTGGAAGATGGTGATCTGGCAGTCGGTCCCTCCCAACATAAAACCGGCGTGATCCACCGCCCTGAGAGCATTCTCGGAGCTGTCGACGGCGACAAGCACCCGGTTTGCCTTCACTGCACCCTCCACGATCCAGACCGGACAGACACGGCAGTAGTCCAAGAGTTTACTCGAAATCTCTCCCATGAGGTAGGCCTCGAGCCGGCTTCGACCGCGGGTGGTGATCAGTACGGCATCCGCCCGCTCCGCCTCCGCCCACCTGCAAATGTCCTGCGCGATTCCCGCCTCCTTCTGGCGATAGACCGTCCGGATCTGTTTCTCGGCAAAACCTTTCACCATGAGCGCGCTCTTCGCCTCATCCAGGATGCGCTCGGCCATGTGTACATTCCTGGTCTCGATCACCTTAAGCTTCTGGACCGTCTCGGCGTCGGCGGTCTTGTCATCGGTGAGCAACCGCGGCAGCGTCGGGAGCACGTAGAGGATGACAAGCTCCAGGTTTTGCGCGGGACTATAGATGAGCCTCAGGTAATCAAGGGACCTCAGCGCATTTTCGGACCCGTCCACCGGCATGACGATCATCCTCGTCGGCTCTGCCATCGCCTTCTCCCCTGCGCCCGATGAGCAAACATGGATTCCCTCTGTCGGTTTACGAACCACTTCCCGCTGACCGCGACCTTTCGCCCGGCTCTACCCTTTGGGCGCAGCCTCACCCGAGCCCGCCGCTTCCGGCCTCCTCGCCTGTTCCGCCAAAGGCTCCACGGCTCCTCTTTGTTCCCCACCCGTGTCCGGGGCCGCGCTGCCTCTCAAGGCCTCCCCTCCTCGTCTCTCGGGTTTCCGGAGCCACAGCACCAGCCATCCGGCCAAGAGGCCGAGACCGAAGGTCGAGACCAGCACCAAGGCTCTCGATGCTCCGGTGCGCCAGAAAAGGAACCGCACCTCCATCAGCTCCACATTCTGAACGACAAAGATGGCGAAGAGAAAGAAAACTACCAGAAGAGCCACACGCTTTGGGGTCATAGCCGGCCTCCCGCAGTATGCCGTCGACACGGGTCCGTTAGAATCTGACCATCATGGGAGAATACCTGTTTTCCGCGGATCTGAAAACGGAAATCTGTCGGCGCTCGGGGTCAGACAAATCTGCCATCCGCCTTCGTCCTGGAGATCTGATCGGTCTTGCCCTCGAACCAGCCGATCCGATCCACCTCTCTGGCGTCGAATTGAGGCACGTATGGCTTGAGATCGAGAAGAGGGGTGCCGTCGACTATGTCCACATCCTCGATGGTGAGCCGACAGCCCTCGACCGAGATGAGCCTGACCACGGAGAGACCGATACTGTTTGGACGTCTCGGAGCCCGGGTGGCGAACACCCCGCGAGGCGTATCGTCCAGAAACGGCATAACCAGAGGGGAGTACCCCTTGGAAAGATGGAAATGGTAGATGAGCAGAATGTGGGAAAAGCCCTCCAGATCCTTGAGTCCCTCAGCAAATTCCGGCGCCATCTCGATCGTCCCGCGGACCCCGATCGCACCGGTCGGCTGGATGGGGACCCCCTTCGCTTCCGCAAAGTGAGAGTGGATTGTCCCGATAGGCCGGTAGCGGATTTCACTCATTGATACACCCCCTGCGCCAATGCGCAACCCCTTTCGACCTGAGGGAATCCCGGTCCCGGCCCGGTTGCAGTGTCTCGTCGAATCGCACCCGAAGTGCTGCCGGGCTCCAGCAGGACTCTCGGTCCCGTCCTTATGGAAGGAGAGGCCGTTCCCGCGGGGGCCGACCGACTTTCCTGCTACCCCTCGAAGGTGGAAAGGCGGCGGATGCCATAGCGCATGGGCAGCCAGACGGCGGCGACGTTGACAACGAGGACGAGGGCGAAAGAGCCGCCGATGTAGAGCCACTGGGATATGCCGAGCGGACGTCCGCGAACCTCGACCATGAAGAGGGTGTAGACCGGGCCGGCCTCCAGCACGATCACGAGGGCGATGAAGCTCATCGCCGTGATCATGTAGAGGAGCCCGCCGAAACCGGTGGCAACCTGCGCCAGGTTCTCCGCCCTGAAGTTGGGGAATGCCGCCCCCATGCCGATGCCGAGGGCGGTGATCCCGAAAACCATGAAGAATACGGTGATCGGGGTGAGCCAGCGCATGAAAGCGCTCACCTGGAGAAGTGCATTCGAGGCGATGGCGAGCACCAGACCGAGCACGAGGAGCGGCCCCAGGTAGAAGGAGAATTTGGTCCAGAGCAGACGTCGGAGCGTGAGCGGTGAGGTCTGCATGATCCAAAAGGAGGAGCCCTCGCCGCTCACCGCCGGGAATACGAAACGGGCGCCAATGGCGGCCAAGACGAATCCGGCGAGACCGGTATTCAGGAAGGAGATGAGGTTCTGGAGGTAGAAGGTCGGCATCCGGGCCCGGTCCAAGGGCAGGGCGCTGTAGTTGTAAAGGTAGACCACAACGAGGGCGCCGATGAGGAGCAGTTGGGACCACTGGGTGTTGTCCCGAAAGAAGGTCTTCAAGTCCTTGACCATAAGCGCTCCCGCCTGGGAACCGCCCCGACTCCCTCGCCCGATCTCGAGAGAGAGGGAACCGAGCAGACGGGCCACCATGGGACGCCCAGCCTCCCGGGACTTGGACCACCCGGAGCGGTAGGTCACGAGGGTAACCCAGACGGAAATCACCACCGCCGCCGCCGCCGTCATCCAGATGAATCCCTGGTAAAAGGCCGAAGAGATAAGAGTGGGTCGCAACAGGGGCCAGATCGCCTCCGTGGCCCAGGTGCTCGGGAGATAGGGGGATGAGGGCGCACTCAGGGCCCGAAAGTAAGCAACCACGCTGGTGAAGGCATCGGGGTCAACTAGGCGCTCCGGCCGCATGAACCGGAAGAGGAAGTAGAGGAGGACGCTCAGCAGCATGGAGAGGAGAAAGAGGATGTCGCGGGTCCGCTGCGCTGGCAGGAGTTGGACGAGGAGCATGGTCATGGTCACCCCCGAGGCCGCAGCGATGATGAGATAGGGAACAATCACGCTGACCAGACCGAGATAGTAGCCGGCTGCGGCACGGTAGGTGAGCCCGTAGGCGGTGAAGATGGGGATGCCGAAGAGGAGCACCATCCAGGAACTCTCGAGGATGGTCTCCACGAAGCGCGCCGTGAAGAGTTCCGCCAGAGACACCGGAGTAGCGTGGAGGGTTTCCAAGTCCCGGGAGAGGAAAAAGGTGCTCAGGGCGACGATGATGTTACTGAAGATGAGGAGCCCGAAAAAGGTGAGGAACACCATGGAAAGGAGCTTGTAGGCGAGGAGGTCGCCGAGCTCCTCGACGCCCTGGAAGTAGCGGAGGACACGGTGAAAGATGATGAAGATGCCAACCCAGAATCCGAGGGTGATCGCCAGGAGGGAGCCCGCCTTGATCAAGGCGCGGCCGCCGCCGAGACGGCACAGGTTCTTAAGCGCCCACCAGCGCGGAGAGAGGAGAGTAAGTATGTGCATGGTTGCCAGTTGTCCGGGATCCCGAGCCCGTCTCTCTCCTTGTCTTTACATAGCATGTACCCAGGACTCACCTGAGCATCGACCCGAACCCACACCCGACTTCTGGCCACGGATGACGGAGGTTGCCGTCAGAGAAAATCGATCTCCTCCTCACCGTTCGCCCCGGCACCCGTAAGCCGCAGGAACACCAACTCCAGGGGGGAGTCCTCCTGGCCCGCGAGTTCCCTGAGTTCCGCCAGAGTCCCTTCCGCCAGAAGTTTCCCCTTGTGGATGATGCCGACGCGGTCGCAAAGCTCTTCGGCAATGGCCAGCGTGTGGGTGGACATGAACACGGTGAGCCCGCTTCTCTTGAGTTTCTTGAAAATGCTCTTGACGAGGCGGGCGCCTCGGGGATCCAGCCCCACCATCGGCTCGTCCACGATAAGCGCTCTCGGGCCGTGAAGAAGAGCGGCGCTCATGATCAGCCTCTGCCTCATGCCGTGGGAGTAGCTCCCTATCAGCTCCCGCGCCCACTCTGTAAGCTCGAAAAGCTCGAGGAATCGCTCGATCCGCTCCTTTCGGCCCTGACCGTTGAGCTGGTAGAGGTCCGCCATGAAGGACATGAACTCGAGGCCGGTGAGCTTCTCATAGAGGAAGGGCCGATCGGGGATAAAGCCCACACGCCGTTTCACCTCGATGGGCTCTCTCTGGAGATCGAGGCCGTCGATGACGATCCGCCCTGCCGTGGGACGAAGCACGCCGGCCAGCATCTTGATGGTCGTGGTCTTGCCGGCTCCGTTCGGGCCCAGAAAACCGTAGATCTCCCCTGGGGCCACGTGGAAGGTGACTCCATCCACCGCGCGGACCTGCTGGAAGCGCTTTGCCAGGTTTTCAACGTGAATCATGACCTCACGTCACTCATAGTCGAGCACCCGGATGCCGACTTGCCCTATCACCCGCACGAGCTCCACTTGCCGTTCCGGTCCTCCCAGGATGAGCCTCACATGAGTTGGGTCCGCCGGCACCTGATCGAGCGTCGCATCCACGGCAATCCACCGACCCAGGTAGACCTCATTCCACGCGTGGTAGAAGAAGCTGCCGTCAGCGTAAAGAAGGCCGGCGGCGATCCTGGTAGGGATCCCCGCGGCCCGGGCCAGCGCCGCGAAGAGCACACTGTGTTCGTTACAGTCGCCGGACCGCTGCCGCCAGACCTCGAGGGCGCTCGGAATTGACAGAGTCGGCCGCTTCTCCACCTGCCGATACACCCAGGAACTGATCTGCTTTACCGCCGTCAGCCCATCCCGTTCAGGGCCCAGAATCTCGGCCGCCTGCCTTTTGAGTTCCGGAGCGTCGCTCTGGATCAGCAGGCTGGGCTGCAAATCCCGGACCATCTCCGTCCCGCGCCAGGGGATTCTCACCGCCGGGAGGTCATGGAGGGATTCACGCACGATAGTGAGCTGGCCCTCCCGCCACCGTTGCCGATCCCCCGGGAGATCCAGGCCCTCCCCGCTAACGCCGGTGAGCTCGATTCTGAGCTGCTTCAGCTCCCGCGGCCTGGGGATGGCCCGGTCTGGGACCACCGCCGCGGCGCGGACGAGGTCCGCCCTTTCGAGCCCCTTGATGGCCTCCTCGGCATCGCTCTTTACCAGGGTCATTCCCAGGACGCCTTCTTCCTTCAGCACCTCGCCGTACGGGCTGATCCAGCTCCTGACCCTGAGGCCGTGATAGTCCATGACCACGCGGAGAGCCTCGTAGCTCCGCGAATCGAGGCGAATCGTCTCGTTCCCTTCCACCTGGATGGCAACCTGGCTCTGACTCATGGTGCTCGGGTCGAAGAAGGCGAGCCGATAACTCTCTCCCACCTTGAGGCGCTGCTGAGCCAGGAAGCCCCTGATCCCGCTCCCGAGATAAATAGGATCCGCCACGGGGAGCTCGGTGGACCGCTCCTCCGCGGCCATCCGGGTCACGAGGACAAGCTTTCCCGGCGCGACGCTCCCTTTCAGACGGAAAGAGATGGGGCCTGCCTGCAGTCGGAAAGTGAAGGATTTCAAGGAGTGGTCCGGAGCGAGTTTCGCCTGGATGGTAGAGAAGACCTCCTGGGTTTCCTCTAGAAAGAGAAGGCGGAGAAAGAGCTCTTCACTGGCGTCGAAGCCTTCGTCTCGGGGGATCAGCCGGGTGTGGCTGTAACCCACCTTCCGCCCATGCTGAAACAGGGCGAGCCATTCATCCTGGGGTTCCTGGCCCGCGAGCTTCCGGCTCTCGGGAGTGAGTAGCCGACCTCCGCCCCACTCGACCCGGTAGACAAACACGGCGGCATAGGCGAGCCAGGCGAGGAGCACGACGGTTCCCAGCCCGATCGCCAGCCCCCGGCCCGCCCTCGTGCCGCTACGGTGCATCCCTTTTTCGCTCCACCAGAGCCTGAGAGGTCCGCAGCATACGTTCGAAGGCGGGTTCATCCAACCCGGCCCCGAGAACGATCCTCCGCCCCATCTCACGGGAGAGCAGATCTCCTGGGGCATGGGCGTCCGAGTCGAGCACCAGGCTCGCCCCGGTTTTCTGAGCCATCCGCGCCACATGGCCGTTGGTGAAGGAGTGACCCTTGCGGCCCGACACCTCGAGAAGGATGCCCCGACGGGCGGCGAGGGCCGCCTCCTCCTCGGTGATGAGCCCCGGGTGAGCCAGGATATCGATATCAGCCTCTAAGGCTGCGCGGTTGGTGCCCGGCATGACCGGCTCCACCACCGTCTCCCCGTGGACCACCACGATGGTCGCCCCGAGCCTTCTCGCCTCCGTCGCCAAGGAGCCGATGGTCGCAGGCGGCACGTGAGTGAGCTCGATCCCCGCGAGCGCCTGAACGCGGTTGTGCGGGTTGATCTCGGCCACAGCTCGCACCAGTCGCGGGATGATAAGATCCAGGTTACTGCGGTCGCCGTGGTCGGTGACGGCGATGAAGCGATAACCGACGGCTTCGGCGCGGCGTACCAGCTCGCTCACTACGAGTTCACCGTCGCTGAAGAGCGAATGGGTATGGAGATCGATCAAGAAAGCGCCCCCTATATCACATCTTATATTTGCCAAAATCTTCCGGCGAGAGATTCTCCAGGATTTCGGTCCACTTCTTCGCCTCTTCGTCCTTGATCTCCGCCTTCGCTCCCGTCTCGATCTTCTTGGACTTCTCGAGGACCACCTCGTTCACGTAGATGCGAGCACTGGTCCTGAGGGCAATGGCAAGAGCGTCGCTCGGGCGAGCGTCGATCTTGCTCTCCTTCCCCTGCACCATGAGATAGATCCAAGCATAGAAGGTGTTGTCCCGGAGATCGCACACCTCCACCCTGTCCACCGTAGCCCCGAGATGGCCCATAAGATTCTTGATGAGATCGTGGGTCATGGGCCGCGGGAACTGAATCTTCTCCAGCTCGGTGGCGATGGCCGTGGCCTCCAGAAGGCCGATCCAGATGGGAAGCACCGCGTCGCTCTGGGTGTCTTTGAGCACCACAATGGGCGTGTTGGTCTGGGGGTCCATGGTGAGACCCGTTATCTTCATTTCCCGTAGCATGCTGTCTCCTTCACCATAGGTAAAGGGTGTTTTCCGTCAATTGCCACGACCCCTTGCAGGGAGTGGGGACATGCGGCGCTGATCAACACGGGCACCTCGCGGCCCACCAGATCGGGTTGGCCCGAAAAGTTCACCACCCGGTTTTGCGGGGATCGCCCGCTGAGCTGCCCTTCGCCAGCCTGGCTTGGTCCCTCCACCAGGACCGGGGTGATGCTTCCCACCTGTGCCTCGTTCCGCTCCAAAGTGATACGCTCTTGCAGCCCCTGCAGGCTCTGCAAACGTTCGAGTTTCATCTCCTCCGGGACCTTGCCCGGGAGGCGCCTGGCGGACGTCCCGGGACGATCCGAGTACATGAAGGAGAAGAGGGCGTCAAAACGAACCGCCTCGAGGAGCGCCAGGGTATCCTGGAAATCCGCCTCGGTTTCTCCGGGAAAGCCCACGATCACGTCCGAGGAAATTGCCACATCGGATCGGACGCGCCGCAACTCCGCCACCAGCCCCAAGAAGTGCTCCCTGGTGTAGCCCCGACGCATCCGCCTCAGAATTCGGTCTGAGCCGGATTGAACCGGGAGATGGATGTGGGGGCAGAGTGGCTCGATCTCCGCAAAACAGCCCATGAGTGCCGGCGAGAGATCCTTCGGGTGGGAGGTAGTAAACCGGATACGCATCACACCGGGAACCTTCGCCACGTCGCGGAGCAGTGTGGCAAAATCGGGATCCCCCGATAGCCCCTTCCCGAAGGAGTTCACGTTCTGGCCGAGGAGGACCACCTCCCTCACCCCGGATGCCGCCAGGCTCTCCACCTCCCCGACGATCTCTCGGACGCTCCGGCTACACTCCCGGCCGCGCACCTGGGGTACGATGCAGTAGGCGCAGTGGTTGTCGCACCCCCTCATGATGGTAACGTAAGCCGAGACTCCGGGCGACCGCGGTCTGCGGGCGCCGTCGGACCTGTCACCAAAGTCATAGACAAAGTCGACAAAGCACTGGCGCCTGCCGGTCTCAGCAAGACGCCCCAGCATCCTCGGCACCTGGGCCAGTCCGTGGGTCCCCACTACGAGGTCGAGGTGACGAATCTTATCGAGCAAACTTGCGCCTTGCTGCTGGGCGACGCAGCCGGCGATGGCGATGACCATTTCGGGCCGCCGACGCTTCAGCGCCTTCAAACGGCCCAGATAGCTGAAAGCCTTCTGCTCGGCCTTCTCCCGCACGCTACAGGTGTTGATCACCACAAGATCAGCCTGCCCTTCGTCGGCAACCGGGTCGTACCCCTCCTCGCGGAGGAACTCGGCGAGACGCTCGCTGTCGTAACGGTTCATCTGGCAGCCGAAGGTCCGAACGAAGAGCCCTTTGCTCTGTCTGCGCCGTTCATTCGTCACCGGTGGAGAACCTCTCCTGGTCGACTCTCAGGCAGGAAGGGGACCCTGGCCTGTCGGGCAGGGTCTGACACGCTGCTGATCCGTCTCGTGAGCATGGCGGAAGCAGGGCCTCTTCCAACTCTCGTCAACGGGCGCGACCACGCCTCGGCGTACTTCGCCGCGCCCATTGCCGTACCGCGCCAGACGGCACAAAGGCCCCGCTGCGGCTGAGGGACGGCTTTCAGCGCCTCTCACCCAGCCTGCAAGCAGTACGGTCTGCAACGGACTATCCACAAACCATGCCACTCGGCGGACTCTCGCAACACCCCGCCACTGAGGTAACCATTATCCCAGTTGCCCCCGATTTTCAAGGCCAAACTGGTCTCGCGGCGGGAGGGTTGGATGGGCGGTCTGAGACGAAAGGTGGGTGTGAGCTTGCATCCCAATCAGCGAGGTGTCTCGCCCTGATTGACCATCTTCTGTAAGTCTCGAAGCTCGATTTGGAAGTACCCATAATTCACACGGCCGTAGCACCTCTTCAAGCCGTCCACGGCAATCGTCGTGGTCGTGCCGTCCGTCAACTCCACCTGAGCCTGAAGTTCCTGGCCCTGGGCCTGGAAACGTACCGCCCGAATGCGTTCAAAGGGGATGGTCACAGTGCCCTTGCCGTGCTGACCTGAGAGGTAGAGAGAGCCTTCGATGGTGAACTCGCGGAGTGGGGTCTCCACCCCCTGTAAGTCGACGAGGGTGAAGGCGAAGTTCCGCGCCGGCTTGGGGATAGACCCGGGCGCCTCCCCGCCGAGGACCCCCATGGCCAGCGCTCCCGGCGGGGAGAGGAAAAGAAGGACCCATAGCCACGCCTGCCATGATCGCCTCACCGTTAATCCTCCTCTCGTTTGAGCCGCCCTCGGCCGAGCTCCCCCTCAAGGGCCTCCATGAGGCTTCGGGCGTCAGCCTCGCCGCCGGGTGGCACCGCGAGTTGAATACGTCCCTCCCGTTTGTGAACGGTCGTCAGAGTCGCTAGCCCGTCGTAGGCCTCCAAAATGAATTGGAGATAGTGAATGTGACGAGGGTCTACTCGGTAGATCCAGACACACGCCGGCCCCGGCACCTCGGGCTGCTTCATCGACATCCCCGTACAGTGGCACGGGCGCAGGGTAGCATGGGGGAGTCGCGACTGACAAGGGCCAAGGCTCGTCCGCTCGGTAGCCCTCTCCATCGCAGCAGGTGGTTCGTGCATAATGCGGGGTGGTCTCCTCCCTTGACTTCCCCCTGGAGGGGCGCATACTCTTGCCGACAATGACGGAGGCGGTGTGAGTCCATCGGCGCGAGACGAGAACCACTCAGGGGATGAGATGATCCAGGGGCGCCGCTTCCGTTGGCGACTTCGGACTGCCGACCCGGGCGCGGCGACCGCTCTCGCCGCGGCACTCAGGATTCCTCCCCTTCTGGCTCAAGTCCTCGCCGCCCGCGGCATCAACGACCCCTCCAGGGCGCACCGCATTCTCGCCCGCCGGCTCCAGGACCTTCCCGATCCAAGCCAAATTCCCGACCTGGAAAGAGCCGTTATCCGCATCATGGAGGCTCTGCGCGCCGATGAGCCGATCGCGGTCTTCGGAGACTACGACGTGGACGGTGTCACCGCGACGGCCCTGGTCTTTCATTTCCTAGCGAGTCTCGGCGGCAAGGTACGATGGTACCTGCCCCATCGTCTCCGTGAGGGCTACGGCCTGAACCCGAAAGCCATGGCGGAGCTTAAGCAACGAGGGACACGGCTCGTCATTTCCGTGGATTGCGGCAGTTCCGATCATGAGACTCTGCGTTTCGCGGCAGAGCTTGGCCTGGAGGTGATCGTCACCGACCACCATCAGCTGCCCGAGGCTGCCCCTGGCCCCATCGCCCTCGTGAATCCCAAGAGGTTGACTGACGCTAATGAGCTCCGGCACCTAGCGGGGGTGGGGGTGGCCTTCTACCTGGTGAGCCTCCTTCGGACCCGCCTTCGCCGCTCCGGGCGCTGGGACCACGGCAACCAGCCCAACCTCAAACGCTACCTGGACTGGGTTGCCCTGGGTACGCTGGCGGATGCTGCTCCCCTCACCACCGCCAATCGCATCCTCACGGCTGCGGGGTTGGGAATTCTGTCGGAGACATCCGGGCCCGGGATCAGAGCCCTCAAGGAGGTTAGCGGCCTCGCCGGCAGCCAGGTGAGTGCCTGGGACGTGCTCTTCCGGCTCGGCCCTCGACTGAATGCCGCCGGGCGCCTGGGCGGCGCCGACCTTGCTCTCCGCCTTCTCCTCGCCGAGGATCTCGAAGAGGCTCGAGGGCTCGCCGCGGAGCTCGACGAGCTGAATCGCCGCCGTCAGGCTCTCGAGGAGCAGACGCTGGCTGAGGCGCTGGCCCAGATCGAGGCGGACGGGCAGTTTGTCAACCGGCGGGCGCTGGTGCTTGCCTCTCCCGCCTGGCACAAGGGCCTCCTTGGGCTCGCCGCCGCCAGACTGACAGAGCGTTTCGCCAGACCTGCCATCCTTCTCACCCGGGGAGGCCACGGCTGGGAAGGCTCGGGGCGGAGTCCCGTCGGCATCGACCTTTACCAGGCTCTCCATTCCTGCCGCGCTCACCTCTGCCGCTTCGGCGGTCACCAGCTCGCTGCGGGTCTCAGTCTCGCGGTTGAGCAGCTGAGTTCTTTCCGTGCCGCCCTGGAGGAGACCCTCTCTCAGCTGGACGACGTCCACCAGCCGCCGCGGAAAGCTGATACGGGAGCTCACCTGGGCGAGATCACCCCGGCTTTCGCGTCCTGCCTGGAGCGCATGGGGCCCTTCGGCGAAGGGAACCCGGAGCCGATCTTCTGCTGCGAGCACTTCCGCGTTGATAGCCTGCAGGTTCTCAAGGGCCGGCACCTCCGGCTGCGGCTCTCCCAGGGTGATGCCCGTCTCGATGCCATCGGCTTTGATCTCGCCACCCCGAGGCAACCGCCTTCGAGTCTGAAGCGCCTCTTCTTCAGTCCAACCTGGAACTCCTGGCGCGGGGAGCGGCGGCTCGAGCTCCAGCTCCATGACTACGAGGAAGAGAGGGCGACTCCCCGTTGCAGGCCCGAGGCGTAAAGCCTTGCCAATGATGGGAAGGCTGTGCTACATGATCAAAGCTGCCTGGTTTCCGTCGCACCGACGGTCAGCGACTATCGCTCCGACAACGTGGTGCGCATGGTCCGCATAATGCGGTCTCGCCCCGATGTTCCGCGGGAAATCGGGGCGGGCGCCACGGACGGAGACCGCGGGAGAGCGGTGCCGATCCTCTGCCTCACGTAACATCGTATCCGAGTTCAGCCATGACCCGACTACGTCTACAGATGGTGTTTGCCGGCCTGGTCACGTGCCTCCTCCTCGTCGCCCCTCTTGCCCTAGGGTTCACTCAAAGCGACGAGGGCAACCGACCGCTCGTGGTAACGGGAACCGGTCCGGTGCCGTCGCGGGAGGTTGCCGACGCCCGGGATCTGGCGCTTCGCGAGGCGCTCCGCTCGGCCGTGGAGCAAGCGCTGGGGAGGCTCTTGCCCGTGCAGCGCTTCGTCCGCTACTACCCCCTGCTCAACGAACAAATCCTCGATCGTTCCATGACCTACGTCCAGGACTACCAGATCGTTCATGAGACGAAAGGTCCCCAACTGTATCGCGTCACGGTGCAGACCACTCTGTACATGGACCGCCTGCGGCAAGATCTCCAGCAACTCGGCCTCTTCCTAACCGATGCCGAGCGCCCCAGCGTGCTCGTCCTCGTTGCCGAAAAGCCCGGACCGAAGGCGCCCTGGCTCTGGTGGTGGCGAACCTCCCCGCCGGAGCAGCAGAGCCTCGCCTTCACCCAGGCCATCGGGCGAGTCCTTTCCTCCCGAGGTCTCGTCGTCCTCAGTCCCGCCTCGCTTTTAGGGAATCTCCCCCAGGATCAGACGTACCAGGAGCCGCTCCTCGCCGATGGCCCCGCTGCTGCCCTGGGAAAAGCTCTCGGCGCTCGAATCGTGGTCGCGGGTGAGGTGAGCCATCAGCCTGCGGCGGCAGGGAGTCCGGCCACAGCCGCCGGGTCGCTGCGGGCGCTCAGCACCAGCACCGGTCAGCTCGTGACCCGGGCCGCCGCCACCATGCCGGTGCAACCGACCCCCGAGCAGCCGTCACCCGGTCACGGCTTCACCGCCCTCGCCGAACGCTTGGGAACCCAACTCGCCGACGCCATACTTGCTCCTGTCGTCACCGGCGGGAAGGCGGCGCGGGAGGTTACGGTTCGAGTCCTGGGGGTGCGAAGCTATGGCGAGCTCCTCCGCATCAAGGAGTACCTTCAAGAGGCTCCGGGGGTGACGCGGGTGGATCAGGTTCAGCTGCAAGGCGCGCAAGGTTCCGTGACCGTGGTATCCTCAGGGGGAGCCGAGGAGGTTGGCCGGGCCCTCCAGGGCCGGGACTTCGGCGCCTTCGCCACCAGAACCGATTCGGTAGGCGAGGACTTTATCACCGTGAGCATCGTAAAAAGGTAGCCTCCTCCGGCCATGACAGTTCCCAATTTCCTTACCATCCTCCGCATTCTCCTCACGCCGCTCCTGGTAATCCTTCTTCTCAATGGGCGGCCCAACGAAGCCCTGATCGTCTTCGTGGCGGCCGGGGTCACCGACGGCCTCGACGGCCTGATCGCCCGCCTCTACCGGCAAAAGTCGAGACTAGGTGCCTTTCTGGATCCCATGGCGGACAAGCTCCTCCTGGCGACGACCTACGTGATCCTGGCATACCAGCGCCTCGTTCCCAACTGGCTCACGGTCATCATCCTCAGTCGGGACGTGTTCATCATCATCGGGATCATCATGCTCCACATGCAGAACTTCAAGGTGGAGATAAGGCCGACAATTCCCAGCAAGCTCACGACTTTTTCTCAGATTATCACCGTTATCTTCGCCATGGCTACCTCTCTGAGTTCGCCCCATCCACTCATCCGAAGCGGCCTCGTGTACCTCACCGCGGCCCTGACTCTCTTCTCCTGGTTTCAATACATGGCTAGGGGGCTCCGGCTCCTCCACTACGCCGGTAACAATCAGCGCAACTCCCGCTGACACAGGCCTGGGGAGATTTTGCTTGACACCGGCGACCAGTCTTGATAGTAACAGTGTGCGTTTTTTTAGGCACGTAGCTCAGGGGGAGAGCACTACCTTGACGCGGTAGGGGTCTGGGGTTCAAATCCCCACGTGCCTACCACTTCATTTCGACCAGGTCTACAAAACGGGATTCATGCGAGGCAGAACATAGGATCTCTGGAGAAGGCATCGGAGAGTTTAAGCTCGGATGCCTTTTCTTTTTCCTCTCAGCCGACGACGAGACTATGAACGAGATACGAATTAGCCTAAAAGGGGAACAAAGTCTGCAACTCCCGAGCGGGATCGCCGTGGGCGAGGCGCTCGAGCGGTTCGTTGCCAGTCCGGACAACCCTCTTGTTGCCGCCCGGGTAGACGGCAACTTGGTGGATCTCACCCATCCCTTGGATCACGACTGCACCATTGAGGCGGTGAGCGGCAGCAATGAGGAGACCCTGGACATCCTCCGGCACAGCACCTCCCATGTCATGGCCCAGGCGGTCCAGAGCCTCTATCCGGAGGCAAAGATCACCATCGGCCCGGCCATCGAGAACGGGTTTTACTACGACTTCGATTGCCCCCGGCCCATCAGCGTGGAGGATCTGCCGCAGATCGAGGCCAAGATGGCGGAGATCATCCGACAGGCCCTCCCTATTCGCAGGCGGGAGTTGGGGCGGGAGGAGGCGATCCGTCTCTTTACCGAGCGCGGGGAGCCCTATAAGGTGGAACTCCTCGGGGAGCTCGACTCCGCCCGGGTTTCCCTCTATGAGCAAGGCAGCTGGATGGATCTCTGCCGCGGGCCCCATCTGCCGACGACAGGCGACCTCAAGGCCTTCAAGCTCACCGGCGTTGCCGGTGCCTACTGGCGGGGGGACGAGCGGAACGCCCAGTTGCAGCGCATCTACGGTACCGCTTTCTTCTCCCAGAAGGAGCTGGATGAATATTTACGGCTCCTCGAAGAGGCAAGGAAGCGCGACCACCGGAAGCTCGGCCGGGAACTGGATCTCTTCAGCATCAGCGACGAGGCGGGGCCTGGTCTGGTGATCTACCATCCCAAGGGGGCGCTTCTTCGCTTCGTCCTCGAGACCTTCGAGAAGGAAGCGCACCTCAGGCGGGGTTACCAGATGGCCATGGGGCCGCAGCTCTTGAAGACCGATCTCTGGAAGCAGTCGGGGCACTTCGACCACTATCGGGAGAACATGTACTTTACGGAGGTGGAGGGGCAGTCCTACGGTATCAAGCCCATGAACTGTCTGGCCCATATGCTCATCTACAAGTCGAAGATCCGCTCGTACCGGGACCTGCCGCTTCGCTTATTCGAGATGGGGATCGTCCATCGCCATGAGCGCTCCGGCGTCCTCCACGGCCTGACCAGGGTGCGCCAGTTCACCCAGGATGACGCTCACATCCTCTGCACGCCGGAGCAGCTCAACGACGAGATCAAGGGGATTCTGGACTTCGCCCTGGACATGATGCATCTCTTTGGCTTCGACTATGAGCTGGAGATCAGTACCAGGCCGGCGAAGTCGATCGGCACCGACGAGGACTGGGATCGGGCCACGACCGCCCTTATGAACGCCTTGCAAGAGCGAGGGTTCCCTTACCAGATCTGCGCTGGCGAGGGGGCCTTCTACGGCCCCAAGATCGACGTGAAGCTCAAGGATGCGCTGAATCGCCGCTGGCAGTGCGCCACCATTCAGTGCGATTTTACCTTGCCAGATCGGTTCGATCTCTCCTATATTGGTCCTGACGGTGAGAAGCATCGTCCGGTCATGCTCCACCGTGTCCTCCTCGGAAGCATCGAGCGGTTCCTCGGGGTCCTCATCGAGCACTATGCTGGGGCCTTTCCCACCTGGTTGGCGCCAGTTCAAGCGATGTTGGTCACGGTAACCGACCGGCACATACCTCATGCGGAGAAGGTGTACCGCGCTCTCCTTGAGGGCGGCATCCGGGTTGAGAAGGATACTCGCAACGAGAAGTTGAGTTATAAGATCCGGGAGGCCCAACTCCAGAAAGTCCCCTACATGCTGGTGGTGGGCGACCGGGAGGTGGCCGCCGACGGGATTTCGCCACGACGGCGAGACGGCAAAGATCTCGGTCTCATGGAGCTCTCGCGCTTCATCGCTCTCATCGGGGAGGAAAATGCCGTCACTTCCACCTTGCTTCGCGCCCGATGACGCCCACGGGGAGCGCCATTGCTGAGAAGCGTTGGAATCGGCCATAGCTGCCCGCGTTGCCCCGCCTGACGCGGTGAGACATGAAGCGGCGGCACAGCGCGCAAGCGGCTTTTCGCAACTCGGGGAGTAAGAGAGGGCTTGAGCCGCGCGGTGAAGTCCGGTCACGGAGCCGTCGGGGCCAGGGTAGTTCTTCCCTCGTGGCCGCTTCACCGGCTGGCATGGGGAAGCTGGTTCACTCGCGTGCCAGGCGTGAAATTTGCAGCCCCGAGGGTCGACGTACACCGGGAAACGTCACACGAGAAAGGAGGGAAGCAACATAATCAAGCAGGTGAACATCAATGAACAGATCAGGACTCCCCAGGTCCGTCTCATAGGTGTCGACGGCAGCCAGTTGGGGATTGTCTCCCTCGACGACGCACTTGCCCGTGCCGGCGAGGAAAAACTGGACCTCGTGGAGGTGGCACCGAAGGCCTCCCCTCCTGTCTGCCGGATCATGGACTACGGCAAGTACAAGTACCAGCAGAGCAAGAAGACCCAGGAGGCCAAGAAGAAGCAATCTGTCACCCAGGTCAAAGAAGTGAAGATTCGGCCGAAGACGGAAGAGCACGATTATCAGTTCAAACTCCGCCATATCAAACGCTTCTTA
>Ga0335070_10001282_pt1 | contig 28956 bp, 26 predicted proteins | sample Lox_Sample_13_FD_206722 | JGI IMG/M metagenome (GOLD analysis project Ga0335070, IMG submission 206722) | Soil microbial communities from Loxahatchee National Wildlife Refuge, Florida, United States - Lox_Sample_1.3 | ecosystem: Environmental > Terrestrial > Soil > Wetlands | place: USA...
ATTTTCTACAAGGTTCGAGCCAACGATGGGAATCTCTACATTCTTCGGCAACAGACATCGGCGCCGGATGGGGAGTGGGATTTGGTCTCGTTTCGCCAGAGAGACTAAGAGCGTAAGGGAGATTAGCGGCGCCAAGCGATCCACATCTGCCGTCCATAGAACGCGAGATTCAGAAGGCAGACGAGGACGCCTGCAACCGTCAGAACAGTTGCCGGATGTCGGGATAGACCAACTTGTCCAGGTAGTGGAGCAAAAAGCCGCCATGGTATGGCTCAACTCCGGCCCTGCCTTCGAGCCAGTTCTCCACCAGAGTCAAAGGACAAGGCCAAGGAAGCAGTTCCGTAAAGACTCCCCACACAAGTGAACCGATATGCAACCAGCGAAGGACCGGGCGCGAACGAGTCAGCAAGGCGCCCAACGCCACCCATAGAATGAACAGCGCATGCAGCAAGAGAACGAAGATCGCAAGCGAAGAGTAAAAGCTCGAAGCGGCATGCATTCCTACAATCTAGCTCAGCGGCGATTTGCGCTGGGTCCGAGCAATATGAGGTCCTGAGCGGAGCGAAGGATCTCGAGGTCGGGATGCTTGGTGCGAAAGGAGGGACTCGAACCCTCATGGGTTTCCCCGCCAGATCCTAAGTCTGGTGCGTCTGCCAATTCCGCCACTTTCGCAGGCGTCTCTGGCAAATTGTAACCGAAGAATGCTCGGTTTAGCCCGGCTCGGCGCATGCCTGGTCACCATGAACGCACCGCCATCCCGGACAATGAGGCAACCGGGCGGGCACATTGCAGGCAAGGCAATTACAGCCCGATCAGTCCCCTTGGTCGCGTGCGGGCGCAAACGGTTGCGATCCGGTTCGGCCTGAGCAATCACTGGCCCCACACATACAGCCGGCCCATGTGCCCGGTGTCCAGTTGATTCCCGGAACCGACGTAGAGCGTTCCATTGACCATCACCGGGGAGGAGGACACGATAGGCTCCGCAACCGTGAGGCCGGTGAACAGGGGAGAGCAGAGCTTCTTTCCACAGCCTTTGGCGTTGAACGCCAGCACCTGCCCATTGTTCTGGCCGTAGTAAACGACGCCGTTGGCCACCGCGGGACCAGAGACGATGGACGCTTGCCCGCCGGTGGCGATGCCTTGCCACAGCGGGGAACAGGTAGCCTGCCCGCAGCCGGCGGCGGCAAAGACTTCCAGAAGGTTATCGGAGCCTACGTAGACCGTGCCTTTGGCAACGGCTGGAGAAGACAGGATAAAACCATCGGTGGGACCCTGCCAGACCGGCTTGCAGCTTGCGCTGCCGCACCCGTCTGCATTGAAGGCGTACAGGCTCTTGTCGAACGATCCCACGAAAACCAGGCCGCCAGCGACGGCTGCCGAGGCATAAATCGGGCCTTTCGTGGCCCCTGCCCAGAGCGGCGAGCAGGTCGAACTCCCGCAGCCAGCTGCCGCGAAGGCATACAAGTTCTTGTCGTTGGAACCGATGTAGACCACGCCGTTCGCGACCGCGGGGGAGCTAGTGATGTGGCTCCGGGTCGCGCCCGTCCACAGTGGGGAACAGGTGGCGGAGCCGCAGCCGGCCGCGTCAAATGCGTACAGCTTGCCATCGTAGGCGCCGACATAAACCACACCGTTTACCACCACAGGCGACGCCTGCAAGATGCCGCCGCCTACCGTTCCCGTCCACACCGGGGAGCAGATGGCAGAGCCGCAGCCGGCGGCGTCGAACACCAGCAGCTCCTTGGTGGTAGACCCCACAAATACCATGCCCTGCGAAACCGCCGGCGAAGACACGATGCTCCCTCCGGCCTTGCCGCTGCCTTTCCATAGCGGCATGCACAGGTCAGAACCACAGCCCGTGGCGTCAAAGGCGTACAGGCTTCCGTCGGTCGATCCGATATAAACGACGCCATTGACGATAGCAGGCGACGAGTAGTCCACCAGATCATCCATCACGCCCGCCCACTTCATCTGGAGAAAACGCACGTTCCGGGCGTTCACGAGGGTTTCCCGGGGATTGAATCCGGTCAACTGCGCATTGCTGTGGTAGGTCGGCCAGTTCACGGTGCCCGCGTCTTGCGCCACGCTGGACGGTGTGGACGTCATGAGGGCCAGCAGAAGCGCTGGCAGCGGCGAAATCCGTAACCATGTGCGCAGCATTCGTCTCCTCCATGTGAACGCGATTACCTGTCGTGCACTGCCGGGGCGCACTCTAACTCCAATGCAGGAAATCTTTGTCACCAGAATGTAAGGATTTTGTCATGCCCAAATGACCTCGGCACACTGCGCCGTGTTGCGGCAATTTGCCCGATTGCTGAATTGCCGAACGTTGCAACTGCCCCAAAACGCGCGACCGGACATCCGCAGGTTGCACTTCTGGGGACTTTTGCATCTCAGCTCACATTGCTAGACTCCATGCACTCGAATCTTAGAGTCGTAACGCAGCTAGACGGAGGCCCCCTCCAACAAGGGACGTGACCTGTTGCGCCATCACGAAGCAGGCAGGCGACACCAATTCAAAGAGCGGGTTTCACAGGCGGGCCCCTGGCTTGACTTCTCGCGGCACGGCGCGCGGCTGCTGTGGGCGGCCGTTGCCGTCAGCCTTGTCCTAGGGCTCGCGCCAGGGGCAAAGGCGCAAATCTCACCCGGACCCCTGGCGCGTGCGCACCAGTCCCTGAGCGGCGCCAGCAACTGCACCAGCTGTCACAAGCTGGCCGCGGGAGAGGCTACCTTCAAATGCCTGGACTGCCACAGGGAGATTGCTTCCCGGCTCGCGGCACACCAGGGATTGCATGCCACTTACCACATGGCGCCGGGCTCCAGCCAGGAATGTGTGCGCTGCCACTCTGACCACAACGGGGAAGACTTCCCGCTCATCAAGTGGGACCCGAGGGCCTTCGACCACAAGCAAAGCGGATACGCGCTCGAGGGCAAACACGCCGGCCTGGCCTGTAACCAATGCCACACTCCACAACACATTGCTCCAGCCGAGCGGGCGGGGATCAAGGTCAAAGATCTCACCAGAACCTTCCTGGGATTGTCCCCGAACTGCGTCACCTGCCACGAAGACCAGCACAAGGGTCGCCTGGGTGCGAACTGCCTGCAATGCCACACCTATAACGACTGGAAGACGGTCACCGTAGGCCAGTTCGACCATTCCAAGACACGCTACCCTCTGACTGGATTGCACGCCCAGGTGGCTTGCCAGAAGTGTCACACACCCGGGCCGGACGGCAAGCCCCGATACACCGGCATTGCTTTCAGTCAGTGCTCGGATTGCCACAGCGATCCGCACCGTGGAAGTTTCGTCCAGGGCTGCCAGGCATGCCACAACACCAGCGGGTGGAAAAAGGTGTCAACCGAGGCAGTCAATCAGCGCTTCGACCACTCGAAGACCAAATATCCCCTGCTGGGCAAACATGCCACGGTAGATTGTGTGCAATGCCATGCCGGCGGAGATTTCAAGAAGCCGCTGGCCTTCCAAGAGTGCATGGATTGCCACAAGCCCGATCCCCATAATGGACAGTTCGCCAAGCGTCCCGGTGGGATTGAATGCGCCTCCTGCCACACCGTGGATGGCTTTAAGCCTGCCAAGTTCACCGTGCAAGACCACGCGACCTCGGCTTATCCGCTGGAGGGGAAGCACGCCACGGTGCAATGCGATCAATGCCATATTCCCAAGGGCAAAGACACGCTCTTCAAGATCAAGTTCCAGCATTGCACGGACTGCCACAGTGACCAGCACGCCGGTCAGTTTGCTGCTGCGCCATACCTTAACGCCTGCGAGCGCTGCCACAACCTGCAGGGATACCGGCCCTCCACCTTCACCCTGGCGCGGCACAAAGACACTCACTTTGCCCTAACTGGGGGCCATATCGCGGTCCCATGCTGCGATTGCCACAAGGAGTCAGTGGATCTCAAGCCCAAACCGGCCGTCCTCTATCATTGGGAGAATCTTTCCTGCGTCACCTGCCACACCGATCCCCACAAGGGCCAGTTCCGGGAGCGCATGCTGCAGGTTCGGGCGGATGGCAAAGCCGCAGGCTGCGAGGCCTGCCACTCCACCCAGTCGTGGAAAGAGCTCTCAGGCTTCGATCACTCCAAGACTGCTTTCCCCCTGCTCGGGGCCCATCGCGCAACCGCCTGCATGGACTGCCACAAGCCCCCCAACCTGGGAACCACGCTGATCAATGTGGATTTCAAGGCAGCGCCTACCCGGTGTGAAGATTGCCACGAGGATGTCCATGGCAGGCAATTCGCGAAAGACGGCGTGACCGCTTGTGCGGACTGCCACAACAGTGGCAGATGGAAACCGTCGCTGTTCGATCACGACAAGCGCACCCAGTTCCCCTTGCAGGGACTGCATCGCAATGTACGGTGTGAGCGTTGCCACACCCTCACCCGCCTCGTCGAAGGAAAAAACGTACTTTTCTACAAGCCGACTCCGAAGGATTGCGCCGCCTGTCACGGGCCGGCAACGTAGCGGCCGTGGGGCTTTCCAGGCGGGCACATTTCTGTGCACGTAGAGAATTTTGAACGTCAAAACCCCGCGTAAAACCTGCGCAAAAACTGCGTTGTTCCGCAGAAGTTACACGTACTCGGAAGTACATGCAGACCAGTCAGGAATTTGAACCGGCGCGCATTGGCCTCTCGAACACGCACTTGCGTAACTTTTGGTGACGTGCACAACCAATTACTCTAACTGGGCATCGGATTGCTAAAGCATTTCTCAGTCGTCCCCTTCGTCTTTGTTACTTTCTTCATCTTTGCCGCAATCCTGTTTGAGTCGAGTCCGCTTTGGGGTGGGGCGCGTTGGTTTCGACGATCCTGGCGAATCTAGTTGTGTCGTTTCTGCTGCTGCCGATGGGGGCGCCTGCGGGGGGACAGGGGCAGACCTACACCACCACCCGCAGCCCGCACGGCAACCTGAACATCCCCTGCCAGAACTGCCATACCGCGCTGGGGTGGAAACCCATCCGTGCCGTCCCGGAATTCGATCACAACCAGACCCGCTACCCCTTGCGCGGCATGCATCAGTCGGTCAGCTGCACGCAGTGCCATACCAAGCCCGTTTTTACCGATGTGGGAAACAAGTGTGCGGATTGCCACGCTGACATCCACAAGCGCCAGTTTGGCGCGAACTGCGAGCAGTGCCACACGGTAAAGGGATGGCAGGTCTCGATCCAGCAGATCAAGCAGCACCAGAACCGCTTCCCGCTCGTGGGAGCCCACGCCGCCGTGGACTGCGACTCTTGCCATAAAGGGGCCGCCACCGGGCAATTCCAGGGACTCTCAACTCAGTGCTACTCCTGTCACGCCAGGGAGTATCAGCAGGCCACCAGCCCCAACCACATTGCGGGCCAATTTTCGACGACCTGCGAACTCTGCCACGGGATGGACAACTGGCTGAATGCCAAGTTTGACCACGCGTCAACCGGATTTCCGCTGACCTTCGCCCACGCCGTCCCTCCGCGGCAATGCACCGACTGCCACATCAACAACAACTACAACCTAACCACCACGGCGTGCGTCAGCTGCCACTTGAAGGATTTCCAAAGCACCACCAACCCGCCGCACGTGCTGGGCGGATTCCCGACGACTTGCCAGACCTGCCACAGCACCGCAGCCTGGTCGCCGGCGACGTTTGACCACTCCACCGTCAACTTCCCGCTGACCGGGGCGCACTCCGTCCCACCGCGGCAGTGCAGCGACTGTCACGTCAACAACAACTACAACCTGACCACCACGGCGTGCGTCTCCTGTCACTTGAAGGATTTCCAGAACGCGACTAACCCCAACCACATGCAAGCCGGATTCAGCCAGTCCTGCGAGATCTGCCACACCACTACCGCCTGGCAGCCGGCAACGTTTGACCACTCCAAGACCAACTTTCCGTTGACCGGCGCCCACACGGTTCCGCCCCGGCAGTGCTCCGATTGCCACATCAACAACAACTACAACCTGACCACGGCGGCGTGCGTGAGCTGCCACCTGAAGGACTATCAGGGCACGACCAATCCCAACCACGTCACCGCCAACTTCCCCCAGACCTGCGAACAGTGCCACAACACTTCGACCTGGGACAATGCGACCTTTAATCACTCCGCCACCGGCTTCCCCTTGACGGGCGCGCACACGGTTCCGCCGCGGCAGTGCACCGACTGCCACGTGAATAACAACTACAACCTGACCAACACGACTTGTGTGAGCTGTCACCTGACGGATTACAACAACGCCCTCTCCCCGGTGAATCACATCTCGGCCGGATTCCCCACCACCTGCGAGCAGTGCCACGACACGGTCGCCTGGGCCAACGGCAAATTCGACCACGCGACCACTGGGTTCGTCCTGACTGGAGCGCACACCGTCCCGCCGCGCCAGTGCACGGATTGCCACGTCAACAATAACTACAATCTGACCAGCACGGCCTGCGTGAGTTGCCACCTGAAGGATTATCAGGGCACCACCGATCCCAACCACGTGGCGGCCGGGTTCCCGACCGCCTGCGAATCCTGCCACAGCACCACGTCTTGGGACGGGGCGACTTTCAACCACGCGACCACCGGGTTCACCTTGACGGGCGCGCACACCGTCCCACCGCGGCAATGCACCGACTGCCATGTCAACAACAACTATCAGCTGAACACTACGGCGTGCGTGAGCTGCCACCTGAACGACTACAACAATGCCAAGAGTCCCGTGGACCATATTTCGGCCGGGTTCCCCACCACCTGCGAAATGTGCCACGACACGGTGGTCTGGACCGACGGCAAGTTTGATCACAACACCACGATTTTCCCCTTGACCGGCTCGCACACCGTCCCGCCGCGGCAATGCGCGGACTGCCACGTCAACAACAACTACACCAACCTGCCGACGGATTGCTACGGGTGCCACAAGGCCGACTACGACGCAACCACCAACCCGAACCACAAGGCAGCCGGCTTCCCCACAACTTGCCAGACCTGCCACGACACCAAGGTGTGGACCGACGCCACCTTCAATCACACCTGGTTCCCAACGCCGCATCACGGGATCTCCACGTGCAGCGACTGCCACACCAACTCGAATGATTACTCGGTCTTCACCTGCACTGGTTGCCACACCCACTCCAAGACGACGACCGACCAGCAGCATCAGGGCGTGAAGGGCTACGTGTACAACAGCATCAACTGTTACCAGTGCCATCCCACTGGCCAGGGGGGATAGATCTGGGTAAGGCCCCGGGTGCTGATTCAGGAGCACGAACAGAGAATTCGGGCGGCAAGCGGGGCGCCAGCAAGTGACGACGGGGAATGACGGGGGTACAGAAACAATTCGGGATGCTCCTCCTGCTGGTTTCTGTGGCGGGAGGGCAAAGCAACGCGCCGGGGCTCGCGACCATACAAGACGTGAAAGTAGCACGCGGGGGCGGCAGCGTGCAGGTCGAAGTCAGGCTCAGCGCGCGTGTCAATGCCTCCGTCACTACTGCCAGCCATCCTGACCGGCTGGTGCTGGTCTTGCCGGACACCCTGTCCGGGGCCAGGCAGCGGCACATTCCCGTCAACCATGATGGAGTGCGCGCCGTGCGCGTGGGCCTGAACAGCAGCGAGCCGCCCGTTACCCATGTAGTGGTGGATCTCGACCGGAGTGCGCCCTACGCATGGAAGTGGAATGGAACAGCACTGATTTTGACCGTGGGCCCGATTGAGACGGCGCGTTCCGGCGCGCGCCGCAACGCTCCCGCTCCGGCCGCATCCTCCGGCAGCCTCATTGGGATATTTCGCCGCCAGCACAACCTACCTCCCGCGGTGGCTGCGGATGAATCCAGTCCGGTGATTTCTCCGCCCCCGGCGCAGTCGCCAATCGCATATCCCGACACTCAGGCAGCTGGTGATGGCACGGCGAGTGTGGCAACTGCTTCCTCTTCGCGGCCCACGGCGGCCCATCCCAACCCAGCCAGCCTGCAGCAAGGGACCGTATTCCCCAGCTTGGGATCGCCCGGTGCTGGCAGTGTTCCGGCCGTGATCGATGCGCAACAATCCGGGTTTGGGTCTGCATCCACGGCTGCTCCTCAGCCGAACGGTGCCAGCGCACCACCCAAGTCAGGAGCCTCCGAAACCGCCTCGGCGACCGTGGCCCCCACGCCCGCTGTGGCTTCCACAGCTGCAACCCCGGTAGCGGTACCACAAGCGAAAGCAGAGGCCGCTTCCGCCCAGCCGGCGCCAAGCGAGGCCAGTCCGCCCGTATCCGCCGTGGCAACGCCATCCTCGCAACCCATGACGCCAAGTGATTCCAACCGCGGCACGGTCCCCGCGTCCTTGCCATCCCCACCATCTACACAGCCCGCGCCACTGAGTGCGTCCAGTTCAACGACGGCTCGTCCCACGACCGCCCTTGTTCCGCCAAGCCCTCCCTCACTCCCAACCCAGGGTTCCACGGAACAAGGGGCGGTCGCCAGTACGCCTGAGGCGGCTCCGACGCCAGTTGAGGTGGCAGCGGCGCCTACTGGCAGTCCGGAAGCCCCGGCCAGCGCCGCTGCCGGCGGGGCTGAGCAACCGGTGTTGCTGTTGCGCGCGGCGGACCCCAACCTGCGCACGGTTTTCAAAGTGAAATATGTCGCCGAAGGCGTCGCTTATCTCGACGGCGGCCGCAGTTCCGGGCTGGCCGAGGGCATGAAGCTGGAGGTCTTGGACACCAACCTGCCAGCGCAACAGGGAACCAGCGTCGACCCGGCCGATCCCCGCGCGGTGGCGGAACTCCAAGTCACAGGTCTCGCGGAAACCTCCGCGGTCACCGACATTCACAGCCCCAAGCGTCCGGTAAAGCCGGGAGACTTGGCTTACCTCTCCTCCGGCGATGCCGCCGCGCTGGTGCAGCAGCGCGCCCTCAGCACTACGCGGAAATACCCGGCGGTCGTCACCTTCACCGAAGGCGATCCGCTGGAGGAAGAGGCCCGGGCCGAGGTGCCAAAACCTCCGCTACCTTCGGTGAATCGCGCGCGCGGACAGATCGGCTTCGACTACATGGGCACCATCAGTCACGGCAACTCCGCCATCACCAATTCTGATCTTGGCCTGGTCTTGCGCGCGGACATTACCCGCATCAATGGTACCTTCTGGAACCTGAGCGGCTATTGGCGCGGCCGGTTGAACTCCACCTCCGGAGGCAGTCAGCAAACCCTGCAGGACCTGATCAATCGCACCTACCACCTCAGCATGACCTACGACAATCCCAACTCCGCGTGGGTGGCGGGCTTCGGACGCCTGTACCTGCCCTGGGCCGCTAGCCTCGATACCATTGATGGCGGATACTTCGGAAGGCGCCTGGGGCACGTGGCCACGACGGGAGTCTTTGCGGGATCCACTCCCGATCCTACCTCCTGGAGCTACAACCCTAATCAGGAGATTGGTGGATGGTTCATCAACTTTGAAGGCGGCAGTTTCGACGCCTTCCACTACAGCAGCACCTCCGGGCTCGGCATCAGCTTCTTGAACTCCCAGATCAACCGGCCCTTTGTTTTCTTCGAGAACTCCTTGTCCTACAAGCGGACTATCTCGATCTACGATTCGCTGCAGGCCGACAGTCCGAGGGGAAATCCGGCCGTGCCGGCGCCTGGGCCGGGCTTGAGCCGCAACTTTTTCACCATGCGCGTCCAGGTCACACCGCGTGTGGAACTGGACTTCAATCACAACTACTTCCGCGACATCCCTACCTTCGATCCGACCTTGATTTCCACCGGCCTGCTCGACAAGTACCTGTTCCAGGGGTTCAGCGCGGGTGCGCGCGTTGAAGTGGTGAAACACATCTGGCTTTACACCGACCTCGGTCTGAGCAGCCGCACCGGCGACGCCAAGAATTCTCTGAACCAGATGTACGGCGCGACCTTCGATCGCCTTCCCTGGTTCGGCCTGCGCGCCGATGTCCACTACTCGCGCTTCAACAGCTCTTTCGGCGACGGATCGTACAAGTCGTTCTCGCTGTCGCGGAACCTGACCGAAAGCCTGCGCCTGGAGGTCCTCGCCGGACAGCAGAATTTCACCAGCCCGTTAACCAGCAACACGGTTTCAAGGTTCTTGAACGGGAACATCGAAACCGCCTTTGGCGCGCACTATTTCATGCAGGGAGGCTTCACCGTAAACCGCGGTTCGTTGAGCTACGACCAGTGGTCGTTTACCGTGGGCTACCGGTTTGATTCGAAGGGGAAAAGCAAAGGCAAATGACGGCGTTCTTACATCGCGCACTCCATTGGCGGTATGGCATCCTGGCATTTGTGCTCCTGATCCTCCTGGGGGCTCGGCCCGCGTCTGCTGAGGGCGGTACTCTTAGCGCTTTGCTCACGCGCACCAGCAAGCAGGTCTCCGCCTTCCTGGACCAGTTTTCTGAAGTGAAGTGCACCGAGCAGGTGACCCAGGAGAAGTTGGGAAAAGACGCAAAGATTGAGCTAAAGGAAGAATCCACTTACGACTATCTCGTCATCCTGACCAATCCCGGCGGGGAACTGAGCCTGGATGAATCCCGTCTGCCGGTGCATGAAGCCAAGCCCGACAAGAAGAACACGTCGCTGCTGGTGACCAACGGCTTCGCCACGTTGTTTCTGGTCTTCCATCCTTACTATGTGGGAAGTTTTCAGTTTACTCAATTGGAAGACGAAGTCGTGGACGGGCGCCGGCTGAGCAAGATCGCCTTTCAGCACATTCCCGGCACCCGCTCGCCGGCCGCCCTAGCGCTGCGCGGACGCGAATATCCCCTCGAACTCTCCGGCACGGCCCTGATCGACCCGCAGACCGGGGTAATTCTCAAGATCGTGGCTGGCATTGCGAGCAGCATGCAGGATGTCGGCTTGAATACGCTGAACTCAGAAGTGGATTTCGCTCCCGTCTCCTTCCGCGATGCCAAAGAAACCTACTGGTTTCCGGCGCTGGCCACCGTGGAGGTCGAGACCCCGCGTCAGCACTGGCGTAACTTGCATCGTTTCACGGATTACAAGAGATTCTCGGTAAGCACGGAGGAACAGGTAGCCAACAAATGAGCGCTAATGCCACAGTAGCCACTGCAGCCCTCATGCCTGCCCGCAACCGCGAGCGAGCGCACCGCATTCGTCTGGTCTCCGGATACCTCCTGGCCATAGCCCTGATCGCCGGGCTGCTGGTGTACGGCTTCGACTACTACACTCTGGATTCCACCGAGCGGCCGTTTTCGCCCAAGCACGTCCTGCTGAAGCCCAGCGGCGCCATCGGGGTGAAGCTGGGATTCCTCGGCTTTGCGATGTTCCTGGCCATTTTCCTCTATCCCTTGCGCAAGCGCTGGGCTTGGCTAGCCAGGCAGGGCAGTTCGAAGCATTGGCTCGACATGCATGTGCTGCTGGGACTTTCGGCGCCATTCATTATTGCGCTGCATTCTTCGTTCAAGTTCCGCGGATTCGCCGGAATGGCATTCTGGATCATGCTGGCGGTGTCGCTGAGTGGGGTGATTGGACGTTACCTCTATGCCCAGATTCCGCGCAGTCTGAACGCTGCCGAGTTGTCCATCAAAGAGTTGCAGGAAGTGCAGGCCACGCTCTCCCAGCAATTGAAGGAGCAGAAACTTTTGCCGCAAGCCGACCTCCGCTCCCTGCTTCGGCTTCCCAGCCAGGAGCGCGTGCAACAGCTGTCGATCGTGGTCGCTTTGGCTTACATGATGGTTCTCGACGTCGGCCGCGCCTTCCGCATTGCCAAGATACGCCGTCACGCGCTGGGCCTGGGCGAAAAGCTGGTCACACTGGGAGGAGTGCTCCGCACCCGCCATCCTGACCTGGAGAAGGCGATCGCCACCGCAAGAGAGGAAGCTGCCACCGCCAAGCGGGTCCTGTTCCTCTCGCGCTCCCAGCAGGTGTTTCACCTGTGGCACGTAGTCCACAAGCCGTTCAGCTACTCCTTTGCGGTCCTGGCCCTCATCCATATCGTTGTGGTCTTTATGATGGGATTTTTCTGAGGACATTGGGATGGGCACTCTAGTTGCTTTCATCGTCGCCGTCGTTGTGACCATGTTCTTCGTGCGTGGCTATTTGAAGAACTTGAAAATCCGGGAGGCCCAAGCGCGCGAGGCGGCGGAAAAGGGCAAGTTGTTCTCCGAGGGACCCAGAAGCCAGCATCCCCACATTGACACCAACAACTGCATTGGCTGCGGGGGTTGCACCAGCGTCTGTCCCGAGGGTGACGTGCTGGCCATGATGGGGGGCAAAGCGGTCATCGTGAACGGATATAAGTGTATTGGCCACAGCCTCTGCGCTGAGGCCTGTCCTGTCGGCGCCATCACCATGGTCATGGCCAGTCCCAGCATGAGTGCTGACATGCCTTACCTGACAGCCGAATATGAGACCAGCATCCCGAATTTGTTTATCGTGGGAGAACTCGGCGGCCTGGCCCTGATCAAGAATGCGGTGAACCAGGGACGCACCTGCGTGGATACCGTCGCCAGCCGGCTTAAGTCCCGGGCTGCCAGAGCTGTTCCCGGCGTGTACGACGTTTTGATCATCGGAGCGGGCCCTGCAGGCATCAGCGCCTCGCTCCGCGCCATCGAGAACAAGCTCCACTACATCACTCTGGAACGGGATGAGGTTGGAGGCACCGTGGCCAAGTATCCCCGCCAGAAACTGGTGATGACCAGCCCCGTGGAATTCCCGATGTACGGAAAGTTCAAGAAAACGGAACTTTCCAAGGAAAACCTGCTGGCCTTTTGGGACATGGTCCTGAATCGGGCCGATTTCAATGTCTCCACCGGCGAGAAAGTGGAAGACATCAAGAAGGGGGAGGACGGTACTTTCACCGTCTTGACCTCCAACAACCAATACCGCGCGCAGGCTGTCGTGCTCGCGCTCGGCCGCGCCGGCGAACCGCGGAAACTTGGGGTTAAGGGAGAGGAACTGCCGAAGGTCATGTACCGCCTGATCGAGGCGGACCACTACATCAACAAGAGAATCCTGGTTGTCGGGGGCGGCGACAGCGCGGTCGAAGCGGCCATGGGCCTTGCGCACCAGAGTGGAAACCAAGTCACGCTTTCGTACCGGCAGGAACGCTTCAGCCGCATCAAGGAGCGAAACGCCAAGCGCATTGAAGACTGCATGCGCGCGGGCAAGGTCAAAGTGCTGTTTAACTCCAGCCCAATGCAGTTCAAGCCGGATTGCGTCGTCCTCGATGTCAAGGGCGAGCCGCGGGAGATTCCCAACGATTTCGTCTGGATCTTCGCCGGGGGAACCCCGCCCAACGACTTTCTCAAGAAGATCGGCGTTCAGTTCGGAGCGAAGGACATGACCTTGGAGGCCAGCAACGAGGCCAAACAGGCTGCCCTGGCCAGGAAACAGTTTGCTGAAGCCGGTGCCGGCGCCTGATGAACCACTCCGAGGTGCAGACAGGGTGCAGAATTCGATTCATGACGGCCGGTCGCCCAGAGGCGTGCCCGTCTCCAGTCCCGGTTCACTGCCCGGCAAGCGCAATGCGCTCGCCAGACTCTCGGCCAGCATAGCGGGAAGACTGCGATACAGCCGCCGCCGCAGGTCCACGTAGCCTTGCGTACCGGCAAACAGATCGCACATTAGACCGCGAAAACTGGGGCTGTGTGCGGTGAATTGCACCATCCGCTCGATCACCGCCTGGCCCATCCATCGGCCACTGTAGAAGCGGTCGGCCACCCGCGCTGCGATCTGCAGTTCGGGCAAAAAATCGTTACGCAACAACTCTGAGTAAGACTCCGGCTGCTCCGCCAGCAGCGCCCGTGACAGCAGTTCCGCCGATCGCATCGCGTAATAGAGGCCTTCACCGGTAATCGGATCGACGAAGCCCGCCGCATCTCCAATCAGCGCCCAGCCCTCGCCGCTCACCGCGGCATCGCGCAAGGTGGCGGCGCGGAGCGAAGGCAGAATGTGGGAAAAGAACCGGGTGTTTGCAAATTTGAGCCCAGACTTGTCCATCCACTCCTCCAGCAGACGCCGCAGCTCCACCGTGCTCTGACCGCTGAGCTTGCCGCAAATCCCGACGGAGAAGTGGTCGGCCCGGGGAAAGATCCAGATATATCCGTGCAGCCCAGCGAGGAACTGGATCTGCATAAGCTGGCTCTGCCCTGGAATGTAGTATCCCGCGGTGACCATCAGGTCGTCGCTGGCAAACGGCCTGGAGAATTGCCTGCGGAAGTGGTTCCGCGCCCCGGCGGCGATGACCACGTAGGCCGCGTCCCAGCGGGTTGTGCTCGCCTGCACCTGCCAACGCCCGGCGACGCGCTCTAGACCGGGCACGTGATCGTGGACGATCTTCGCCCCCGCCTCGCGAGCCTTCTGCAGCAGCAGTCCGTTCAACACGCAACGGGAAAAAATGGCGATCGGGTGATCAAGGTGGAACGAGACGCGGCGTTCTGAGGGGCTGATCAATTCGCAGTCGCTGACCCAATTGCGTTCCACCTGCGCATCGCACAGAAACGGCCACTCGACCAGCGCCTTGTGGGTGATGCCTCCGCCGCACGGCTTCTCCCATGCCAGCTTCTCGTCGAAGACGATCACTTCCAGTCCGGCCCGTGCCAGGTTCGCTGCCGCCAGCGCTCCCGCCGGGCCGCCGCCAATGATCGCAATGGGTTCGGGATACGGCAAGCACCTAAATTCTAGAGTGGCGTCCCGTTGCCCTCAACCGGGATTCTCAAACTAGGCCTAGCTTCCCAAAACAGCACAACGCCTCCCGCGAAGGAGGCGTTGCAAGACTAACGACTCTTAACCCTGACCCTGCCCGGAAGATGACGGTCGGTTACTGCACCTGGTTCAATCCCTGGTAGATGGCCATTCCCGCGATCACCAGGATCATCACACCGGACACAGCGCCGAGCACTTTCACCCAGGGAGAGATCCGGTTTACCTTGTGCATGATCTCGGCCTGCTCCGCCTGCATGTGGGACTCGGACTCGTCCAGGAATAACTGATCATCTTCGTGCATTGTGAGCGTGCTGCGGTAGATCAGGAGGATCACCAGGATCCCCGTGAGAACTCCCCAGGAAATGAGCAGCCACACCATGGGCGACGACATAGGCCACCTCGGGCACTGATCTTAAGCCATTCCCGCGTCCACAGAGGATGGGTTGGGGCCCACCACCGGCTCGGGGTAAGGGCTCAAGCAGATTATAGCCCCGAATGGAAAATGCAAGTGTTTTGTTTACCCCGCGACCCCGGACTTCCGGGGATCATCTAATAAACGTGTGATTCTGGCCCAGGCGTGGTAAGCTACTCCCAAGTCTGAGGATGGCGTTGGTATAATCCCTGCACTAATGATTTCAAGGAGATACAAATGGCGACGACAACCACCCCGGAAGTGAAGCCCAAAGCGGCCCCCATCACCCTGACGCCCAACGCAATTGCGAAGGTCAAGGAGATCATGGCGCAGCAGAACCCCGTCCCTGGCGGCTTGCGCGTAGGGGTGGTCGGAGGCGGCTGCTCCGGTTTCTCCTATTCCATGTCTTTTGAAAACAACTCCGGCCTGATGGACAAGGTCTTTGACATGGATGGACTGAAGGTTTTTGTTGACGCCACCTCCGTCATGTACTTGAACGGCTGCATCGTGGATTACGTGGAGACGCTTGAAGGCGCCGGTTTCAAGTTCGACAACCCCAACGTGAAGAGCACCTGCGGCTGCGGTTCTTCGTTCAGCGTGTAAGCGCGCCGCCGCATTCCACACGGTCAGAAAGCCTCATCGCTCCGCGATGAGGCTTTTTTGTGCGGCTACTGTGGAGGCGGTGAGGGAGGCGGTGCCGGCGGTGGAGTGCCTGGAGGTGTGGGCTGCCCCGGGATTCCTCCCGGCATACCCGGCGGCCCACCAGAAATTGAACCTTGCAGTGGGGGCTGCGCCGGCGTGTTGAGCAGACCTCCGCGATCGGTGCTGGGATCGTAGATGAACTGCCACTGGTTGTAGTGGTCTTTCTTGTTGAACACTCGAATTGTCTTGTCCTTGCTGATGCTGGCTACTCCTACGATGGGTCCTCCGCCGAAGACCTGGTTCCCCAGTTGCTGCTCTCCCGAATCCTTGTCCGAGGAAGTGTTGTCCTTGCCCTCGGTGGTGTCGCTTCCCGAGCCGGAGGTTTGGCCTTGGCCCCCCGCGGCACCCTTGTCGGCTGGCTGTGGGTTCGCCGGGTTCTGCCCGATCGACTGGGCCCCGGCAATGCCCGGTCCAAACGTCAGCTGTACTTCTCCCAGGTGCAGCAGCTTGAAATCTTTGCCGGTGATGGGATCCTTGTAGCGCTTGCGCAGGAAGCGGAAGTTGTTGGTGTTTTCCAGATCTTCGATGCGGGTCGGGTAGCGGCCAAATTTCTTCACGTAGCGGCGGACGGCGCGTGAGTATTGCACGCCGCGATGAATCAATTCCTCCTCGCGGTCGCGCTTGGCGGCGAAAATCTCGTCGGCAGCAATTTTCGTAAACCAGATGGCCGCCAGTGACATCAGCAGCACCAGGTAGAGCAGGATGTAGCCGCGCTGATTGCGCCTGCGTTGCGCGCGGGATTTCTTCGTGAAAGTCACAACCTTATAAATTGCGGCCGGTTGTTGCCACGCGTTCGTCGTTGGCCACTCCGCCAACACCGAACAGCCAACGTCCAACGACAACCCTCACCCCTGGGTCAAGGGAATGCTTTGCCGGTTGTTGTTGAGCACGTCTTCGATCTCCACGGACTGGGGGGCGATGTGCAGCACTTTGTACCGCCGGTCCACGATGTCCCCCTCAGCCGCTACAAAAATGTCTTCGCCTTGCGAGAGAAAGATTCGCTTCGGCTCACCCGGCTGGCTCGCAAACCCAAAAAACTTCAGATTAATGGGCGGGGGCGGAGGCGGCCCCTGTGGTACTGGAGGCAGCTCAATCTTTGCATGGTCCGTGGCGCCGGTGCCCTGGGCTTCCGGGATCTCCACCCCGGCCTGGAAGATGTTCCTGCCCGTGCCTTCGTACTTGGTGTCTTCACTCACCTTCAGCCAGTCGTAGCGCAGCGTCGGGTCGAGAGAACGGGGCGCTTGCTCCCCTTTCTTCCCACGAACTGGGGACCGCAAAGCCGCAGGCGGTGCGTTCCTGGCGGACGCGCTGGCTGGCGCGGACGATCCTAGCGCACTCCATAGGAATCGCCCCACCAGCACAACCGCCAGCAAGCCCAGCACTAGCGCCGCAATCAGCTTGGTCCGATTTTCTGCTCCGACGTTCACCTAGGCCCCGGTCTTCATGTAAGTTTCCAGCTTCATCTGCAGGCGGACTGTGCCCCCCTGCGCGCTGCCCAACTCCACACTGTCGATAATGAACAATAACTGGTCGCGCTCGAGCGCGTTAATGAACCGCACCAGTTGCAGGTAGCCCCCGGAGAGCTCGGCATCAATCTCCATGGGACGCAGTCCCACCGGCTCGGGGTCCTTGGGCTTGTACCTGACCTGGCCGATCTTTACCCCGCTCTCCGCCGCCAGCTTTCCCATCTCAGCGGAAATGACCGAATCCTGCGCCGGCAGCCGGTCCTTATAGAATGCATCGATCTGCTGGTGGGCCACCACAATCTTCTGGTCCAGGCCGTGCAGCGGCTCTACTTCGCGGGTTTTGGCCTGCAACTCCTTCCAAAGCTGCTTCATTTCCGCATTGCGGGACTTCTCCGAACCGACCAGCGGAGAAAACAGCACGGCCGCTGCCACCACATCCAGCAGTACCAGCGCGGCCAGTGCGATCTTGACCTTTTGCTTTGTATCCCTGAGGTCCGGCATTACGGCGTGCCTCCCGGCCTGCTGTTGGTGGTATCGACCGCGTCGGGCGCGTACATTGCGTTAATTTCAAATTGCACGCTGTCCGCTTGCCCGGTCAAAGCCATTTCCTGATCAATCCGAGTCTGTTGGAAGCGCTGCGAACCCTCCATCTTTTCCACCAGGGCCAGCGCCTGCTCCCGCGAGTCTCCCGCCACGATCAGCTTGATGGCCAACTGGTGGCCGGATGCCGTCTCCGGGCGAATGGATACGACGTGCAGGCGCGCCGGCATGATTCGTTCCAGATCTTCGAACACCCGGGTCCAGGAGAACGCCTTGCGCTGGAACAGGTCATTCAGAAACTGCGAGCGGTCCCGGGTCGTGCGATTTTCGGGCCGGTTCAGCAAGGCCTCCGCCTGGACTTTTTCCCGGTCGCGTTCGGCAATCTGCTCCCGGCGCTGGCGGATCAGGTTGCGGTCTTGGCGCGCCGTGAGCAACCCCATCACCGCAAGGTAGACCAGGAGCAGGGTTAGAATGCCCAGCCCGGCCAGCGCTCCACCCCAGCGCAGCCAGAACCGCCGCACGTCTTCGTACGGCTGGGTCGCGAGATTGATATCTAAACGCATGTTTACGAGAGCAGGGCCCCCACCACCCCGGCCATGCGCCAGCGCGGAACCGAACCCACACTGGCGCCCAGCCGCGAAGCCCCGACCAGTTCCCGCACCTCGGCCCCCGTCTGTGCTCGCAACGCCGGCGCGGCCCCGCCCGATTCCGGCAGACCGGCGACAAAAATCTGATCGATGTTCAGATGATACGTGTCCTGGAAAAACACCACCGACGGATATACCTCCTCCGCCAGTTGCTCGCCGGTGATGGTGACCCCGCGCGTGTTCTCCAGCGTACGGAACAAGAGCAACTGATGCTGGTCCAGGATGGCAATGCTGGTGGTGCGGGCGTCCACTTTTACCACCAGGGTGGGGCGGTCTGCGTCGGCGGCTCCCAAGGCCGCCAGCATGGAAGGCAGCACGATCCCCGGGCTATATCCGGCTTCGCGAAACGCCGACTCGTAGTCTTCCACTACGCTGCTCAGCGCCACGGCTGCAATCACCCGCACCCCGCTGCCTGACGGCTGCGCCTGGTAGGAAACCTTGGCCTTGTCCACGTCGAAGGGCAGCGACTTCTTCAAGCGGAAGCGCACCACGCCCTCCGCTTCCCCCCGATTGGCGGGCAGTTCTTCGAAATCGAGCAGGGCCACCCGCACCGCCGCATCCGGCAGTACGGCTATCACGTCGTGCGCGCGCCCGCCCACACTCCCCAAAGTGTCGCGGATCGTCTGGTGCACGGCCCCGCGTTCTCGGAGATTGGACTCGATCAGGTCCGGCACCACACAGCCCGGCGCCAGTTCATGCGATGCGCACATCTCCACCATCTCGCCGTTCTCGGCCACGCGGCCGGCGAGCACCCGATCGGCCGCAATCTCGCAGGCTAGCCTGGGTTTCGATCCGGACTTGGATTTCGTACTCATCCTCTAACCATCAAAACTCGAACATGAGGGAAATGCAATATCTGGAAGGGCACTGCGGAGGGGTGACCTTCTGCTGTGTATCCCCCGGTAGAGGCGCAGGTTACTGCCTCTCCCTTTGTCCTATCGCCCGGTTTCGATGAAGGTGACTTTATTGATCTCCTTCAGCGTGGTCAGGCCTGCTCTTACCTTGTCCAGGGCAGATTCCCGCAGGAACCGCATGCCCTCTTCACGCGCGGCGCGACGGATCTCCGAGGTCGGCTTCTTGGCCAGGATCATCTCCCGAATACGGTCGCTGAGGTCAAGCAACTCGTGGATGGCGGTCCGCCCACGGAATCCCGTGCCTGCGCACTCAATGCATCCCTGGCCTTCGTAGAAGGGCACCTGCGACCACTGGTTGGGGTCCAGTCCGCTGGCCTCCAGCACGTCGGGCGGATAATGCACCACCGTCCGGCAGGAGTCGCAGATCACCCGCACCAGCCGCTGGGCCAGGATGCAGTTCAGAGCGGAAACGAAATTGTAGGGCTCAACCCCCATATTCAGGAAGCGGCCGATCACATCCACCACGTTGTTGGCGTGTACCGTCGTGAACACCAGGTGACCGGTGAGGGCGGATTGGATGGCGATCTGCGCGGTTTCGGTGTCGCGGATCTCGCCGACCATGATCTTGTCCGGGTCATGGCGCAGAATTGAGCGCAGCCCGCGGGCAAAAGTCAGGCCCTTTTTCTCATTCACCGGAATCTGCGTGACCCCGCGAATCTGGTACTCCACCGGGTCCTCGATGGTGATGATCTTGTCTTCGTCGGTCTTGATCTCATTGACCGCGGCGTAGAGCGTGGTGGTCTTGCCGCTGCCCGTCGGCCCCGTCACCAGCACCATCCCATACGGTTCCTTGATGTAGCGGCGGAATTTCCGCAGGTCTTCCTCGTCGAAGCCCACTACGTCGAGCGTGAGCTTGTGAAACTTCTCGCTCATCGACTCCTTGTCCAGCACGCGCAGGACAGCGTCTTCGCCGTGGATCGAAGGCATGATGGAAACGCGGAAGTCGATGGGCCGCTCGGGCTGCCCGTATTTCACCCGGAAGCGGCCATCCTGCGGCACCCGCCGCTCGGAAATGTCCAGTTCGCTCATCACCTTGATGCGCGAGATGATGGTGGAATGATGCTCCCGGGCAATCGGCGGCATGGCTTGGGTAAGCACGCCATCGATGCGGAACTTGATGCACACCGAGTCGTCGCGGGTTTCGACGTGAATGTCGCTGGCCCGTCGCTGCAGGGCGGTAAAGATGGTGGTGTCCACCAGGCGGATAATGGGGCTGATATCACCCTGCGCGGTGAGCCGGTCGATGGAGATGGTTTCATCACCGCCGACCTCATCTTCGCGGATTACGTCCAGGGTGAAGCCTTCACTGGCATCCTGCAGAACGCGCTGCGACTGTTCCGTCTTCTTCAGGATCTCGCTGATCTGCGCCAGGGTGGAAACTTTCGTCAGAATGCGCTTGCCCAGCAGCAGGCTGATCTCGTCGATCATCATCAGCTGGCTGGGGTCGGCGATGGCGATCGCCAGCCGCCCGTCGCGCGTCTCTTCTAGCGGCACGAAGTGGTAGCGGAACATCAGGTGGACAGGGATCTTCTTGAACAGATCATGGTGGAGTTGGAAGTTGTGCAGGTCCACGAACTCGCAGCGATAGCGCCGCGCGACGTCCTGCGCCTTATCCAGGTCGTCGGCGTGGGCCGCGGTGACCCGCCCCCCATTCTCGCCGTTGACGAACACTGATTTCTTTTCCGCCATTCTTGCCATTCCAATCTACCTTACAAAGCCCGTTCCCTCAGACCACTAGTGGATGTTGGCCCCCAGCGTGAAGATGGGCAGATACAGCGAAATCAGCACTCCGCCCACAAACAACGCCATGATGATCAGGATGACCGGCTCGATCAACGCCATGGCCGCACCCAGCGCGGTCTGCACATCCTCTTCGTAAAACTCCGCCACCGAGTTGAGCATGGCGGGCAGCGCCCCGGTGGATTCTCCGACCTCAATCATCTCCACCGACAAGTCGGGAAACATGTTCTGCTCTTCCAGGCTTTTGGCCAGCGGCCGGCCTTCGCGCACCCGCACCGCCGCCGCCGCAATTCCATTCAGAATGCGCCGGCTGCTCATCGACGCTCCGGCGGTCTCCAGCGCGGGCACCAGCGGCAGGCCGCCCGTGAGCAGGGTCGAAAGCATGCGCGAGAAGTTGGCCACCTGATACTTCAGCCAGATCGACCCCAACACCGGGAGACGCAGAATCGTGCGGTCCACCTGCTCTGCCCCCCGGTCCGTGCTCTTCCAGCGCCACAACGCCAGGACCGCGACGATCAGCGCGATGCCGGCGAAGGGTGCGTACCTCTGCGCATGCGTGCCGACCTCCAGCATGAACACGGTGATCGCTGGCAGCTGCGCATTCAAGGTCTCAAACAGCTTGGCGAACTGCGGCACCACGTACGTCACCAGGAAGACCAGCATGCACAACACTACAGACACCAGCAGCGCGGGATAGACCAGCGAAACCGCCAACTTCTTTTTGAACGTGAGCGCCAGCCGTTGAAACGCGATGTAGCGGCCCAGGACCTCCTCCATATTGCCGCTCTTCTCACCCGCCATCAGTGTGGTGGTATAGATCTTGGGAAACGTCCCCTGCGCCGCGAAGGCCTCGGAAAGCGACTCTCCGCTCTTGACCCGGTCGCGAATATTCTCCAGCAATTGCAGCAGATAAGCGCTCTTCTGGCGCTTGATCAGAAGATCCAGCGCGTTCACGATCGGCAACCCCGCTTTAATCAGCGTGAGGAATTGCTGATTAAAGATCAGAAAAGTGCTCGGCTTGACCCGTCTTCCGCCCAGCCGGAACTCGCCTGCGGAGAACATCCCCCGCGGCTTGACCCAGTAAACCAGGTAACCCTGCTGCACAAAACGTTCGCGTATCTCGGCTTCCGAGTACCCGTTCTCCACCTGCTTCAACAGGTGCCCGCGTTCGTCAGCCGCTTTTACCAGGAATTCGGCCATGCCCTGATTTAACTACCGCTCTGCCCACCCAAGTCTAGCATTCAAGACCGTTAACCACTTGTTAATAGCTTGCAAAAGCATATCGCCAGTAACAGGCCTGCCAACTTGGGCCGAGGACTCGAAGGAATCAGTATAAGACTAACAAAACAAGCAAGTTAATAACTTAGGAGCGCGGTCCTCACTGCCCCAGATCGCCCTCGATCACTTCCACTCCCCGCGGCGGCGAGAAGCGGAAGCGCTGGTCCGCTATTGCCACATCCTCCTGCTGTGCGCTGAAGCGGTATTCCGTGACCGACCCATCTTCTTCCTCAATGACAATGCGGGCGATTGTGCTGTCCGGTGTGATCTCCAGCAAGACCTCGCTAACGCGGTCTGCCATGGCCTTGGGCACACCCCTTAGAACCACGTTTCCCGCCATCCAGGGTGTCACGTCCGAAGCCAGGGACAGCCCCTGCAATTCCTTTTCCAGTCGAGTCTTACCTAAGAGAAACGCCAAGGGCGACCGTAGATCATCGAGCCGGCGAACCGGCTCCTCTCGCACCTGGCGGTCTCCGGGAACGTAAAACCAGGCATCCTTCCCGTCGCTCAAGAACAGCTTCTCCCTCGGAGAACGGTATTCCCAGCGCATCTTGCCCGGTTTTTTCAGCCATAGAGTCCCCGATTCGGTTCGCTCCATCCCTGCTCCACGGTAGATTTCGGTAAATTCCACCTGCAGGGAGCGTAGGTGGTTGTACCGTTGATCCACTTTCTGGGCAATGGTGTGAACGTCGGCAGGGCTGGCGGTCACCACCGTCGCCAGCAGGGGGACGACAAACTTCTGCACAATGGAACTTACCTTCACAGTTTTGGTCGGGATTGTGCGCGCTGTCGCGGGGGAGCTTCGCTCAGAACCCAATTGACCTTATTCTAAACTCCCAGGGGCCAATGGCAAGAGCAGTCGCAGTGTGAGACCGGCGAAAACTTGCTATAGCTCGCCGCTAGTCGGTGGGCAGGAACTTCGGCGCCTTGGGGGGAACATATCCCGGCGGCGTGCCCTTGGAGATGAACGGCAGATCATCCGGCGCCCGCACTTCCACCCGCCCATCGGGCATCAGCTTGTAAGGATGCCCCAGGGGATCGATGGGAATACCCCGCAGCATGCCTGCGGTCACCAGGTCCGCAAAACTGGTAGGCAGATGTCCGGTCCGCTCGCGGTAGCGCGCCACCAATGCTTCCAGCGCGGGAACGTCCTCGTCTACCTGCAAGGCCCGCAAATGGGCAGCCGCGTTGGCGCGAATGGACTTTTCCGTTGCCATGTCATAGGTCGTGCTCCACATCATGCGCGCCGTTTGCAGATCGCCAATATGCTCCGCCATCCGTGCCGCCAGCACTCTCAGGAAGGGATGGGCATTGGGAACCCGCGAGCCCCGGGCAAACGCGTCTGCGGCGCCCGCATAGTCCTTCAGGTCCATGTAGTAAATGAACCCAAGCTCGTAGTAGAGCTTCCATTCGTTGGGATTGTGGCGAATCCCATACTCCTCCAGTTGGATGGCCCGCCTGGGCATCCCCGCGCCATTCGGCGGCTTGGGTGACAGAAAGTTCGACCCATATTGGTAAGCCACCAGCAGATGAGGATCCAGCGCGGTCGTGATCTCCAGCAGTGGGGCCAGCAGGTCGTAGTGCTCGGCCCCAACATGGTGCTTGTTGCCGTAGTACTGCACCGCCCGCGTCCAGTACACGTCGGCCAACAGCCCGTCGTACCCCAGGCTCATGCGCTTGAGCACCTTGGGCGAAGAGATGTAGAGGACCTCCTGCAGCGTCGCCCCGGTGCGCAACTGGTCCAGCCGCCGGAGGAGCAGGACAGATCCCGCAAGGCATCCCACCAGCAGGACGCCGGCCACAAGTGTGATCTGTCGCGACTTCATTTCAGGTTCCGGTGCTCAAAAATCAGCACCGCCCCGCACAAAGCCATGGCGGCGTAGATCAAGGCGTAGCTTGTGTTGTAAAGAATGAGTTGCCCAGGCACGGGTTGCTCGTGCGCCACCGAGCTGATCACGTTCAAGGCGGAGAAATTCGGCACCAGGTACGCCGCCCCTGTCGCCAGCCAGCGGGTCACGCCGTGTGTCATAGCCGCGAATCCGCGCAGGTCTTCGGCGAAGGTCCCGATCACAAACAGCGAGAAAGCGAACACCGCCGACAGCAGCGGCGAAGAGAACGAAGAAAACAAGAGCGCCAGCGCGGTGATGATCAGGAACTGCAGCACGATGAAGTACAGCGCCACCAAAATCCACGAGTCCGGCTGATGAAAGCGGCGCGATACATACAGCAGCGCGGCGAACACGCCGATCGCCATGAAGAAGGTATTGACTACCAGCGTTCCTGCCAGCCCGAAGAACTTGCCGACGATGAACTCCCAGCGCCGGACGGGCCGCGACAGAACGGTATAAAGCGTCCGCTTCTCGATCTCTTTCGAAACCAGACCAATCCCGATAAAGATCGCAATCACGATGCCGAACAGGGAGACCGCGGTGAGCCCCAGATTGATGACCACGAGGCGCTCAATGTCGATGGAGATCTGCCCCACCAGAATCGCCGCGCCCGACAGCAACAAGGCGAAGACAATCAAGTTGTAGAGCACGCGGTCGCGGACGGCTTCCCGGAAGGTGTTGGACGCGATGGTGGCAATGCGGGAGTTCATCCTCGTACCCCCGCGGCGGCGCCGTTCGTTTGCCGCAGTTTTTGTACAAAGTAATCGTCCAACGACGTTCGTACCGGGGTCAGCGATACCAGCCGCAAGCGCTCCCGACGCAGTGCTTCCAGCGCGGCGTCCTGGTTCTCTTCGGGAATCACGGCCCGCACCGTGTCGCCGGTGACGTGGCACTCGCTCGCCAGCGCCCGCAGGGACGCCGGTACCACGGTTCCTTGCCAGATCAAGTCCACCTTCCCGTGCACGCTGGAGGTCAAATCCGCCACCGCGCCGACCCCGTGCAGTTCGCCCACATGAATGATCGCCACCCGGTCGCACAGCGCCTCGGCGTCCGACAGAATGTGAGTGGAAAAGAAGACCGTCTTTCCTTCCTGCTTGAGTTGCTCCATCAGGTCGCGGACCTCACGCCGCCCCATGGGGTCGAGGCCCGACATCGGCTCATCCAGGAAGACAATTCTCGGTTCGTGCAAAATAGCCTGCGCGATGCCCACGCGCTGCAGCATGCCTTTGGAGAACTTCCGCAACTGCACCCCGCCCACATCCGGCAGACCCACGCGATGGAGGACCTCATCAACCTTGCGCGAGCGTTCTTTCCCCGGGACGCCGGAAAGCCGCCCGTAATACTCCAGAAGCTCGCGGGCCGTCAGATAGTCATAGAAATAGGGCTGCTCGGGCAGGAAGCCGATCTGCGCCTTCATCCGGGGATCGTCGAGCTCCATGCCCAGAATGCGGGCCGAGCCCGAAGTAGGGAACACCAAGCCCATCAGCAGCTTGAGCGTCGTTGTCTTGCCGGCCCCGTTAGGCCCCAGGAAGCCGAAGATCTCGCCCTCTTCGACTGCCAAATGGAGCGGACGCAGCGCGCGCTTGGGCCGTTTGCGCCAAAAGCCCACGCTGTAGGTTTTTTCCAGACCAAGAATTTCAATCGCAGCCATGGCGGGCAAATTGAAGACTTGCGTTCTTCTAGTGAATTATATGCAAAATCATCCTCGTGGAGGGTTGGCCCGCCGGGTACGCGGCATTACCAAAGTAAAAAGGCCAGGGCTCGCGCCCTGGCCTCTTCTGGCTATATACCCTCCCCCAGGTACGTCGCCAAAAACCTGACTTCACTCCGCAATCGGATACGCCAAGCAGGTGGGGAGATCGTTGGCCGGAGGAACGCCCGGAGTTCCCGGATCGCTGCGCAATACACCGTCGGTAACAATGCAGAAGTAGCGCACCCCGCTCACGTTGAAATTCAGCGGGGCCGACCCTGCGACGAAAGCGGTATTTAGGGTGCCGCTACTTCCCGCAACGCCCTTCGCGGCGAACTGGTATCCGCTCTTGATCCCGCTCGAAACCACGCTGTCCAGAATGCAAGCCGTTGTCGAGCTCGGAGTACATGGTGCCACACCGCCCAGCTCCGCCAATGTCGGTGCGTACCCTACGGTGGGGTATGCGCTTGTATATGCAAACTCCGCGGTTGCGATCTTGCGTACCGAGCTGGCCGCGGAGGCTTCGTTGGCAGCGATCCTCGCGCGCAACAGGTTCGGTATGGCCATTGCCGCTATGATCAGGATGATCGCCACCACGATCAATAGCTCAATTAGAGAGAATCCTCGTGTTCGGTTCATCGCACGCCCTTTTTCCCACGTTTTCCAATGATATGGTTGGCACGTTGCCTGCCAATCTCTCCCCGACTGGAGGTTACTACCGGCAGCGAGACAATTATTAGAATCAGCAGGTTACATCGGCCCATCAGGCTGAGGTATTGTAGGACTGCGGCTGCGACGGACGTCGCCACTGGCAGAAAAGAGCCTTTGCCCCGCGGGGATGCCGTATTTTGTCAATTACTGTGAGATTCATCTCCGGTTTGGGCCGCGGCGGGAAGCCTCTCTGATAACTTTGCCCCGTTACACCCCGCGGCTTGAGGACGTGCCAAACCATCCAGAAAAAACAAAAGGGAGCAACGTTGCCGTTGCTCCCCGGCTTTGTACCCTCCCCCAGGTACTTCGCCAAACTACTGGTTCAAGACCAGGTAGGCTGGATCAACGCAAGCACCCTGACCGGTTTCCGGCACTGTAATAGCGCCGCCAGTGTTGGGGCTGAAGTGAATAACGCCGTCCTCAGAAGCACAGAACGCGCGTACGCCCGTCTGGTTGTAGGTGAGAGGCGCTGCGCCAACCGTGTATACGACGAGCAGAGTGCCGGTCGCGCCTGCGTAGCCTGCGGCTCCGAGTGTATAGCCGCTCTTACCGCTGCCGGCGGGGTTCCCGTTGTTTGACACAACGCCGTCAATCAAGCAGGCTGCGGTCGATACGGGACCGCCCGCTGGGCACACATACACACCGGCTCCCGGCCCAAGGCTGACCAGGTCCGCCGAGTAACCAACGGTCGGATAGGCCGACTGATAGGTCACTTCGGCCGTGTTAATGGTACGGAGCGAACTCACCGCGGACGACTCGTTGGCGGCAATACGCGCCCGCAGCAGGTTCGGAATCGCGATCGCAGCGATGATCAGAATGATCGCCACCACAATCAGCAGCTCAATCAGTGAGAAACCCTTCTGTTTCCGCATCTCGTTTTCCCTCTTCTCCAGATCTCGAATGTGGTCTCAATCGACCAATCGTTGATTATCTTCGCATTTTAGCGACCAACGCCTGAAGTTACCAAGGTCAGTGGTCACATTACTGTACTTGCTTTATTTTCAACGACCCGGCACCCAATAGTCACAGACCCTCCGCCCAACGCCTGGAGCGCTCCCAGGCCCTCCCGTGTCAGATTTTGTCGCTCAAGCTGACAACTTGTGTCAGTTTGGAACGCAGGCATGAGACTCCCCAGGCTGCATAAAGAATGTCCAACAGACTCCATCTTGCAAGAAAAGTGCCGTGGGTGGCGGCTTCACCGGCCCACCCCACAGCTGCCTTTACAATGTCCTGTCCGCGCCCGCGTCTTGCGCGATCTTTTCTATGATCAACCGAAACCATATTCTAAACATCGACTCCGACATCTCCCGCGCCTGGTCGATTCCCGCTCCCTTCTACACCGATGCCTCGGTTATGGCTGAAGAGAGGGAGAAGATCTTCGCCCGCACCTGGCAGGTCGTCGGCCACGCCGACCAACTGGCCAAGCCCGGAGACTTCTTTACCCTGGATCTGCTGGGCGAGCCCCTGCTCCTGGTTCGCGGCACAAATGGCGAGCTCCGCGGCTTCTACAACGTCTGCCGCCATCGCGCCGGACCGCCCGCCGAAGGCTGCGGCAACCGCAAGCTGCTCCGCTGCGGGTATCACGGATGGACCTATGGGCTCGACGGCTCCCTGATCAGCGCTCCCGAGGTGGAAGGCGTGCAGGATTTCAAGCCGGAGGAGTTCTCGCTGATTCCGGTGCGCGCCGAAGAATGGTCCAATCTGATCTTCGTCAATCTCGATCCTGACGCGAAACCGCTGTTGGCCAGTCTCGGCGAGCTTTCCCGTCAGGCCGGGCGCTTTGGCTTCGAGCGCATGAAGCTGTTCGAGCGCCGCACCTACGACATGAAGTGCAACTGGAAGACCTACGTGGACAACTACCTCGAAGGCTACCACCTGCCAAGCGTACATCCCGGATTGAACCGCGAGCTGGAGTACAACGCTTACATGGTCGAGCTCTACACTCGCCACGTGCGCCAGTTCAGCCCCATCCGTGGCGCCCAGCCCGGAGATGCCACGCCGCGCCGTTACCAGGAAGCCCGCGAGGATCTGACCACCGATTATTTCTGGATCTTCCCCAACTGGATGCTCAACTGCTACCCCGACAACGTTTCGCTGAATGTCGTCCTTCCACTCGAGACGGAGCGTTCACTGGCCATCTTTGAGTGGTATCTGCCAGAAGAAAGCCTGGACAGCCAGGCGGCGAAAGATTCAGTCCGCTTCAGCGACGAAATCCAGATCGAAGACGTCGCCATTTGCGAGACCGTGCAAAAGAATCTGCGCTCCCGCAGCTACCAGCGTGGACGCTACAGTGTCAAGCAGGAGAAAGGCGTGCATGCTTTCCATCGCATGTATG
>Ga0335070_10001283_pt1 | contig 28956 bp, 19 predicted proteins | sample Lox_Sample_13_FD_206722 | JGI IMG/M metagenome (GOLD analysis project Ga0335070, IMG submission 206722) | Soil microbial communities from Loxahatchee National Wildlife Refuge, Florida, United States - Lox_Sample_1.3 | ecosystem: Environmental > Terrestrial > Soil > Wetlands | place: USA...
CCGAGGAGGCACGCTCCGTGGCGCCCGTGCCCGCGACCTCGGGACCGATGCCGGCCATCTCCAAGCCCCCGGGGCGTGCGCGGCTCGGGCTCCAGGAGCGCGAGCTGCCGGGCACCGCGCGCCGGGTGAGCGCCGTCATCCTCAACGTGGGGCTGGCCGCGCTTCTCCTCCTGGTGGTCTTGGGGCTCGCGTCGAGCTGGGCCACGGTGGGCCGGGTCGACGGGTCGGCGCTCTCGCCACGCCGTCTCCTCCAGGCGCTCCGGCCCGGCAGCGGGGTCACGCCGGTCGAGGTGACGCCCGGCACCTACGAGACCCGCTCCGGGCGCTCGCTGCTCTACGTGCGCGGCCGGGTGCTCAACCGCGGAGCGCCGTCGGCGCGCGTCCGGGTGCGGGCGGAGGTCTGGGACGGAGCGCAGGCGGTGAAGACCGGCGAGACGCTCGCCGGAGCGATCGCCACACCCGAGGAGCTGTGGCGGGCCGCCAGCCCGGCCGACGTCGAGGCGCTGCGCACGCGGCTGCTTGGCGCGGCCACCCCCGTCGCGGACGGGCAGCAGGCGGACTTCCTGGTGCTGCTCGACGAGGCACCGCGCGACCTCTCCGGGCTGCGGCTGAGGGTGACCGCCAGCGTCGACCGCTGAGCGGGCCGCAGGGGAGCCTCAGCCCTGCCCCGAGTCGCCGTCCTTGTCCCGGTCGCGCGACGCGCGCAGGGTCCGCTCCGGCTTCACGTCGACGAAGCCCTGACCCTGGGACGCCTTCTTGAAGGAGTACACGAACTTCCCGAGCGCGTTCCCCAGCGACGACATGCGCGAGGCGGAGAACACCACCAGCAGCACGAAGCCGATGACCAGCAGCTCTCCGAATCCCAGGCGAGGCATGACGCAGGCTCCGAACATCGCCCGCGGGGCCGGTGGGCGCAAGCGGCTTGACCTCGCCCGGGCCGCGGCCGGACGCTCTCTTTCGCCGTGCGCATCCTCGGTCACCGGGGCGCGAGCAGCGACGCGCCGGAGAACACCCTCGTCGCCTTCCAGCTCGCGCTCGCCCAGGGCGCGGACGGGGTCGAGCTCGACGCCCGCCTCTGCGGCTCGGGCGAGGTGGTCGTCTTCCACGACGCGCGTCTCGAGCGGCTCACCGGGGCGAGGGGCCGGGTCGCGGACACACCCTGGTCGGCGCTCGCCCGGCTCGAGGTGAGAGCGGGTCCGGCCGGCGCATCCCCCGGGCGCATCCCGCTGCTCTCCGAGGTGCTGGAGGCGCTCCCTCGAACGGCGTTCGTGAACGTCGAGCTGAAGAGCGAGGACTGGGCCGGCACGGCGGTGGCCGATGCGACGGGCGCGCTGCTCGAGTCGGGGCGACACCAGGACCACGTCGTCGTCTCGTCGTTCGATTCCCGCTGCCTCCTGCGGCTGGCGCTCGCCCATCCGCGGTTGAAGCGTGGGCTGCTGCTCGACCCGGACCGCCCTCGGCTCGTCCAGCGCCACGTCGCGCTGCCGCTGCTCGGCCGGGACGCGGTGCACCCTGCGGCCGGCCAGCTTACCGAGGCGGACGTGCGGCGCTGGCACGCAGGGGGGCGCGAGGTGGCGGTCTGGACGGTGGACGACCCCGACGTCGCGAGGGAGCTCCGCGCCTGGGGCGTGGACAGCTGCATCACCAACCGCCCGGGGGCGCTCCGGGCGGCGCTCGGTGCCTGAGGGGAGGCCGGCTACGGCCGGACGGTCGGCTCGGCCTGGGCCCGCGCCAGCGCCTGGGCCACCGCGGCCGGACGGCGCCGGATGATGAGCACCTTGCGCGAGGCGAAGTCCTGCGTCTGCCGCGCCACCACCATCACCGAGTTCGCGCCCTCCTTGAGGGGGAAATCGGCGCTGAACTTCAGCTTGGTGGGCTCGTTCTTCGGACTGTCCGAGGTGCGGAAGAAGACCTTCCGGTCGTTCACCAGCACGTACATGTCCAGCAGCCCCTTGGGCTCGGACACGGTGCCCGAGAGCGTGTACCGGTCCGAGGGTGCGACCACGCCGCCCTGGCTCTGGTCGACCTGGAGGACGATCTGCGGCGGCTCGCGGTAGGGTACCGCGGCCAGCTCGGCGGCAGCGGCCCTAGCGTTCCGGGCCTCGTGGGCGTCGGAGGCGCGAACGAAGCCGAACCGTCCCTTCTCGGTCTCCACCTTGGTGAGCCCGTTCACCCGGGCGAGCACCGGCACCACCCCGGCCTTCTTCACCCTGGCCATCACCGGGGCCCGCTCGTCCGGACCGGCGAGCACCGGCGCGCCGGCCTCGACCCGGATGGCGCCCTTGCGCGCCTCGACCGTGTACGGCCGGTCGGAGAGCGGAAGGTTCAGCCGCTCGGTGGAGAACTCCTCGAGCGGCTCGTCGATGATCGCCAGCTTCAAGGGGAAGCTGTCGCCCACGTAGCCCCTCTTCACCTCGAGCTGGAACCGCGCGGTCTTGGTCTCGCCGGGGGCGATCTCCCCCAGATGGAACCGGCCCTTCTCGATGAAGATGTTCTGGTCCGCGGCGTTCTTGATCGACCCCACCGCGTCGAGCGCCTTGCCGGTGCCCTGGTTGGTCACGTCCACCAGGAGGGTGACGCTCTCCCCGCGCTGGGCGACGCCGTCGCCGTTGCACTGGGCGCAGTCGTCCACCACCTGCCAGTCGAGCGCGAAGGCCGGGCGCGGGAGCTCGCCGAAGTTCACCTCGGCCACCAGCTGCTGCGGAAGCGTTCCCTGATCGTCGAGGAACCGCACCGTCACGTCGTCGCGACGGCTGTACATGTCCTTGGGCACCTTCACCGGCACCTTCCAGGTGCGCTTCTCGCCGGGCTTCAGGGTGCCGAAGACGAACTCGCGGCGGTCGAGGAGCGGGTCCTCGCTCTCGGTCCAGGCCCGGATCCGCGACAGCGGCTCGGAGCCCTTGTTCTCCGCGGTGACCTCGAGGTCGAACGAGTCACCCGGGACGAGCCGCTTCTCGGGGCCGGGGCGGAGCGTGGCCAGGAGCTGGGGAGCCTTGGGGGTGGGCCCGGGCGCCCAGTCGACGCCCAGAGCGGCGATGGCGGTGTTGATCCGCTCGGTCTCCTGGAGACCCCGCTCCTGGAGGTAGCCCTTGCCGGACTGGAGCATCCGGTCGCGCTGCACGAACGGCTCCTTCAGCACGAAGTCGCGGGCGAAGAGGACCTCGAAGTCCTCCTTCACCTCGTCCTGGGCCTCGGCGTCGAGCTGGTCGTAGAGGTCCTCGTCTAGCTTGTTGGGATCGGTGTCGAGCAGCGGGTGGGCGGCGTCCTTCTTCTTCCCCGGCTCGAGCTTCTGGCCCTTGTCCTTGTCGTTCTTCGACAGCTTGGGGTCCTTGCCCTCCTCCACCTTCTGCTGGCGGGCCGCGGCGTCCTTCTGCTTCGCGTCCTCCTTCAGGTAGCGGATGCTGACGAAGGGCTTCTCCTTGCCCAGCACCTCCTCGCGCTTGGTGGCCGCGGGGTTGTTCGCCGAGTTCCCGAAGTGGTGCTCGAGGTCGGCCTCGCCGAGCGTCTTGCGCGGGGCGAAGACGTTCACCCGGTCGGCGGTGACGCGGGTGGGGACCAGCTCAATGTCCGGCTCGATCCCCACCTCCTGGATGCTGACGTCGCCCGGGGTGAGGTACTTGGCGATGGTGAGCTTGAGCGCGCTCTCGTCGTTGGGGTTCCCGCTGGGCGAGCCGAACTCGTAGAGCACCTGCACCGAGCCCTTGCCGAAGGTCTGCTGGCCGATGATGACCGCACGGTTCAGGTTCTTCAGTGCGCCGGCGACGATCTCCGAGGCCGAGGCGCTCCCGGGGTTCACCAGCACCGCCAGCGGATACTTGTTGTCCCCGTCATCGGCGTGGGCGCGCTTCTCCTCTCGCTGCCGCTCGCTGAGCGAGACGGTGGTGACGATGGTGCCCTGGCTGAGGAAGAGGTCCGAGACCTGGATCGCCTGCTCCAGGAGACCGCCCGGGTTGCCCCGGAGGTCGAGGACCAGGCCCTTCAGCCCGCCCGTGGCCTCGGCGTCGGAGGCCAGCTTGCCCAGGGCGGTCTGCATGTCCCGGGTGGTGTTGCCCTGGAAGTTCTTCAGCCGGATGTAGCCCACGTTGCCGGCGAGCAGCTTGGACTGCACCGACTCGATGGAGATGGTGGCCCGGGCGAGCGTCAGCACCATCGGCTTGTCCGCGGCCTTGCGCTCGACGGTGATGGTGACCCGGCTGTCCACGGGGCCGCGCAGCTTGGACACGGCCTCGTTGAGGTCCATGTTGACCGTGGACTCCTCGCCGATCTTCTTGATCTGGTCGTCCTTCTTGATGCCCGCGCGGGAGGCCGGCGTCTTGGGGAGCACCCGCACCACGGTGAGGTTGCTCTCCTTCATCTGGATGACGAAGCCCAGGCCCCCGAACTCACCCTTGGTGGTGAGCCGCATCTCCCGGTAGTACTCGGGCTTCAGCAGCACCGAGTGCGGGTCGAGGGTGGAGAGCATGCCGTTGACCGCGGCGTACTCGACGTCCCGGGTGTCCTCGCTGGGGCGCAGGTTGCTGCCGATGAACTCGAAGACGTCCTTCATCTGGAAGGACATCTTCCAGAGCGAATCGACGTGGCTGATGTCGAAGTCGCGGGTCTTGCCGTTCACGTTGAGGTGGAGCTTCTGGCGCTCCTTGTCCGCCTCCACCATCACGTCGGGGACGGTGCGCTCCACCTGCTCCAGCGCCGCGACCATCATCACGCGCGGGTTGATGCGCTTGGGGTCGACGTACGCGTCCTTCACGTAGATGACGACCTTGTTGAAGACCTTCAACGCCGACAGGTCGTGCGGTGGGCGATCTCCGTTGCGGACGACGTCGGAGGAACTCTCGCCGCGAGCGGCGGGACCGGCGACGGCCTCCCCCACCGTGAAGGGGAGCGGCGCATGGTCACGGGCGAGGAGAGCCCAGGCCCCGAGGAGAGCGAGGACCAGGAGCGAACGGCGCATCAATCGGGGCATGGGGAAGGCTCGACTCTAACCACCGGGTATGGGGCCTTCAAGACAGGGTTCCTGCCGAAACCAGCGAACGGTGCAGGAGAGTCCCGGCCACCACGGCCACCGGGAGGAGGAACAGATTCAGGAGCGGGACCCACAGGAGGAGCGTGACCGAGAGGCCGAACCCCAGGGCGAGCGCGGTGCGCTGCGCAAGCACCCGCCGTACCTCGGCAAAGCCCCCGCCGCGTCGAGCCAGCGGTGGGTCGAGGTACTCGGCGCAGGCGAACAGCGCGGTCCAGCCCACCCCGGCGGCGGCCCAGAGCGGTGCCCCGGCGGGAAGCGCGAGCTGGAGCACGAGCAGCAGCGCTTGCCCGAGCAGGAAGAGCATGACCCGGAGGGCGGTGCGAGCCACCGCCGAGAGTGCCTGACCGGCGGCGGTGGCGATGCCAGCCGGGGAGGCGGGCGGTGCGCCCACTGCCGACTCGGTGGCGGCCACCAGGGTGTCCTCGAGCGGTGCCAGCGCGAGCAGGGGCAGGGTCGCCGCGCCGAGGAGCCACGCCAGTGCGCCAGCGATGACCAGCGTGAGCTCCCACAGCCAGCCCACCGCTCCGTCGGGATGGGGCCAGGCCCGCTCGAGCAGCCCGGGCAGCCAGGCCCGGAGCCCCCAGGCCCAGAGCACGAAGATGAGGAGGGTGAGCGCCGCGCACAAGGAGGCCAGCCGTCGCAGGCGCGGCACCCGCAGCAGAAGCAGCGCCGCTCTCCAGGGAAAGCTCGCACCCCGGAGCAGGTCGAGTGGTCCAATCTCGCGCGGCAGGTCGGGCGTGTCGTCCATCTCAGGGGGCGGGCGCGGCCCGTCACGGTTGTTATAAGCGCGGCCCGGCATGTCGCTCGACCGCGCCCCGACCGAAGACGACGTCGTCACCTCCGTCGACGCGCTGCTCGACGTCTTCCGTTCCGCGGAGACCCCGCGCGACGAGCACCGCGTGGGGCTGGAGCACGAGAAGTTCCTCTACCCGGTGGAAGACCCGCCCACGCCGGTTCCCTACGACGGACCGCGTGGCATCGGGGCATTGCTGAAGCTGCTCGAGGCGCGTGGCTACACACCCTTTCGAGACGCACCGGACGCTCCTCCGATTGCGCTGACCCGGGACGACCACACGCTGTCGCTCGAGCCGGGCGGGCAGTTCGAGCTGTCGGGCTCTCCGGCGCGGACCGCGCGCGCGGTGCACGCCGAGAACCTGGCGCACGCGCGGATGCTCACCGACGCTGCGCGGCAGCTGGGGCTGATTCCGGTGGCCCTCGGGTACCGGCCCTGGGGAACCACCGCCGACATCCCGTGGATGCCCAAGAAGCGCTACCAGGTGATGCGGCAGACGCTGCCGGTCCGCGGGAAGCTGGCGCTGGACATGATGCTGATGACCTGCACCGGGCAGGTCTCGCTCGACTGGGCCTCGGAGGCGGACTGTGCGCGGAAGGTGACCGCCACTGCGCGCCTGACGCCGCTCCTGGTCGCGCTCTTCGCCAACAGCCCGCTGGTCAAGGGCAAGCCCAGCGGATGGATGAGCTACCGGAGCCACGTGTGGAGCGACGTGGACCCGACGCGCTGCGGGTACTTCCCGCGGATGCTGGACGCTTCGTTCGACTACCGCGCCTACGTCGACTGGGCGCTGAGGGCGCCGCTGCTCTTCCTCCGGCGCAACGGCGGGTACGCGACGCCGGCGATGACCTTCGGCGAGCTGCTGGAGCACGGGTTCGAGGGGCAGCCGGCGCGCCGCTCGGACTGGACGGACCACCTCTCCACGCTCTTCCCCGAGGTGCGCATCAAGCGGGTGATGGAGGTGCGCGGGGCGGACTCGGTGTCGCTGGAGCTGACCGCCGGGCTTCCGGCCCTCTGGCGCGGTCTGCTCTACGACGAGGGCTCGCTCGACGCGGCGCTGGGGCTGGTGCCGCGGCTGTCGTTCGCCGAGCACCTGGCGTTCCACGAGGAGGCCCAGCGGCAGGGGCTGCGGGGAAAGCTCCGGCGGACCTCGATCGGCGCGATGGCCCTGGAGATGGTGCGGCTGGCGCGCCTGGGGTTGCAGCACCTCGACCCCGAGGACGTTCCGCTCCTCGAGCCGCTCGAGGCGCGTGCTCGGTCGGGTCGGTCCCCGGCCGACGACGTCCTGGACGCGTTCAAGGAAGAGCCGTCACCGGCGCGGCTGCTGGCACGGTTCGCCCTGCTTCCCGGCTGACCGGGCGAGATTCTCCACCGTCGCTCGCACCGATCACCGCCGCCCGAAGAGCCGCTTCAGCCCGCCGAGGACGCCCGTGTCCTGCTTCGGCGGCGCGGCCGGCGCCTCGGGCTCGGAGGGCACGCGGGCCGGAGGCGGCGTCTCGGGCTCGGCGGGGGGCGCGGGGATTTGGAGCTGGAGCGGCTGGCGCTTGCCGCCCGGGTTCGTCGCCGACGCGCGGAGCACGCCATCGGTGTCGAGCGACAGCTGGAGCGTCCAGTCGCCGGCCCGATCGCCCGTGGCGCGGAGTAGCCCGAGGAAGCTCCGTGGATCCGGCGCGCGCGCGGTGCCCTGGAAGACCTGGACCTCCAGCGGCGCCCCGAGGCCCAGCGTCAGGGTGAGGGTCTTCTCCGCTGGCAGCCGGGTGTTGCGGTCGAGCACCCGGACCTGACCTAGCTCGGGGGCGATGATCTCCAGCGGCACGCCGAGCACCTCGTGCAGCGCGGTGCGCGAGGCGCTCTTCGGCCCGGCGGACACCAGGAGATGGGCGAGGGTGGCCGCCCCGGTGGATACCGCGGCGGCGACGTCGACGTCGGTGCGCGCCGCACGGCCGATCGCCTGCTCGATCATCCGCTTCACGTGGGGAAGCCGGGTGGTGGGCCCCACCAGCACCAGCTCGTCGAGCGACTCGGGGGCCAGCGAGGCCGAACGGAGCACCTCGCGCGCAAGCAGCACGCCGCGCTCGACCAGGGCCGTCGTCCGGACTTCCAGCTCGGCGCGGGTCAGCCGCGCACCCTCGATGGTCGCCTCGCTGAGCGAGCCGTCCTCGAGCTGCGTCCGGAGCTGCGCCGCCTCGCCGATGCGCTTCCTGAGCACTGCGGCGTCGGCCCGTGCTCCCTTGTCCAGCGCCAGCGCGATCTGCTCGTCGAAGTTCACCGAGCCGAGTGAGGCGTCCCCGCCGCAGGCCACCATGTCCAGGTCGTCGCCGGAGGCCGCGAGCACGGCGATGTCGCAGGTGCTGGCGCCCATCCGGAAGACCAGGATCCGGCGTCGCGCCAGCCCCCGGCCGTGAGCGAAGGCCATCGTCGCCGCGGTGGGCGCCTGCACCAGCCGCACGCCCTCGAAGCCGGCGCGCTCCGCGGCCTCCCGGAGCCGCTCCCGCTGGATGGTGTTGAACGACACCGGGACCGCGAGCACCACCCGCCCGGGCGGGTGCGTGGTGAGCTCCTCGGCGCGGTGACGGACCCAGCGCAGCAGGGTGGCGACCAGCTCGGTCGCGCCCACCGTGCCGCCCTCGAGCGCGAACGCGGCCTCGCCCCGGTCGTCGGGAACCACCGCCGCCGGCCAGCGGCGGGCGACGGTGCGCGAGGCGTCGGACTCGGCGCGGATGCCGAGGAACGGCAGCGGGGCCCCGACCCACAGCGCCACGTCCGGCGCGTCGGGCGGCAGCATCCTCGGGGGCGCGCCCGCCTCGCGAACGAGCCGGACGGGCGCCTCGGGACGGCCCCGCACCGCGTCGAGGAGGAGTGGCTCGGCGCGCCCGTCGTGGAACCAGGCGACCCGGACCGACTCGGGGTTGATCTCGATGCCGAGCTCGGCGGTGCTCGCCGGCGCCGTGCGCACCGGAGCCTGGGGGCTCGAGACGTCCGGGGTTGCCCTCGGCGCCGGCGCTGAACCGCGCACCTCCAGCGGAGCCGCGCCTCCTGGCGCGGGTGCCTCGACGGGTGGGACCAGGGAGAGCGACACCGGCGGTGCAGGCGCCTCGGGCGTCCCGGGCTCGAGCCGGATCGCCCCTTCCTCGAGGAGGGGGGCCTCGTCGAACGGGGGTGGCGGCGGGGGGATCGGCACCTCCTCCGGTGCGGCGGCCTCCATCGACGGGAGGAGCGGGATGGGCGTCGTCGGCCGCTCATGGACCGACGGCGGCTGTCCGAGTGCCTGCGCGACGTCGTGGAACGACGACTCGGGCGGGTGGAGCGGCTCGTCTCCGCGCACCGGAGCGTCGAGCTGGAACCGCGGTTCCGGCTCGGGTGGCGGCTCGTCGAGCGGGGTCACGATCAGCGTCCCGGCCGGCGGGGTGATGGCGGCGTGGACATCGGCCGAGGCGGGGGTGTGCTCGAGACCGGCCGGACGGAGGGGCCCCGACCCCTTGAACTCGGTGACAACGAGTTCCGGCAGCCCCGGGTCGTCGAGCGGGGGATGCGGCCCGGCGGTGCCGGTGTGCGGCGCCGCCGGAGCCGATGTCCCCTCGCCGAGCGGCGTCCCTGCCTCGGACGGCTGCTCATCCCCGGGCGCCGGCGTGGCCTCCGCACTGGTCACGTCCGGAGCCGCAGAGGTGGAGGTGCGGGTGAACGCCGGAGCGGCCTCCTCGTCGGACGCCTGGGCCGTCCAGGTCGAGCCGTCCGCCGACAACACCTCCGGCGGCACGGGCGTCGAAACCTCGGCGGGAGGGCCGGCCGGCGCCGACTCCGTCGGGGCCGGCTCCTGGGCGTCGGACGCCTGGGCAGACCTCCGTTCTCCCTCGGCGGTCCCGGTCGGCGGAGCTGGCTCGAGGGCCGCCTCGCCCGCGGCTTGAGGCGCCAGCTCCTCCGCGGCGCCGGAGACCTCCGACGGCGACAGCTCGGGGCGCGCCTCCTCTGTCTCGACGGCCGCGACCGGACCCGGGGCCGGCGCCGCCTCGGACACCTCGTCCGGCGAGATCTCCTCCGGCCCGGCCTCGCGCGGCTCGGGAACGGGCGCCTCGGCGGGGCGCAGCGGCGGGGACGGCGTCGGACGGGTGGGCCCGGCGGGCGGCGCCCACGCCTCGCGGTGCGCCGGGCGGGGAACGGACTCGCGAGCGGGCAGGACCGGAGCGGCGCTCGGCCCGGCCGGCGCTGACCACGCGCTCGGGTGGGCGTGGGCCTCGGGAGCGGCGCTGCCCGGCCCCGAGCGGCTGGAGACGATGCGCTCGACCAGCGCCTTGCCTGCGGCCTCCAGGCGGACGAAGCGGAGCGTCATCCCGGGCCGCTCGCCGGAGGCGTTGGAGCGGACCACCATGCCCTCGCCCCGCAGCAGCGAGCGGCCGTCGGCGAGGATCAGGTCGAAGAGGAGCTGAGCGCCCACCGGCTTCGGCGCCTTCGTGGCGAGGAAGAAGCCGTCACGGCCCACATGGGCGCCGTAATGGGCGACGAACTCGTCCTCGCTGCGGAAGGGCAGCCGGACGCGGAGCGGCGTCGGCGCGGACATGGGCGAGGGTCAAGATGCCCCGAATTCGCGCCCTTCCCAAATCCTAGGCCTGGACTGGCGCCGGGGCCCCGTCCCGCCAGGCCTGTCTCCCGCCACCCCACCCGACGGCCGAGCGACCGGGACTTCCAGGTCTGCCTCAGGGGCGCGCGGTGGTGTTCCCGACGACGGACGTGTCCGCCGGCCGCTGGCGGAGCCGAGGCTCCTGCGCCCCGGCCCTCTCCGGATCATCGCTTCCCGGGGTCCGGAGGGTCGCCGCGGGACTCTCCCCCAGGGGGGTGTCACCAGTGGAACGGGTGCTCACCTGGAGCCCGGACTGACCAGCGCTCTCCCCGAGGTGGAAGTCGCTTCCCTCCTGCGTTCGGAAGCGCGCCAGATCCTCCCGCGCTCGCGGCTGGAGCGGACTGCTCTTCCGTTCGTAGCACCCGACCCGCGCGGTCAGCGTCTCCTCGGTCCACCTCGGGAAACGCTCCTGGGGCCTCAGCGCGACCAGGCAGTCGTCGGGATCGAGATCGGCCAGCGAGACGAGCATCGAGTGCCGCAGGCTCTCCGAACGAAACACCGGGAAAGGCTGCTGGACCGCCCGAAGGAACGCCGGTGCCCGGGCCGGCTCCTTCGTGGCGATCGCCAGCGCCAGTGGGCCCGCGACTCGAACCACCGGCTCGACCGACCAGGGGTCGGCCGCATGAACGTCGCGGAGCACGCTCTCGACCTCTCTGGCGGCCGTGGACCTGTCTCCGCTGTCGAAGGTCCTGCTGGCGGCGAGCGCACGGGTGAGAAGCGGATGCCGCGCCCGGAGCTCTCGTTCGAGAGACTCGGGCTGCGGCGCTCCCGTCCGGCCGAGGATCTCCGTGGCGATCCGGTACTCGATGGGTCCGCGAAGCTCGCCGAGCATGGGCTGCAGCTCCCGCTCCGCCTCCTCGACCCTCTCCCCCCGCCATGCGAGCAGGAGCCGGTTGAGTCTCCGGGTGGCCTCGGATGCACCGGGCGGGAGCTGCCAGGTGGCTCCGGTCAGGGCCTTCTCCTCCATCCGGATCTGCTCCACCCGTTCCCAGTCCACCCGTCCGACGACGGCGGGCCGGTCGGCGCCGATCGCGCGTGCGGACCTTCGGAGCGCCTCCACGGTCAGCTGGAAGCTTCGACCTATCCCGCGAGCGAAGCCGAACTCGAGGATGGGATGGTCGTCGGTGTTGATCTCGCCCTGCTCCTCCGCGGCCACGGCCCTGACCAGGCCATCGCCGGCGACGAAGTAGGCGAAGTAGCCCTCCACGCCTTCCACGTGCCAGGTCTTCTCCAGCGCGCTGCGGAACGGCTCGGAGGCCGCCCGCGACCCGAGCCGGCTGACGTCGTGGACCGGGTGCTGTGCCCGCGCAGCGAAGACCAGATCTCCGGGGTCGGTTCTCCAGGTTTCCACGTCGGCGAAGGAATCGGCGAGGGTGGCCATGACGGTCCTCAGCGTCTCCGCCGAGATGCTGTAGGCCTGCATCCACTGGATGAGCACGCCGTCCGGATTCAGGCGGGCCCGAACGGCGCGGTAGAACTCCTGGCTGAAGAGGCTGGCGATCCCGAGCCGGTAGGGGTTCGACGGCTCGGAGAAGATCAGGTCGTACTTCTCGTTCGAGGCGAGGAGCACCTCCCTCGCGTCGCGGAACACCAGGTGGATCTTCGGATTGGCCAGCACGTTCTGGTTGACCATGGCCGCCCGCCGCGCCACCTCGACGATGGCGGGCTCGATCTCGATGACGTCGACCCGCTCCATCTCCGGGATCGCCGCGAGCCAGCCGGCCGTGGTCCCGGTCCCGAGGCCGATGACCAGCGAGCGCCGCGGCCTGGGGTGGGTAATGGCCGCCAGCAGCCCGCTCATCACCTGGGTGCCGCTGTCCCCGATGGCGGACCCATCCGACTTCCCGTTCACCACGAAGGCCAGGTCGTTCAGGGTGGTGAGCGCGACCGAGCTCTCGACCCCGTCGGTTTCCCAGAGCAGGAACCTCCGCTGCAGATTCGCCCAGTCCTCGACCTCGTTGGGGGTGCGGTTCAGGAGGTGAGCGCGCCCCACCCCGATCCCCGAGTGGCGCCAGACGGCCGAGGGACCGGGAGCGAGCGTCATCACCCCCACGGCCGAGGCCGCGGCGATCGCCAGGGCGAGCCCACGCCACCGCGCGCGCGGTCGCCGGTCTCCGACCAGGGCGACCACCATCACCGCCATGGCCACCAGGAGCGCGACTCCAACTCGCCAGGTCCCCGGAGCCGAGAGAAGCCGCAGCAGCCCGAAGCCCCCGAGGAGTGCGCCGGCGATCGATCCCAGGGTGTTCGCCCCGTAACCGAGCGCGACGGCGCTCCCGATCCCCTGGACGCGCGGCCGGAGGAGCGAGATGAGCAGGGGAAACTGGTACCCGGCCACGATCGCTGCCGGGACGATGATCGCGCTGGCGACGATGGACCACCCGAACGCGAGCCCGGACAGACCGAAGGCGGCCAGCGATCGGAGGAGGGCCGCGAGGATCGCCAGGTCGTCGGCGAACGCGAAGGGCAGCGCCAGGAAGAACGCCTCGAGCAGGCAGGTCACCGCCAGCGTGGAGGGAGAGCCACCCTCCTCGGAGGCCAGGAGGGAGTGGAGCGCGCCGCCGATGGCGATCCCCAGGAGGGCCAGCGCGAGGATCAGGCCGAAGGTGAAGGTCGATCCGCCGAGCACCGGACTGAGCAGCCGGTACCAGACCATCTCCATGAGAAAGAAGACCAAGCCCACGACCCCGGCGGCGACGACCAGGACGCGCTGCTCCCGTGCCACCGGGCCGGTGACCCGGGCGGCGGTCACCGGCTCCCGTGTCTCGCCGGGCCAGGAGCGGGAGAGGACGCGCCCCACGAGACCGACCAGACCGTTGACCAGCGCCGCCATCCAGAGGGTCTGGCGGATCCCGTAGATCTCGATCAGGACGAACGTCGCGAGGAGGGTCCCGAACACCGCACCCAGGGTGTTCGCGCCGTACAGCCAGCCGACTGGACGTCGCTCGTCCCCTGCGGCGTTCGCCGCCGCCGAGATGATGGCCGGGAGCGTCGCCCCCATCGCCAGCGTCGGGACGGCGAGAACCAGCGCGCTGAGGAGGAGCCGCACCACCGACGCGCCCACCTCTCCGAGGAGCAGCGAGCCGCCGATTCCCACGTAGACCGCCCGGACGGCCGGAACCAGGAGAGGCGTGAGCGCCGCGGAGCCCGCGACCACCAGCTCCAGGTTTCCGTACAGCAGCAGCGGGGCTCGATGCCGGTCCACGTAGCGTCCGCCCCACCAGCTCCCGAGCCCCAGGCCGCCCATGAAGATCGCGGTCACCGCCGCGCTGGCCAGCGTGGAGGCCCCGAAGATGAGGCGAAACTCCCTCATCCACGCCGCCTGGTAGACCAGGGCACACGCACCGGACAGGAAGAGCAGGGGTGCGAGTCGGAAGATTCGGCTCATGCGCTCACTCGCGAGGAAGGTGCCGGCGGCATGCGCGAGACACGCCGGGCGAGCGGCAGGACGACGGTCAGCCGCGGAGGTGACACCTGGGGCGAAGGATGCCCCGAACGCGCCGGTTTCCCAAATTCAGGGGCGGACCGAGGCGACGAGCTTCTCGACGGCGGAGCCGAGTCGCGCCGGGTCCGCTCCACCGGCCTGGGCGAGGTCGGCCTTTCCCCCACCCGACCCTCCAGCGGTCTTCGCCACCTCGCGGACGGCGTCGGCGGCGCTGAACCCGCGGGCGACGACGTCCTTCGTCGCCCCGACCAGGACCAGCCCCTTGCCGTCCTTCTCCCCCCAGACCACCACCACCCCGGAGCCGAGCTTGTCGCGCAGCTGATCCGCCAGGACGCGGTAGGCCTTCCCGTCCGCCGGGTCCACTCGCTGCGCCAGCACCCTCACCCCGTTCACCTCGCGAGCCTCGGAGAGGACGTCCTTGCTGCTGGCGGCGGTGGCGCGGCGGGCAGCGCTCTCGACCTCCTTCTCCAGCTCCTTGACTCGCTTCTGCGTCGCCTCGACCCGCTTGACCAGCTCCCTGGGGGAGCTGCGAAGCAGCTCGGCCGCCCGGCGCACCTCGTGCTCCATCTCCCGCACCCAGGCCATCGCGCCGATGCCGGTGAGGGCCACGATGCGCCGCACGCCCGAAGCGATGCCGCCCTCGGAGGTGATCTTGAACAGCCCGATGTCACCGGTGCGCCGGACGTGGGTCCCTCCGCAGAGCTCGGTGGACTGCGGGTGCACGCTGACCACCCGGACCCGCTCGCCGTACTTCTCGCCGAAGAGGGCCACCGCCCCGGCCTTCTTCGCCTCGTCCAGCGCCATGACCCTGGTCTCGGCGTCGGCGTTGTCGCGGATCCACCCGTTGACCAGGTCCTCCACCTGCTCCAGCTGCTCGGGGGTGGGCGGCGAGAAGTGCGAGTAGTCGAAGCGCAGGTAGTCCGGTGCCACCACCGACCCGGCCTGCTTCACGTGGTCTCCGAGCACGATCTTCAGCGCCCGGTGGAGCAGGTGCGTCGCCGAGTGGTTGGCCCGGATGGAGTTCCGCCGCTGCCCATCGACCGAGAGCTGGACCATGTCTCCGGTGCGCAGGGTGCCGCGGGTGACGTGCACCTCGTGAACCACCAGACCCGCCACCGGTCTCCTGGCATCGAGCACCTGGGCTTCGGCCTTGTCGCCGTGCCCGACGATGCGGCCGGTGTCGCCCACCTGCCCGCCCGACTCACCGTAGAACGGGGTCCGGTCGGTCAGCAGCTCGCCCCGTTCGCCGGCCCGGAGCTCGGGCACCTCGCGCCCGTCCTTCACCAGCGCGACGATGGTCCCCTCGCCCTCGTGCCCCTCGCCCTCGTAGCCGAGGAACACCGTGTCCCCGAGCCGCGCCTGCAGCGCCGGCCAGAGGTCCGCCACCGCCTTTTCGCCCGAGCCCCCGAAGGTGCCCCGCTGCCGCTGGGCCTCCATCAGCTCTTCGTAGCGGTCCAGGTCCACGTCGAAGCCGCGCTCGCGGGCGATGATCTGGGTGAGGTCCCAGGGGAAGCCATGGGTGTCGTGGAGGAGGAAGACCACGTCGCCCGAGAGGACCTTCGTCCCTTCCCGGCTTGCCTGGGCCATCTCCTCGTCGATGAGCCGGAGCCCCCGGGCCAGGGTACGCCGGAAGGACTCCTCCTCGTGCCGGGTGGCCTCGAGCACGAAGCTCTCGTTTTCCTGCAGCTCGGGGTAGGCCTGCCGCATCTCCTGGATGACGACCTTGACCACCTGGTGGAGGAACGGCTCCTCGATCCCCAGGCGCGAACCGTGGCGGATGGCCCGCCGCATGATGCGCCGGAGCACGTAGCCCCGGCCCTCGTTGGAGGGCTGTACCCCGTCGGAGATCAGGAATGCGGTCGCCCGTGCATGGTCGGCGATGACCCGCATCGACGCATCGTCGGCCGGGTCACGGCCGTATTGCTTCCCTGACAGCTCGGCCGCCCGTCCGAGCAGGGGCACGAAGAGGTCGGTGTCGTAGTTGCTCCGCTTGCCCTGGACGATGGCCGTCATCCGCTCCAGGCCGGCGCCGGTGTCGATGGATGGCCGGGGCAGCGGCTCGAGCGGGCCGTCCTTCTCCTTCCGCTCGAACTGCATGAACACCAGGTTCCAGAACTCCACCCAGCGGTCGCACTCGCAGGCCACTCCGAGACAGGCACCGCCAGCGGCGACCTCGGCGCAAGGCAGGTCGTCGCCCTGGAAGTAGTGCAGCTCCGAGCACGGCCCGCAGGGGCCGGTGTCGCCCATGGCCCAGAAGTTGTCCTTGTACCCGAGCCGGTGAATCCGCGACTCGGGCATCCCCACCCGCTTCCAGAGGCTGGCGGCCTCCTCGTCCCAGGGAATGCCCTTCTCGCCGTCGAAGACGGTCGCCGCCAGCCGCTCCGGCGGGAAGCCGAGGTCGCGGGTGACGAACTCCCAAGCGAACTGGATCGCCTCCTCCTTGAAGTAGTCGCCGAAGGAGAAGTTCCCCAGCATCTCGAAGAAGGTGTGATGGCGGGCGGTGAAGCCGACGTTGTCCAGGTCGTTGTGCTTGCCGCCCGCGCGGACGCACTTCTGCGACGACGTGGCGCGCCGGTAGGGGCGGGATTCGCGCCCGGTGAACACGTCCTTGAACTGCACCATGCCCGCGTTGGTGAAGAGGAGGGTGGGGTCGTCTTGGGGAACCAGGGACGAGCTGCGGACGCGCTGGTGCCCCCGGGTCACGAAGAAGGAGAGAAAGGCCTCTCGAACCTCTGCGGTGGTGCGAGCCATGGGCCCTCTGCATATAACGTCTGCTAGGCTCCGGCCTCACGCCGTGTGCGCCCACCCCCTCGCCCTCCCCGCCCGGACGTTCCGCACGGTGTGGCTCGGGGCGATGCTCCTGGGAGGAGCCGCGCTGGCCGATGCGGACCCCCGGCTCACCTTCCTCGCCCGGCAGCTGGGGACCGCCGCCGACCCCCGCGCCAGGGCCCAGGCCGCCTTGACCCTGGGGACCACCGAGGCGCCCGGGGCGCTGGCCCCGCTCTGCGCCGCCCTGGCCGACCCGGTGCCTCTGGTCCGCGCTGCGGTCGCCCGCTCGCTCCCGGAGCTCCACGACCTCGGGGCGCTGGAGTGTCTCGCCGCGCACGCCGCGGACCCGGCCCCCGACTCCCAGGGGGAGATCCGCCGGGCGCTCGCCCTCCTGCGCAAGGTGAAGGAGCGAACGCCCACCGTGGACGTCTGGGTGGACCCGGTGGGTGACCCCTCCAGCCCGCCGCTTGGCGAGCTGCTCTGCGGCGAGGCCCGGGCCCGGCTGGTGAAGCGGCTGACCTGGTCCGGCGCGCGGAGCGACGCGGTCGAGTCGGCGCCGAAGACCGCGGGCCGCGGCACTCCGGCCTACCTTCTCCAGCCCACCTTGCTCCGGGCGGACGGCGGGGCGCTGGTGATGGCGGCGGTGTGCCTCACCTGGCCGAGCAAGCAGATCCTCGGCGAGGTCCGGGTCAAGGGCAGCGGCGGCGCTCCCATGGACCTCATCCGCGCGCTGGTGCCCCGGCTGGTCCAGGACGCGGCGAGCACCTTCGAGTGGGAACTCACTCCATGATGGAGGCGACGATGGCGCCACGGCAGAGACGGCTGCGGAACTACCTGCTCGACGCGCCGCTGCAGCTGCGCTTCACCGCGGTGCTGGTGCTGGCGACGCTGCTCGGGGCGGGACTCCTCGGCATCTTCCTCGCCCGGGCGCTGAACCGGCTCGCCGAGCAGGCCGAGCGGGCGGTGGAGGCGCGGGCGGCGGCGGCCCAGGCCAGCCACGAGCTGGGGAACGCCTCGCTGTCCAAGACGTTGCTCGAGCGGTTCAACGATCCCGAGTTCACCGCCCAGCTCGAGCGCCAGTCGCGGGCCATCGACGCCGCGTATCAGGCCGAGCAGGTCCAGGTGTCCGAGCAGCGGCGCGAGGTGGCGCGCGAGTCGTCGCAGATCGGCTGGCTGGTGCTTCTGTCGGTGGGCGTGTTCGCGCTCGCGGTGCTGCTGATCGGCATCGTGCTCACCCACCGAATCGCCGGGCCGGTGTTCCGGGTGCGCAGGCTGCTCGACGACCTCGGCGAGGGGCGGCGCGAGGTCCCGCGGCACGGCCTGCGCGACGGCGACGAGCTGCGCGAGCTGTTCGACGCGGCGTCGTCGCTGGTGAAGAACCTCCGGGCCGAGGACGAGTCGACGTTCGAGGCGGTCTCGGCGGCGCTCACCTCGCCGGACCAGACCGACGGGCTGCGGCGGGTGCACGACCGGCTGGCGGTACGGCTCACGCGCTGAGGAAGGTCCTGGCGGCCCAGGGGGGCCCTGGTCAGGAGGCGGGTGCGGATTCCTCGGCCAGCGCCTCCCAGGAGAGGAGGGCGTGGAGCGGGACCAGCACCTCGGTGCCCTCGGCCCCGAGCAGCAGGTCGTACGGGCCCACCGAGAGGAGCGTGTCCTCCAGGGTGAAGCCGTTGCGCAGCACCAGCCGGACCCGCTGTCCCACCGCGGGGAGAAAGGGCCGGGGGTCGGAGTGCGGCCGCCGGTCGGGCTCGCGCGCCACCGGCACCGGCTTCTGCGCCAGCCGCGCGTCGCGGGGGAGGCGCGGGAGCAGCACGTCCCACGTCCCCCGTTGCGCCAGGGCGCACACCGCGAGCTTCTCCACCCGTCCCGAGCGCTCGAGCACGAAGGCCACCGGATGCGTGCTCAGCAGGACATCGAGCAGCGTCCGGTCGGCCAGGACGAAGGCCAGCGGCACCTTCGCCGCGGCCGCCTCGGCGAGCCATCCGTCTACTCGGGCCGCGGACACCGCGCTGCGCGCCTCCTTCACCGTGGCCTTGGCGCGGGTCCGGGCCTGCCGCGCCCGGAACTGCTCGAGCGTCAGCCCGGATTGCAGCAGTCCGAACGCCTCGGCCAGGTCGAGGCCCGCGTGCTGCCCCATGAGCGTGTAGGCCTGGTCGAACCGCTTGGCCTCCTCGGCGTGCAGCTTCCGCCACACCCGGGCGCGCATCTTTCCCTCCAGCTCGCCCTTGGCGATGCGTGCCGGGACGCGCTCCCGCGCGGCGAGCGCGTTGATCGCCTCCGGGGTGGGCGGCGTCGCGGGGCCGCGCGCCGCCGGCCGGCCGTGCGGCGGACCTCCGGGCCGTGGGGGCGGTCGCGCGGGGCGCGGACCGGCGCCGGTCGGCCGCACCGCGGTCGGCGTTCCGGCCGGCGTGGCGGCGGGCGGAGGCGAGGGCGTGGGCGCGGGAGCGGGGGTAGGGATGGGGGTCGCAGGCGCGGGGCGCCGGACCACCTCGACCATCGGAGGACGCCGGCTCTTGCGGTCAGCCATCCCCGGGCTTCTCCAGGGCAGGGATGGAGACGCGCCAGTGCCCCGCCTCGTTGACCAGATGGACCTCCTGTACCGTGCCGTTCGCGGTGACCGCCAGCACCGCCGTGCGGGCGTCCTCGGAGCGCACCGAGACCTGCCCCGGGGCCGGTGGCCTCGGGTCCGCCTGGAGGAGATCCACCGGCGTCGGCCGGAGCGATCCACCGCTGGCCTTGGCCACCTGCTCGGCGCGGGCGGTGAGCTCGCTTCGGCTCTTCTCGGAGAGCAGGGCCAGGGTCTTCGCGTCGTCGTCGCGCTGCACCGCCGAGAGCAGGCTCCGGTACGCGTCCACGGGCGTGTCGTCCGGGAAGCGGTGACATCCGGCGCTGGCCAGGAATACTAGGAAGAGGAGGCGGGGCACGGCGGGGGCGCATCGTCCGGCAGGTTGCGGTCCCGGCACAAGCGTCAAAACGCCTGAGGGAGCACCGGCTCAGCGCTTGATCAGCCGCGCCCGGTACACCGGCTCCCCGCCGAGGAGGTAGCGGCGCTCCCGGCTGCTGGGCACCTCCTCGGGGTCCGCCGGGTGAAAGGCGCGCGGGCCGAGCGCGTTGTGCCATCCGGCGGCCTCCAGCATGGCGAGCATCTCCTCGGCCCGCGACTGCACGTCCGTCCGGAGGTCGAAGACCGCCCCTGGCGCCGCGAGGCCCAGGAGCAGGGTGGCGAACCCCGGGGTGAGGATTGCCCTCTTGTGGTGGGCGCGCTTCCACCACGGGTCGGGGAACTGGAGGTGGATGGCCGAGAGGCTGTCCGGGGCGAAGAGGCGGGGGACGACCGCCCGGGCGTCGGCCTCGATCACCCGGAGGTTGGACAGCCCGCGGGCGCGGGCGCGGTGCGCCAGCTCGCGCGCGTACTTCTTGCGCCACTCGATGGCCACGTAGCGGACGTGGGGGTGGCGGGCGGCGTGGCCCAGAGCGAAGGCGCCGCCCCCGGAGCCAATCTCCAGCTCCAGCGCGCCCGGGCTGCCGAAGACGGCGGTCCAGTCCGGCGGGGTCAACAGGGTGACGAACTCGGCGCCGGCCGGTTCGGGGCGAAGGAGTGGACCTCGGGTCATCGGCGGGATGGCGGGACTCGGCCTCTACCACGTGCTACAGGTCGGGCCACATGAAGGTGCTGCACGCGCTCGAGGACGCACGGGCCCTGGCCGGCGTGGCGTTGGCGCTGGGGAACTTCGACGGGGTGCACCTCGGGCACCGGGCGCTGTTCAAGGAGGCGGCGGAGCACGGTCGCCCGGGCGCGCTGACCTTCGACCCGCACCCGGGCAAGGTGCTCCAGCCGGACCTCGCGCCGCGGCTCATCACCCCCTTGCCCCGCAAGCTCCAGCTCCTCGAGGCCGCCGGGCTGGACGTAGCGGTGGTGCTCCCCTTCAGCCTGGCGTTCGCCCGCACCCCGGCGCGGGACTTCGAGGCGATGCTCTTCGACCGGGCGCACCTCAGGACCCTGGTGGTCGGGCAGGACTACACCTATGGAGCACAGCGGTCGGGCACGATCTCCACCCTGCGCGAGGCGGCCGCGGCCCGCGCGGCGGAGGTGGCGGTGGTGAAGCCGGTCACGGTGGGCGGCGTGGTGGCGTCCTCCTCGCGGATCCGAGAGTACATCCTCGAGGGGCGGGTGGGCGCGGCGCGGGCGCTGCTCGGCCGTCCCTTCGACCTGGACGGAGTCGTGGTGAGGGGCGACGGCCGGGGGCGGAGCATCGGCTGGCCCACCGCCAACGTGGACACCCATGGCGAGCTGCTCCCCGCCTCCGGGGTGTACGCGGTCCGGGTGCGCACCTCGGACGGGTGGCACGGCGGAGCGGCGAACATCGGGACCAAGCCGACCTTCGGCGGGTCGGCGGTGACGGTGGAGGTCCACCTCCTCGACTGGTCAGGCGACCTGTACGGGCAGGAGGTCCGGGTCGAGTTCCTGGACCGGCTGCGCGCCGAGCGGCGCTTCGCCTCGGTGTCCGAGCTCACCGCGCAGATCCAGCGAGACGTCGAGGAAGCGCGGGTGGTGCTTGCACGCACCTCGGCGCTTCCTTGACACCCATTTTTCCGGCCCCTTAGATCGAATCCCCACGGCGCTGCAGCCGGCACGTTGGCTCGGTCGCAGGAGCCCGTGGCCGTCCACGCCCGCTTCGAGAGGTGAGAGCGAACGCATGTCTTCCGGCCGCCTCGGTGAACTGCTCGTCCGGGAGAACCTGATCTCCGTCCAGCAGCTCCGCAAGGCGCAGGAGGAGCAGCAGAAGAACGGCACCCGCATCGGCTCGGCGCTGATCAAGGTCGGGGCCATCGAGGAGCACAAGCTCACCGACTTCCTCAGCAAGCAGTACGGCGTCCCGGCGATCAACCTGAAGGACTTCGAGATCGACCCGGAGATCGTCAAGCTGGTCAAGAAGGAGGTCGCCCAGAAGCACCTGGTCATCCCGGTGAACCGGGCAGGCCAGTCGCTGATCGTGGCGATGAGCGACCCGTCCAACATCTACGCGGTCGACGACCTCAAGTTTACCACCGGGTACAACATCGAGCCGGTGGTGGCGTCCGAGCCGAGCATCCGCGAGGCCATCGAGCGCTACTACGCCGAGAAGGGCCCCTCGCTCGACGAGATCCTCGGCGCGGCCGACGAGCAGGTCGAGGTCGCCGAGGACGACGACGAGGAAGTGGACATCAAGGCGGCCGACGAGGCGCCGGTCGTCAAGCTGGTGAATCTGGTCCTGGTGGACGCCATCCGGAAGGGCGCCAGCGACATCCATGTCGAGCCGTACGAGAAGGACTTCCGCGTCCGGTTCCGCATCGATGGTGTGCTCTACGACGTGATGAAGCCGCCGATGAAGCTGAAGAACGCGATCATCAGCCGCCTGAAGATCATGGCCCAGCTCGACATCAGCGAGCGGCGGCTCCCCCAGGACGGGCGCATCAAGATCAAGACCACCGGCAAGGAGATGGACTTCCGGGTCAGCGTCTGCCCCACGCTCTTCGGCGAGAAGGTGGTGCTCCGGCTTCTCGACAAGTCCAACCTCCAGCTGGACATGACCAAGCTCGGGTTCGATGCCGAGCCCCTGAAGTGGTTCAAGGAGGCCATCGACCGGCCCTACGGCATGGTGCTGGTGACCGGCCCCACCGGCTCGGGGAAGACCACCACCCTGTACTCCGCGCTGACCTCGCTCAACACCGCAGACGTGAACATCAGCACCGCCGAGGATCCGGTGGAGTTCAACTTCGCCGGCATCAACCAGGTGCAGATGCACGACGACATCGGCCTGAACTTCGCCGCCGCGCTCCGGAGCTTCCTCCGCCAGGACCCGGACATCATCATGATCGGCGAGATCCGCGACTTCGAGACCGCGGAGATCGGGGTGAAGGCCGCCCTCACCGGGCACCTGGTCCTGAGCACCCTGCACACCAACGACGCTCCGGGCACGGTGAGCCGGCTCCTCAACATGGGCATCGAGCCCTTCCTGGTGACCGCGTCCCTGAATCTCATCCTCGCCCAGCGACTGGCGCGGAGGCTCTGCCCCGCCTGCAAGCGGCCATCGAAGACCGTCGAGGAGCAGGCGCTGCTCGACGCCGGCGTCCCCCCGGACAAGATCGGCAGCTTCACCCCCTACGAGAAGGCCGGATGCCGCGAGTGCAACGACCGCGGCTACCGCGGCCGCGTCGCCATCTACGAGGTCATGCCCTTCTGGGACGGCCTCAAGGAGCTGGTGATCAACGGCGCCTCGGCGGCGGAGCTCAAGCAGGAGGCGATCCGGCTGGGAATGCAGACCCTGCGCATGGCCGCCCTTGCCAAGATGATGGGCGGAATGACCACCCTCGAAGAAGTGGTGGGCAACACCGCGCCGGACCGTTTCTAGAAAGACAGGGCCGTGGCCAACCTCCATCAGCTGTTGAAGGCGATGGTCGAGAAGAATGCTTCCGACCTGCACATCACCACCGGGAGCCCTCCGCAGCTGCGCATCGACGGCGAGCTGGTGCCGCTGAAGGCCGCCCCGCTCTCCCCGGTGGAGACCAAGCAGATCTGCTACTCGGTGCTCACCGACGCGCAGAAGGCCAAGTTCGAGGAGGACCACGAGCTCGACCTGTCGTTCGGCGTGAAGGCGCTGAGCCGGTTCCGCGCCAACCTCTACATGCAGCGGGGGGCGGTGGCCGGCGCCTTCCGCACCATTCCCTTCAAGATCCTCTCCTTCCAGGAGCTGGGGCTACCCCCGGTGGTGACCGAGCTGTCCAAGAAGCCGCGAGGCCTGGTGCTGGTGACCGGGCCCACCGGCTCGGGGAAGAGCACCACGCTCGCCAGCATCATCGACAAGATCAACACCGATCGTCACGAGCACATCATGACGATCGAGGACCCCATCGAGTACCTCCACCCGCACAAGAACTGCCTCATCAATCAGCGCGAGGTCGGGGCCGATACGAGAAGCTTCAAGACCGCGCTGAAGTACATCCTCCGGCAGGACCCGGACGTGGTGCTGGTGGGCGAGATGCGCGACCTCGAGACCATCGAGGCGGCGCTGGTCATCGCCGAGACCGGTCACATCTGCTTCGGGACCCTGCACACCAACAGCTGCGTGCAGACCATCAACCGGGTGCTGGACGTGTTCCCCCCCTTCCAGCAGCCGCAGATCCGCGCCCAGCTGTCCTTCGTGATCGAGGGCGTGCTCAGCCAGGCGCTGCTCCAGAAGGTCGGCGGCGGCCGCTGTCTGGCGCTGGAGATCATGGTCCCCAACCCCGCCATCCGGAACCTCATCCGCGAGGACAAGGTCCACCAGATCTACTCCGCGATGCAGGTCGGTCAGGCGAAGTTCGGGATGCAGACCTTCAACCAGAGCCTCGCCCAGCTCCTCACCAGACGGGTGATCACCCAGGACGAGGCCTTCGGCCGCTCGTCGGATCCGGACGAGCTGAAGAACATCATGGCCACCGGGGCGGCGGCGGGTGTGCTGCCCGGGCACACCGCCCCACCCGTGACCGGTCGGCCCATGCCCCCGCGCTCCTGAGCTAGGATTCGATTTTCATGGCCGTCTCAGCGACCGCTCTCAAGAACAAGGCCACCCCCAGGGCCAAGCAGTGGCTGTGGGAGGCGAAGACCCGGGCAGGCGAGGTGAAGAAGGGCGAGATGGAGGCCCTCGACGCCGGAGCGGTGGACACGCGGCTCAAGGCGCTCGGGCTCTCGCCGGTCAAGGTCAAGAAGAAGCCGGCCGAGCTCCGGCTGCCGAAGCTCGGCAGCGGGGTCTCGGGCAAGGACATCCTGGTCTTCACCAAGCAGTTCGCGACGATGATCGACGCGGGCCTGCCCCTGGTGCAGTGCCTCGACATCCTCGCCAACCAGATGGACAACGCGTCCTTCAAGAAGGTCCTGCTGGCCATCAAGGCCAAGGTCGAATCGGGCTCGACCTTCGCCGACGCGTTGAAGGACCACCCCAAGGTGTTCGACGAGCTGTTCGTCCAGCTCTGTGCCGCGGGCGAGGTGGGCGGCATCCTCGACACCATCCTCAACCGGCTGGCGAACTACCGGGAGAAGGCCGAGAAGCTGAAGCGCAAGGTGAAGGGGGCGATGATCTACCCGATCATCGTCATCTGCGTGGCGGTGGGCGTGACCGCGCTCCTGCTGCTCAAGGTCACGCCGGTCTTCGCCAAGATGTTCACCGACTTCGGGTCGGCCATGCCAGCGCCCACCCAGTTCGTCATCGACCTGTCCACCTGGCTCCAGCACAACATCCTCTATCTGCTGGGAGCGATCGCGGTGGTGGTGGTGGCGTTCGTCCTCTTCTACCGCAACCCCAAGGGCCGGAGGATCGTCGACAAGCTCGTCCTCCAAGCGCCGATCTTCGGGCCGGTGATCCGCAAGGTGGCGGTGGCGCGCTTCACCCGCACCCTGGGGACGATGATCAGCTCGGGCGTGCCGATCCTCGACGCGCTCGACGTCACCGCCAAGACCGCCGGCAACCGCACCATCGAGCAGGGCATCTATTACGTCCGGGGGAAGATCTCCGAGGGCAAGAACATCGCCGGCCCGCTGCTCGAGACCAAGGTCTTCCCCCCTATGGTGGTCCAGATGATTGGCGTCGGCGAGGCGACCGGTGCGATGGACGCCATGCTCAACAAGATCGCCGACTTCTACGACGACGAGGTCGACACCGCCGTCGCCGGCCTCACCGCGATGATCGAGCCCTTGCTGATGGTCTTCCTCGGCGCGGTGGTGGGCGGCTTCCTCATCGCGATGTACCTACCGATCTTCTCGATCGCCGGTGCCGTCAAGTAGCGCAGCCGAGGCGCCCGACGCGGGCAGCTCGCTTCGCCCCAGGCTGGTCTGGGTCACGGCGTTCCGCACCGTGGCGGCCACGCTCCTGCTGGCGGTCTACGGCGTCCGGCTCCTCTCGCGGCCCACCGCCGAGGCCCTGGCCGGCGAGGATCTCCTCTCGCTGTGGTTGGTGGGGAGCATCTACCTGCTGGTGCTGGTGCAGGCGCTCTTCCTCCGCGACAGCAAGCCAGGGCTGCGGAGCGCGCTGGTGCACGTGGCTGGCGACGTGGCCATCGCCACGGTGCTGGTGTTCCTCACCGGCGGGCCCGAGAGCCCCTTCACCTTCACCTACCTCCTGTCGGTGGTGGGGGCGGCCATCCTGCTCGGCCAGTGGGGCGCGCTGGCCGCCGCGGCCGCCTGCGCGACGTCGTTCCTGGTGCTGGCCGCCGCGATCTCCTCGGGGACCATCCGGAGCCCGGTGCCCATCAGCACGCTCCCGGTGGGCCGGCTGGCCTTCCTCTGCGCGAGTAACGTGCTGGCGCAGTTCCTCACCGCGGTGCTCACCGGGTTTCTCGCCCGGCAGCTGACCACCGCCGGCGGACGCCTCTCGGCGCGCGAGCGCGACCTCCGCGAGCTCACCCTCCTGCAGCAGCAGATCCTCTCCGCCATGCCCTCGGGTCTGCTCACCTGCGATACGGAGGGCCGCATCACCTACGTGAACCGGGCCGCGCAGCAGATCCTCGGGCTCGACCCGGTGGCCCTGCCGGGGAACGTCGAGGACCTCATCCCGGGCGTCCGCACGCTCTTCACCGGAAAACCGCGCTCGGAGGTGATGGCCAACACTCCGGCGGGCCGCCGCATCTTGGGGCTGACGGTGTCCGCCTTGAGCGCGGCGCCGGCCCCGCTGTTGGTCGTCTTCCAGGACCTGACCGACCTGCGCCGCGCGGAGCAGGAGCTGCGGCGGGCGGACCGGCTGGCCGAGCTCGGGGCGCTCTCGGCGCAGCTGGCGCACGAGATCCGGAACCCGCTGGCGGCGATGCGGGGCTCGGCCCAGCTGCTCTCGCCCGGGGGGGACCCCGAGACCGAGCGGCTGGTGGGCATCCTCACCCGCGAGGCGGATCGGCTGGGGGAGCTGGTGACCGACTTCCTGGTCTTCGCCGGTCCGCCAGCCCCGGTGCTGCAGCCCTGCGACCTCGACGAGCTGGTCCGGCAGACGATCGAGCTCGTCTCCTCGGACCCGCTCGCCTCGGGGGTGACCATCGACCTGCAGCCGGGCGGGCTGCAGGCGGAGGTGGATCCGGACCAGGTCCGCCAGGTGCTGCTCAACCTGCTCCGCAACGCGCTGGCCGCCGCCGGGAAGGGCGGCCGGGTGCGCACCTTCTTCAGCCGGGTGGACGGGCAGGTGCGGGTCCACGTCTGGGACTCGGGCGGAAGCATCGCCACCGCCGACCTGCCGCGCATCTTCGAGCCCTTCTTCAGCAAGCGCCCGGGCGGCACCGGGCTGGGGCTCTCCACGGTGCACTCGATCGTCCGCGCCCACGGCGGGCAGATCCAGGTCAGCTCCTCCCCTGGCGAAGGCACCGAGTTCGTGGTGGGGTTCGCCGCTCCGACAGGCGAGGACCGGCGGGCGTGAAGATCCTGGTGGTGGACGACGAGCAGAGCATGCGCCAGTACCTCGAGGTGCTGCTCTCCCGCAGCGGCTACGAGGTGCTGACCGCGCCGGGCGTCGCGCAGGCTCGCGAGGTGCTGGGCACGGGCCAGGTGGACCTGGTGGTCTCGGACATGCGGCTGGGCAGGGACAGCGGGCTCGAAGTCCTGAAGCACGCGCGCTCGCGCGAGTCGCCGCCCGAGGTCATCCTCATCACCGCGTATGGCACCCCCGCCGCGGCGGTGGAGGCGATGCGGCAGGGCGCGTACGACTACATCTGCAAGCCCTTCGACAACGAGGAGCTGAAGCTCCTGGTCCAGAAGGCGCTGGAGAAGCGGAACCTCCGTCAGGAGAACCAGCAGCTCTGGCAGTCGCTCTCCGAGCACAGCCTGTCGATGGTGGGGAAGAGCCCCGCCATGGAGAGCGTCCGCGCGCTGGTGCGCAAGGTGGCGGCGAGCCGCTCCACGGTGCTCATCGTCGGAGAGAGCGGCACCGGGAAGGAGCTGGTGGCCCGGGCCATCCACCTGGCGAGCCCGCGCGCGGGGAGGCCGTTCCTCCCGGTGAACTGCGCGGCGCTGGCCGAGGGGGTGCTCGAGTCCGAGCTGTTCGGGCACGTGAAGGGCGCCTTCACCGGCGCCAACAGCGATCGCGCCGGGCTCCTGGTCTCGGCCGGGGAGGGCACCGTCTTCCTCGACGAGATCGGCGAGATGCTGCCTGCCACCCAGGTGAAGCTGCTCCGGGTGCTCCAGGAGAGGAAGGTGAAGCCGGTGGGGAGCACCGTCGAGGTGCCCTTCGAGGCCCGGCTGCTGGCGGCGACCAACAAGCGACTCGACGAGGAGGTGCGCGCGGGGCGCTTCCGCGAGGACCTGTTCTACCGGCTGAACGTCATCACCATCGAGCTCCCCGCTCTCCGCGAGCGGACCGAGGACATCCCCGAGCTGGCGGAGTTCTTCCTCTCCCGCCTGGCGGAGGACCTCGGCCGTCCCGGCCTCCGCTTCTCGCCCGAGGCGCTGTCGGTGCTCCGGAGCTATCCGTTCCCCGGCAACGTGCGCCAGCTGCAGAACATCGTCGAGCGCGCGGCGACGCTCGCCGAGTCCGACGTGCTCGGTCCGGAGACCTTGCCCCCTCCGCTCCGGGGAGAGCAGACCACCTCACCTCCGGGCACCGAGAGCGTGGAGCTGGGCGAGGCGTTCTCGCTTGAGAAGCACCTCGACGAGGCAGAGCGCCGCTATCTCCTGGCCGCGCTCCGGCGCTCGAACGGAGTGAAGACGCGCGCCGCCGAGCTGCTCGGGCTGACCTTCCGCAGCTTCCGGTACCGGCTGGCGAAGCACGGTCTGGGTGAAGGTGTGGGCGACGCCGACCCGCTGTGACGCTCCTCGTCAGGTGGGTCAGCGAAAACCGTCAGCCCGCCTCCGCCCCTGCCTGCGCAAGTCTGCGCAAGAGCAGGTGGCGCGTCGCGCGCGACCCGTCCCGCGGGCCGGGAACACGGTATGCACGAAGGGACGTCGAGCGGTCGCCGCCCCCACGGCGCCCGCTTCTTCGTTCGTTCCTCACCCTGTCGGAGTCACACTCATGAAGAAGCTGAAGAAGGGCTTCACGCTCATCGAGCTGATGATCGTGGTTGCCATCATCGGAATCCTCGCTGCCATCGCCATCCCCAACTTCATTCGCTTCCAGGCTCGCTCGAAGCAGAGCGAGGTGAAGGCGAACCTCAAGTCGCTCTTCACCGCCGAGCGGTCCTACTACCAGGAGAAGGACGCGTATTCGGAGTGCCTCAAGAAGATCGGCTTCAACCCCGAGCGCGGCAACCGTTACCACTACAGCGTGAACTCGGGCGCTGACGCCGAGGCCTGCAACAGCGTCGAGAAGCGCGACACCCCGGCC
>Ga0335070_10001284_pt1 | contig 28955 bp, 21 predicted proteins | sample Lox_Sample_13_FD_206722 | JGI IMG/M metagenome (GOLD analysis project Ga0335070, IMG submission 206722) | Soil microbial communities from Loxahatchee National Wildlife Refuge, Florida, United States - Lox_Sample_1.3 | ecosystem: Environmental > Terrestrial > Soil > Wetlands | place: USA...
CTGGTGGACATCCAGCGCGCGAGCGCCATGACCGGCTGATCCGCGAATAGAGATCTAGCTTATTTCGACCCGCCGCCCGAAGGTCATTTTTTCGCATTTACCGCCTGTTTCCTGAGCCGAATCATGCTAACGAGTGTATCCAGCGGCTACACCTCGATTTTTAAAATTCAATAACTTTTAGACAATTTTTGTTGGTATAAACGATGCGATAATAAGCGAACCGAGCAGCCCCCCAAAGGAGGCCAACAAACATGCGCCCGCGCAATAAACGCTCTCAGACGGCGGTCATCATCCTGCTCGCCTTGCCGGTGCTCCTCGCCGTGCTCGGGCTTGGATACGATTTCTCGCTTCACTACTACCACTGATGTTGCTGCAGAAGGCCGCTGATGCCGGCGCGCTGGCTGGCGCCAGTCAACTCAACGGATCGCCTCCATCGGCGACGGTCAGTGCGAACGCGGTCGCGTGCGCGGAGCTTTACGCATGCTATAACGGCGCGGGCATTCAACCGCAGGGAGTATGTCCGATGGGCGGACCGAGCTGCGCGGCAAACGTCAATGACCCAATCATCGTAACTCCTGCCAGCGACGGCCGGTCGGTAACGGTCAGCATCCGGCGCGAGGTGGCGTATTACTTCCTGCGCTTCGCCGGCCGCACCTCAGGCCCGGTCGCCGCGATGGCGAGGGCTGGCGTGCTCCCGACGTCGGCGGGATGCAGAATCGCGCCTCTCGGCTTGCCCTGTCAGGAAGGCTGCACCGGCGCTGGTTGCTACGGTATGGCATCGCCCGGCAGTGGCGACTCCACCTGTGGCAACGTTTATCTCGCCAACGCCAAGAACCCCAGCGCAGGGACCGTTATCCAGCTCAAGTCCGACGATAGCGTTACCGGAATTCCAGGCAATTGGGAGCCGTTGGCGCTCGGCGGAAATGGTGGCTCCGTTTACAGAGAGAATATGGCGACCGGTTATCAGGGAATGCTAAGCGCCGGTGACACGGTATCGACAGAGAGCGGAAACATCGTGGGTCCGACGAAACAGGGCTTTGCGGATCGAATGAACGGACGCGTACCGAATAGCACGGTGCCCGCAACCATCTCGCCAGGCGATCCCCAGGTCGTCCTCGTTCCGCTGGTCGATTACACCGAGGCGACCAAAGGTGGAAAGTCGCAGGTACCCGTACTCGATTTCATCATGATGTATGTGACCGGCGTCTCCGGAAACGACGCCACGATAACGGCCACTGTCATTCCGCCGGTCCCTTGGTGCGGCATACCGACGAATCCGGGCCAACAGGGGACTGCACCCTTGAAGGTGATCCTGTGCCCCAATAGCGGATGCCCGACGGTGCCCGGTCCGTGGTGGCCGCCCGTTACCTGAAGAGAAAACCTTAACCGCTTGACGAGGATATAGAGATGCAGGTCAGTCAGCGAATGACGAAAAATCCGGTTACGGTGGGTCCCGACGAAACGCTGGCAGCCGCGGCGGAAAAGATGAAAGCGGGGAACTTTAGACGTCTGCCCGTTATCGAGGACGGAAATCTGATCGGCGTCCTGAGCCAATTCGACATGCGGGCTCAAAGCGAATCATTGGACTCGGTTGCCGTCCGGGCGGTGATGACGGAGACTCCGGTGGTGATCGCGCCCACGGCCACCCTCGAGCGCGCCGCGGCAACGCTTGCCAATCATCGGATCGGTGCGCTCCCCGTCGTCGCCGGCGGCAAGCTCATCGGTATCATTACCGCGAAGGATCTTCTGCTGCCCGAGCCGCGGCCGCTCCCTGAGTGGGCGCCTGCAGGTAGCACTGTGGGCGGGATTAACTATACTGCCGACTTCGTAATCGAGCTTGGATCCGAGCGCGGATCGGACGGAACATGGACGGCCGAATGCAGGAACATGCCGGGCGTGAAGTCCGCCGCGCCAACGGAGAATGAAGCGCTGCGCAGGACCGCCTCCATGGCCCTGCGCGGAATCGCCGATCTGGTCGCCAACGGCGATCCGCACTGGGCGCATTTCATCAAGATGCGCGGTTGAGCGCGAGCAAAATTTCCACCGGTCCATCTGGAACTCACCGGCAACTCAGCGGAACTCGACGCGGAGCTCGCGATACTGGCGCGACCCCAGATTAGTTAGTTCGCGCTCGCATCCGCCCGGTTGCCAGACCACGGCGCTCGAGGCAAGGTCGACTTCCTGCAGGCGCTCTCGGCCGTCGCGCACTTCCCGCTGTCGCACCCGGCCGCCTTCGATCACGAAGACCGCGGCGTCGCGTGGACAGGCGCGCGGCCGGGCTTCGTCGCCCGGCTCAAGCGTCAGTTCCAGCGCCCGTATTCGGCTATTCTCGAGCAGCATCGCCTCTCCCCGTTCCGGCGGCCGGCCGACCGCGGCCTCGGTCAAAGCGAAGGTCGGATTGGTGACACCGGCCGGGAGTGGACGAAGAATCTCGAAGAGCGCTTCGCGAAAGCGGCCTGCGCGGCCCAAGTTGCGCGCGCTTTCCGCGCCGCCCGCCGGTACGTACGAGATCGCCCGCCCGCCGACCTCAAGCTCGTAGGTGGTTTGCCCCGGAAAGCGGTTCGAGGTCATCCCGGGCGACTCCACCACGATCCTGCCGCCTTCGATTATGTACAAAACGTAGTCCAGGGTGTGGCGATGCAACCCGCAAATCTCGCCGGGCGCGAGATCCATCTCCCACACGCGCACGTGCTCGTTCTCGAATCGCAGATGGGTCGCGACCGGCCCGTACATGGTTTGCTCAGCCATCGATGTTCCCCGCCGCTGTTTCCGCCGATTCGGCGACGCGCCTGACCTTACTTATGATGCACCATGCTGCCGTGATTCAAACGCAAGCCTAAGGAGCGAATCTACGACGGCGCCGGATGCTGCTTCACCCACCCGTCCACCTCCGGGATGCGGTGCGCGCGGAAATCCGCCGCCTCCAGTATCTCTTCCTCGGCGCGCGCCGCCGCGATTCGTCCGCCCGCGGTCTCGTGCACCGGCGCGAAATTCGCGAGTTCGTCGGCGTGCGCGCGGTCGGCAAAGTTGGTCATCAGCGAGGACATGAAGAACGCGCGGAAAGTAGGTCCGCGCCGGGCCGCCAGCGCTTCGAAATTGGCCTTGACGAACGCGAGTGCGAGTTCCGAATGCTCGCCCGCCGCCACCGTCAGGATGATCCCGTTGGCCAGGTCCGGCGGGACCTCGTCGGTGAGCGTGATCGCCAGCGCATCCTTGGCAAGTTTGGGATTGACCGCCGACGCGAGCGCGATGTAGTAGCGAACGCGCTCTTCCGTGCCGGTCGCTTTGCGGCCGAGCGCTCTCAGCTCGTCGTAGGTCGCACGATCGCCCCCGCGGCCGGCAAGGAAGATCACCGGGCCGCGCAGATTCACGTCGAGCGATCCCGGGTTCTTCACGAACGCCGCGAATCTCCGCTTCGCCTCGGCCAGCACCGCGCCGTCACCCAAGGCGCCTAATTCTCCGATCAACCTCGCGCGCAGGATCGTATCGTCTTCGGACTCGCCCACCGCGCGGTCCCATCCGAGCCGCGCAAAGGCCGGCCGCAGCTGCGCTCGCGCATACGCCTGAAAGGCGAGCCTGCCCGGCAAGCCGCGCTCAAGGTCGTCGATACGGCCGATCGCGCCGGTCACTCGCTCCCACACCGCGCGATTGCGATCGTTCGCCACCGCGTCGACCAGCCGAAAGTAGCTCTGAGCGTTCGCGCGGCCGGCCTGGAGCAGCGCCCAGTTGTCCGCGAGCATGCTCACGCGGTCGGCCGGACCCATCTTCTCGATCGATTTCGCGAGCGCGGCTTCACTGGCGGGATCGTATAGCGTCCGATAGTAACCGACGTCTCCGAAATTCAGTTTGATCGGTTCGCCGCATCGCCCGGCTGCGACCTCCATCGTCCTTGCCCGCATCAGGACGGCTCCGGTCGGCTCCTTCGCGCCCGGCAACCCGAATGCGATCGGGATCTCCCAGAGCTGCTCGCGCGCTTTGATTGGACGGATGAAAAAGCGTTCCTGTTCGAGCGCGAGCCGCTGCTGGCCGCCCGCGCAACTTGCGTTGCTCACGACGAGCGGCACCCCTGGCTGCTCGGTATAGGTTGTTGCGATCGCTGCGACCTGCCTGCCCGAGGCGCGCGAAAGCACAAGCCACAGATCCGCCGTGGTCGCGTTGCTGTTGGCATGGGCGGCCATGTAGCGCCGGATGCCGTTGCGGAATTTGTCCGCGCCCAGGTAGTTCTCAAGCTCGCGCAGAAAGGCCTGGCTCTTGCCGTACGTGATGCTGTCGAAGACCGATTGCGCTTCGCTCTCGTCGGCGACCGGCTGTTGAATCGGATGCGCCGTGGGGCGCGCGTCCACGTCCATCGCGATCTGCTTCGCGCTGCCGCTGTTGAGCCAGGTTTTCCACTCCGGATGGAGCCTGTCGGCGGCCTTGTTCTGCATCCAGCTTGCGAAGCCCTCGTTCAGCCACAGATCGTTCCACCAGGCCATCGTGACCAAATCGCCGAACCACTGATGCGCCATCTCGTGCGCGAGAACGTCGAAGATGTTGCGGCGATGCGCGTCGGGACTCGAGGAAGGATCGAACAGAAGAAGGCTTTCGTTGAAGACAATGCCGCCCCAGTTCTCCATCGCGCCGCCGACGCTGCCGGGAACCGCGATGAGGTCGAGCTTGGGCAGCGGATATTTGACCCCGAAGTAATCGTTGTAATAGCCGAGGACATCGATCGCGCTCTTTAGCGCGTAACGCCCCTGCTCGCGTTTGCCCGCAGCCGTGACCACTCCCACCGTGACTCCGTTGGCGTCGCCGGTCAGCCGTTCGAGGTCGCCCGCCACCAGCACGAACAGGTAGGTTGACATCCTGGGCGTCGCGCCGAACGAGACGCGTTTAAGGCCGCCGCCCGCCGGCTGTTCGTGAGCGATCGGCATGTTCGACACCGCGAGCGCGTTTTGTGCCACGGTCACCGACGGCTCGAAGCTTGCCTTGAAGGCGGGCTCGTCCCAGCATGGGAAGACGCGCCTGGCGTCGGCCGGCTCGAGTTCGGTCGCGATCATCCGCTTTTGCCCGTGTGCGGTCGGATAATCGACCGAAAAAAGGCCGCGGCCGAAACGGTTGATACGGCCGGTGAATGCGATGGCGAGCTTGTGCGGTCCGGTCGCAAGCTTGTGGGGAAAGAGCAGCGTCACGGTTTGCGTCTTGGGATCGGGCGTAATCGCCGCCACCTGCCCGGGCTCGCCTTGGAGCGACGCCGAATGAAGAACCATGTCGACCGCATTGAGGACCACGCGGTCCGTCGCCGCAAGGACCTTGATATCCACGACCTCGGAACCGGGAACCGCGCGGCTGGCTAGATCGGGCCTCAGATCGATCGCGTAGTGCGTCGGCACGACGTTTTTGGGCAACCGGCCGGGCGTCGTCGCGAAAGAGTAAACCGATTCGGCGCGCGCGCCGCCGCCGGCCATCAGCACCCCGACGATCGCTGCGACGACCGCGAGCGCGCCAATCCTGATTGCTCGAAGCACGAGTTAACTCCGCTCTGGCATGAGGTTGCGAACGAGAATATCCGAGCGCATTCGCCGGATACATCGCAAGAGCATCCCGACAAAGCTTCGCCGCTTGGGGCCGCCGGCGGGAATCTCGCGATGCAGCCCGCGACATGCATTGAAAGAGATGCGGTGGCGCGCCGGATGTGCGAGGAGTTCAGCAAACCATCACGGTTTTGCGGCATTTTTGCCGCCGTCCGCGGCGGCATCATGCTTGCTCCTCATTCGGGAGCATGAAGAATAAGCTTTGGCGGGGCGACGGCGCGCATCGCGGACGCGCCCCAAAGCGGGCCTGAAGCTATGGGCTTTCTAATCGTAGCAATCATCATCTTCGCCGTGATCCAGCGAAACAGATACCGGCGGCTCGGCACCGGAAGGTGCGACAAATGGTCGCGCCGATGGGACCGGATGCAATCGCACGCGGACGCGACGGCCAAGGGTGGCCGCGGCGGAAACGACAAGTGGGAAAAGTGGAGTCGCCACTGGCAGGACTGGGAGCGGTGGGCCGCGGACACACGTCATCAGGCCGCGGACGTCGGACACAAGGTCGCTGACACGATCGAGATGGCCGAGACAAAGCTGCGCCGCGAGGCCGAGAGGCTCCGCGGCGGCGCATCTGGATCTGCCGGCGCGTCCCGGTCCGCCGGCGCGACGGCAGCCCCGCAATCACGCCCGACCGAGGCGGCGTCGGGATCGGATCGCGAGCCGCAACGCGATAGCGACGAGGAACGCAAGGCCTACGAACGCGCTCGTCGGCGTGCCGCGCGCGAGGCCGGCTTTTACGTTCACCTGATGTGGTACGGGATCGTCATCGGATCGCTCCTCATCCTCAATCTTGCCGTCAGCCCCGGGTTCGAATGGTGGGTTTTCCCGGCGCTCGGATGGGGTATCGGGCTCGCGAGCCACTTTGGCGCCGTCTATGGATGGCGCTGGATTCACGAGCGCGTGTTCGAGCCCGCCGTCCAGCGCGAGGTGCAGCGCGAGGTCACACGCGAGAAAGAAGTCCTGCGCACCGAAAAGCAAGCCTCTCTCGACGAGCTCACCGCGAGCTTCGCCCACGAGATCCGCAATCCGATCGCCGCGGCGAAGAGCCTGGTGCAGCAGATGGGCGAGGATCCGACTTCGAACGAAAACGTCGAGTACGCGAGGGTCGCGCTCGACGAACTCGAGCGGGTCGAGCGCAGCGTCTCCCATCTGCTCAAGTACGCCAAGGAAACCGACTACAGCTTCGAAAGCGTCGGGCTGGCGTCGGTGCTCGATGCCGCGCTCACCGAGATGCGCGCCAAGCTCGAAGCGAACAAAGTCAGCGTATCGCGCAGCTATATCGGAGGACCAATCGTCCGCGCCGACGCCGACAAGCTGCGCCAGGTCTTCACCAACGTGATCGACAACGCGATAGACGCGATGGAATCGAACCCGGGCGAGCGCCGGCTCGAATTCGGAATCGTGAGCCTGCATCCGGGCGCGGCCACCGTGGTAATTCGCGACAACGGATGCGGAATCGCGGAGGACCGGCTCGCGAAGATCTTCAATCCGTTCTACACCACCAAGAAAAACGGCACCGGACTTGGGATGGGTATCGCCAAGAAAGTGATGGACGCCCATAGCGGCCGAATCGAGGTCCAGAGCAAACCCGGAATCGGCACCGAATTCCGGCTCTCGATTCCGCTCGCCGACGCCGCGCGCGCCCGCGATCAAGCCGGCCTTGCCGGTCCGCAGGATCAAGACGAACGGGATCGATCCGATCCAGACGGCGACAACCGCATCGCGCCCGCCGCCGGCGCATCGCAGGCGCCCGCGGATTTGAAACCGCAGCAGGCGGGAACCGGGGAGCGGCGATGAAGGGGCGTCTCCTGGTTGTCGACGACGAACGCGGCATCCTGGTCGCGCTAAAGGGGCTCTTCGGCAAGGAGGGCTACGAAGTCGAAACCGCGGAGTCGGGCGAGGAGGCGCTGGCCAGGGTCAAGGCCGGACCCTTCGACGTGATAATCACCGACCTCAGCCTGCAGGGGATGAGCGGACTTGACCTGATGCGCAGTGTGCGCCAGCTGGATCCCCGATGCGCGGTGCTGATGATCACGGCATACGGAACGCAGCGCATCGCGGTCGAAGCGATGAAGGCCGGCGCGGAAGATTACCTGCCCAAACCGTTCGACAACGACGAGCTGCGGATCAAAGTCGGCAACGTGATGGAGAAGCAGCTGCTGAGGCGCGCCTATAACCGGCTCGTCGAGCAGGTGAATCTCGAGAGCGGACGCTTTGCCGGCATGATCGGCCAGTCGCCCGCGATGATGCGGGTGTTCGAGACGATCGAAAAGGTCGCGCCGACCGACGTCACCGTCCTGGTCCGCGGCGAGTCCGGCACCGGCAAGGAACTGGTCGCGCGCGCGATCCACAACCGCAGCCCGCGTGCGAGCGGGCCGTTCGTGCCGGTCAATTGCGCCGCGTTCGCCCGCGAACTCGTCGAAAGCGAACTCTTCGGCCATGAAAAGGGCGCCTTTACCGGCGCGATCGCGCGGCGCGAGGGCAAGTTCGAGGCGGCCGAGGGCGGCACCCTGTTCCTCGACGAAATCGGCGACATGAGCCTCGAGACCCAAGCCAAGCTGCTGCGCGTCATCCAGGAAAAGCGCTTCGAACGGATCGGCGGCAACCAGCCGCTGGTCGCCGACGTCCGCATCGTCGCAGCCACCAACCAGAACCTCGAAGCGATGGCCGCCGATGGGCGGTTTCGCGAGGACCTCTACTACCGGATCAAGGTGGTCGAAGTCCGCATTCCGCCGCTACGCGAGCGGCGCGCCGATATCGCGCCGATGGCGCTGCACTTTCTCGACGAAGCGTGCAAACAGTTCGGCGCGCCACGCAAAACGCTCGCTCCCGAGGCGATGAGGGCCTGCGTCGAAAACCCCTGGCGCGGCAACGTGCGCTCGCTCAAGGCGGCGATCGAACAAGCGGTGATCCTGTCCGCGGCAAACGAGATCACGCCAGCCGAACTGCTCGGCGCCGCCGCGGACGACGACACCCCTCCCGCTCCTGACGGCGACGGCGAGAGCGTGGCGCCGTCCGCCGAAGCGACGGCGGCGGCCGGCGGCGCCGGCGAGGTCAGGTTCCGCGAGGCCAAGGAAAAATTCGTCAGTCAGTGGGAGCGCGATTTTTTTATCAACGCGCTCAGGGCGAGCGGCGGCAATATCTCGCGCGCCGCCGAGCGGGCCGGGATGTACCGGCAGAACTTTCAGCAAAAGATGCGCGAGCTCGGAATCACGGTCGACGACCTCGGACTAAAGGACGAATGAAGGCGATCCGAACCGGACTCGCGCCTGCGCGATGACGCGATCTCGCGCTTGCGCGATGGAGCAATCCCGCGCTTGCGCCTTGGAGGCAGACATGAGCGAGACAACGGATTTCAATCCCCACGAAGACGGCAGCGCGCTCAGGATTTCCCCTCCGGCGCTCGCCGGACTATTGCTCGCAGGGTTGCTCCTGCTGCATCTACTCGGCGGGGGCCGTCATCGGTTCGTCCATCCGCATGAGTTGCTGGGCTTGCTGACGGTCGCCGCGGGCGTCGGGCTTTCATCGTACGCAGCCGCGCTCTTCGCTGCGCGTGCGACCACGAAAAATCCGCACGGAGAGCCGACGGCGTTCATCACCGAGGGACCCTATACTTTCACGCGCAACCCGATGTACCTCGGTCTTGCGGCGGCGCTGCTCGGCTTCGCGCTGTTCTTCGGTTCGCCCGCGATGCTGCTCGCGCCCGTGCTCTTTTACCTGGCGATCGACCGGATGTTGATCCCGCATGAAGAGGCGACGATGGAACGCCTGTTCGGCGAGCGGTACCTCGACTACAAGCGCCGCGTCCAGCGCTGGCTCTAATCGGCCCGGGGAGACGACGCGGCGCGCGCACAAAAAGGAGGAACTGGCGATGTTCATTTCAAGATTGAAAAGCCTCATCGGTGGAAAATTCAGCCGCTGGCTCAAGGCGCGCGAAACGCACGACCCCGAGGCAGTTTACGAGGCCGCGATCTCGGACCGCATCCGGCGCTATCAGCAGCTCAAGACCGCGGCTGCCGGCGCGATCTACATGCGCAACAAGCTCGAGCGCGAGCTCGCGGAAAAGTCCGCCGAACTGGCCGAGGTCGCGGAGCAGGCTGGGCAAGCCGCCGATCTCAACGAGGATCAGTGCGCGCTGATTCTTATCCGCCGCAAGCACGAGATCGAAGCCGACTGCGAGCGGGTCAAGGAGGAGTTCGCGCAGCTCACCCTGGAGGTCGAGGACGCAAAGAAAAATCTCGCCGGCTTCAAGAGCGAAATCGACAAGCTCAAGACCGAGAAGGTCAGGATGCTCGCGCGGCTGCGCAACGCGCAGGCGCGCATACGCGTCGAGCGGGCGCTCGAAGGGCTTGCCTACGATGAAGACCTGCGCGCGTTGCAGGAGGTGCGCGAGTCGATTCAGCAGATGCTCACGCGCTCAGGCGTGAATCGCGAACTTCATGGCGCCGAGATCGATCAAAAGCTCGAGGAGATTCGCCGCCGCAACGCCGAAGCCAAAGTCCAGGCCGAGCTCGACGAGCTCAAGCGCAGCCGCCGGCCGCCGCTCGTCCCGATGGACGTGTTCACGGGCGGCGTGCACGCAAACGGCCAGGGCGCCGGGGCGCCCCAGCCGCGCGGCTGAAGAGCCGCGCAGATATCGCACGTCCGCAGCTAAGGCTTGGCGCCGGCGAGCGAGCGCGCCGCATCGGAAATCGAGTTGACGATGAACTGGTAGCCGGTGCATCGGCACAGGTTGCCGGAAAGCCCGTGCCGGATCGCCGCCTCGTCCGGATTCGGATTGTCACGCAGCAGTTGCAGCGCCGACATCACCATCCCGGGCGTGCAGTAACCGCATTGCTGGCCGTGGTTGCGCACGAACGACTCCTGCAGCGGATGCAGATGATGGATGTCCGAGGCCAGCGACTCGATCGTCTCGACGGAACATCCATCAAGGTCGGCGGCCAGGACGGAGCAGCTTTTGACCGTGCACCCGTCGAGCATCACCGTGCACGCACCGCAGCTTCCGGTGCCGCAGCCGATATGCGTGCCGGTAAGCCCGATCACCTCGCGCAAAAGGTCGGCCAGGACCATCCGGTTGTCCGCCTCGACGCGCCGCTGCTGCCCGTTTACCGAGATCGCGACCGCGGTGCGAAGCGCTCCGCCGATCGCTCCGGCGGCGGTTTTGCGCGGCGCCGGCGCGGCCGGCGCGGTTCTTCTGCCGGCCTCGGGCGTCTGCTGCGAGGGCGCGCGCCCCGCAGCGATCGACAGCGCGCGGCCGGCGAAGAGCGCGGCCATCTCGCGGCGGTATTCGGCGCTCGCGTTGAGGTCCGCGGGCGGATCGATGCAGGCGGCGCGGACGCGCCGCGCGACGGCCTCGATCGCGTCGGCGCCGGCGCCGCGCGCCAGTTCCGCGCTCACGTCGAGCGCGACGGGCGTCGGGCCGACGCCGCCGATTGCGATTCGCGCGCCCTTGTCGCTCACGATCGCCGCGACGTTGACGATCGCGAAATTGCCTTCGACGCGATGGAGCCGCGTATAGGCGCCGCGCGCCGCGCCGAGCTTGGGCACCACGACCTCGACCAGGATCTCCTCGGGCCCCAGCGCCGTCTCCATCAGGTTCGTAAAGAATTTGTCCGCGGCGACCTCGCGCTCGCCCTTTTTGCTGCGCAGGATCATGCGCGCGCCGGCCGCGGTCAGCACGGGGCTGTAATCCGCCGCCGGATCGGCATGGGCGAGGCTGCCTCCGATAGTGCCGCGATTGCGCACCTGGACGTCGCCGATGAAGGCGGCCGCCTCGGCCAGCACCGCGCAGTGGCGCGCGACGAGCGAGTCGCGCTGGATTTCATGATGGTGCGTGCCGGCGCCAATCCGCAGCGCGTCACGATCTTCGCGCACGTAGCGGCGGCCGTCGATACGGCTGAGGCTCAGCACGAGGCGCGGACGCACGAGCCCCAGCGCCATCATCGGCATCAGGCTCATCCCGCCCGAGAGCAGCTTGACGTCGCCGTCGCCGTCGGCGAGCAGGGCCAGCGCGTCCTCGAGTTTGTCAGGTGAGTGAAACTCGAATTCCTGGGTGATCATCGCGCCGCACCTCCTCCTCCGTTGACCGAACGTTTCGGCGCCGACCGGATCGCGCCAAACAGACGCTCGGGCGAAAGCGGCATCTCGAGCAGCCGCAAATCGAGTTCGGGCAAGGCGTTCTCGACCGCGCTGCAGATCGCGCCGAGGATGGCCGCCACGCCGGATTCGCCCACGCCCTTGGTGCCGAGCGGCGTGAACGGCGAACGCGTCTCCTGATGCCCCAATTCGAGCGGCGGAATCTCCACCGCGGTCGGCAGCGTGTAGTCCATGAAGGTGCCGGTTTTGAACTGGCCGTTCTCGTCGTAAACCAGATGCTCGTAGATCGCACCGCCGATGCCTTGCGCGATACCGCCGTGCACGTTGCCCTCGGCGAGCATCGGATTCACCACGACGCCGCTGTCGTGAATCATGCAGACCCGTAGCAGCTGGAGCCTGCCGCTTGCGGGATCGACTTCGACGATCGCGCCGACCACCGCGTTCGGCCATGACGGATAGGCCGAGGTACGCCCCTGCGGATCGCCTTCCTGGTAGATGTTGGGATGGCGGAAGTAGCGTGTCGCCTCAAGTCCGGGTTCGATCTCCTTGGCGTGGATTCCGAAAGTGTCGCTATAGATCGTGTTAACGACCTCGTTGAACGAGACGAACCGCGCGGGCGCATCTTTGGGAAAGATTTTTCCGCCCTTGCACTGCAAGTCGGCGGGCAGAACCTCGAGCATGTGGCCCGCGACTTTGAAAATCTTCTCCCTGATCTCGCTGGCCGCAACGAACGTGGCGGAGCCGCCCATGATCACCGCGCGCGAGCTGTAGTTACCAAGCCCCCATGGGCACAGCTCCGTGTCGCCCTGGACGACGCGCACCGCGCTCACATCGACGCCGAGCGTATCGGCGGCCACCTGCGCCATCGCGGTTTCGTTCCCGCTGCCGGGCGAGGTCACGCCCGTCAGCACCGTCACCTGCCCGGAGGGATTGACGCGCACCGTGGCGCCGTCGTAGCCCGCGACCAACAGCGAGGTCGGCAGCGAGCAGCCCTCGGCGACGAGCTCCTGGCCAAGCCCGAGACCGATCCGCCGGCCCTCGCGCAGCGCCTCGGCCTGCAGCTTGGGAAAATCCGCGTAGCCGACGAGGTCGAGCAGCTTGCGCATCGCGCCCGGGTAATTGCCGCTATCGAGAATCACCCCGCTTGCCTGCTGATAGGGAAACTCTTCAGGCTGGATGAAATTGCGCATCCGCACAGCAACGCGGTCGAGCCCGGTCTCCTTCGCGACGCCGTCCATCACCCGGTCCATCAGGAACGAAGCGGTCTCCTTGCCGAAGCCGCGATAGGCGTTCCACGGACATTTGTTGGTGACCACCGGGTAAAGTTCGACATGACAGTTGGGAACCTTGTAGACGGTCGGGATACAAAAAGTCGTTACAAGGCTCATCTCCCATCCGGCGAGCGCGGCGGGCGCGCCGACGTCGGCGACAATCTTGACCTTGAGCCCGGTGACCTGGCCGTCGCGCTTGTAGGCGGCCTCGAAGTGGACCTTCTGCTCGCGCGCGTGACCGCCGGTGAGCAGGTTTTCGCTGCGCTCCTCGATCCATTTGACCGGCCGTCCGAGCTTGCGCGCGAGATAGGCGGTGAGCGGCTCCTCCTGGTAGGTCGGAATCTTGGAGCCGAAAGCGCCGCCGACGTTGGGCTGGATCACGCGGATACGGCTCTCTTCCATTCCGATGATGTGCGCGATGAAAGTGCGCAGCGGATGCGGAGCTTGGGTCGAGGCCCAGACCGTGAGCTGATCGCGAAAGGTCTCGTAGCTGGCGACGTAGCCGCGCGGCTCCATCGGCGCGGCCATGTAGCGCTGCGTCGAAATCGTTCCTTTGATCACGCCGTCGGCCGCGGCGAACGCTCCCGCGACGTCGCCGGCATCTGTTACCCGCTCCATGACCAGGTTGGTGCCCCATGACGGCTCGATGAGCGGGGCTCCAGGAGCCATCCCGCGCTCGGCGTCGGCGACCACCGGCAACTCCTCGTACTCGACCTCGACCAGTTCCGCGGCCTTGCGCGCGGTGTACTTGTCCTCGGCGACGACGACGGCGACGGCTTCGCCCACGTAGCGCACCTTGTCATGGGCGAGCGGGTACCAGTCATAGGCGCGCACGCCGATTCCCGCCTTGTTGTAGGGCTGGGGAATCGGCTTGGTGTTGCGGCGAATCTCCTCGCCGGTGACCACGCAGACAACTCCGGCGGTGGCCTCGGCCGCACGCGTGTCGATCGACTTGATCAGCGCGTGAGCATAGATGCTGCGCACGAGAGCCATGTGCAGCATGCCCGGGAGCGTGAGGTCGCCGACGTAGATTCCGCGCCCTGCGACGAGCGTCCTGCTGTTGAGCCCCGGCACGCGGCTCCCCAGCGCGGATTGCGAGTCATGCCCGCCGTGCGCCACGGCGCCGGCGTCCCCCTGCGATTGTTCAGTCGCCATGAAATTTCCAACCCCCAAATCTCAGTAGTCAGCGTTGGAGCGCCAATCGCCCGCGCGCCGCTGCCGGGACCGCCCGCTTGATGCCCCGGATAGCTGCCTCTTATCAGAGAGCAGCGGCTTGCGGGTAGCGGATCGGAGGCGGCGCTGTCGGACATCCGCCCTCGATCGTCAAGAGCCCCGGGAAATCGGAGAGTCTGTTCAAAGCGAGTTTGACTGGGGATAACATGGTGCCCAAATCAAAAGGATGGGTATAGTTCCAAGGCACCGGGCCGGCGCGCGCAGGAACGAAGCCATGCCCGATGGAAAGGTCACGAAATGGCTGGCAACAAGAACGACAGCAGGCCGGGCGCGAGTCCCGTGTCGATTCTCGCGGAGCGCCGCGCGACGCGTCCGCGCACAGGCGCGCAAATCCTCGTCGATCAGCTTCTCATCCATGGCGTCGAGACGGCCTACTGCGTGCCGGGCGAGAGTTACCTCGCGGTGCTCGACGCGCTCTACGACACGCGCGAGCAGATCCGCCTCATCGTGTGCCGCCAGGAGGGTGGCGCCGCCTACATGGCCGAGGCTTACGGCAAACTCACCGGCCGCCCGGGCATCTGCTTCGTGACGCGCGGCCCCGGCGCGACCAACGCGAGCGTCGGCGTACATACCGCGTACCAGGACTCGACGCCGATGATCCTCTTCATCGGCCAGGTCGCGCGCTCCTTCGTCGGGCGCGGCGCGTTCCAGGAACTCGACTTCTATCGGATGTACGGGCAGATGGCGAAATGGGTCGCGCGAATCGACGACGCGAGCCGCATCCCCGAGCTTATCGCGCGCGCTTTCGCGCTCGCGACTTCGGGACGGCCGGGCCCGGTGGCAATCGAACTGCCCGAGGACATGCTGCGCGAGGCGGCAACCGCCGTCGACGCGGCTCCCTACAAGACGGTGCAGGCAACTCCGGGCGCGGCCGAGATGGCGCGGCTGCGCGAGATGCTGGCGGCCGCGCGGAGTCCGCTGATGCTCCTTGGCGGCAGCACCTGGACGGCGCAGGCCGTCGCGGATATCTCCGCCTTTGTCGAAGCCAACCGGCTCGCGACCGCCAGCACCTTTCGCCGCCAGGACCATATCGACAATCTCCATCCCTGCTACGCGGGCGACCTCGCGATCGGTCCGAGCGCGAAGTTGGCCGAGCGCGTGGCCAATGCCGACCTCGTCATCGCGGTCGGATCGCGCCTTAGCGAAATCGTAAGCTCCGGCTACACGCTCTTCGACATCCCGCGCCCCCGGCAGACCCTCATCCACGTGCAGATGGGAGTCGAGGAACTCGGCCGCGTGTACCAGGCGGAGTTGCCGATCAACTCGGGCATGGCGCAGTTCGCGGCCGCTGCACGGGCGCTGAGGCCGGTGGATTCCGCCGCCTGGGCCGCGGCGACCGCCGCGGCCCACGCCGAATATCTCGAATACAGCCTGCCGGTGTCGAATCCGGGCGCGCTGCAACTGGCGGAGATCGTCGCAGCGCTGCGCGACCAGTTGCCGCGCGACACGATCGTCGCCAACGGCGGAGGCAACTTCGCCGGCTGGGTGCATCGCTTCTGGCGCTATCGCGAGTTCGGCACCCAACTCGGACCGACCAGCGGTTCGATGGGTTACGGCGTGCCGGCCGGGGTCGCCGCCGCGCTCGCGCATCCGGAGCGCACGGTGTTGTCGTTCTCGGGCGACGGATGCTTTTTGATGAACGGGCAGGAGATCGCGACTGCGATCCAGTACGGCGCCGCGCCGATCTTCTTCGTGGTCAACAACGGCATGTACGGCACGATCCGGATGCATCAGGAGCGCGAATACCCGGGACGCGTGAGCGGCACCGCATTGACCAATCCGGATTTCGCGGCGCTCGCGCGCGCCTACGGATTGCACGGCGAAACCTGCGAGCGCACCGCCGAATTCGCGCCCGCCTTCGAGCGCGCGCGCAAGGCCGGCCGCGCCGCGCTTATCGAGCTGCGCCTCGACCCCGAGGCGATCTCGACACGCACCACGCTGAGCAAGATCAGAGAGGCGTCGCTGGCGTCGAGGGCCAAAGCGAAATAGTCCGTCGGGAAAAAATACTCGGTTGCAGGAGAAAATGCTCAGTTGAAGGATGACGGTAGCGACTGATGGCCGGTCCGCTCAGCCATGTCCGCGTGCTGGAGCTCTCGCGCGTGCTCGCCGGACCGTGGGCCGTGCAGACGCTCGCCGACCTCGGCGCCAGCGTGATCAAGGTGGAAAAGCCGGGCGCCGGCGACGACACCCGCACCTACGCTCCGCCATACGCGCGCACCCGCGACGGCGCCGAGAGCAGCGAGTCGGCGTATTTTCTTTCGACCAACCGCGGCAAGCGCTCGGTGACGATCGATTTCATCCGCTCGGAAGGCCAGAAACTGGTGCAGGCGCTGGCTGCGCAGAGCGACGTCGTGATCGAAAATTTCAAGGTCGGCGGGCTCGCGAAATACGGCCTCGACTATCCTTCGCTGCGCGCGCTCAATCCCGGACTCGTCTATTGCTCGATCACCGGCTTCGGCCAGACCGGACCGTATAGCCACAAACCCGGCTACGATTTCATGATCCAGGGTATCGGCGGCCTGATGAGCATCACCGGCGAACCCGACGATCACCCAGGCGGCGGTCCGGTAAAGGTGGGCGTGGCCGTGGCCGACGTCTTCACGGGCCTTTACGCGGCGATCGCGATCCTCGGCGCGCTGTCATATCGCGACCGCACCGGCGAGGGCCAGCACATCGACCTCGCGCTGCTCGACACGCAGGTGGCGGTCCTCGCCAATCAGGCAATGAACTATCTTGTGACCGGCGTCGCGCCGAGGCGGCTTGGCAACTCCCATCCGAATATCGTTCCCTATCAGGTGTTCGCGGCGAGCGACGGCCATCTTATCGTCGCCGTCGGCAACGAGACCCAGTTCGCGCGGATGTGCGAGGTGATCGGACGCTCCGAGCTCGCGAGCGATGCGAGGTTTGCGACCAACGCCGCGCGAGTCAATCATCGCGACGAGATCGTCGCTACCCTGCAGGAGATTTTCGCTACGCGCACGATGCGCCACTGGCTAGACGCTCTCGAGCGCGTCGGCGTGCCATGTGGCCCTATCAACACGATCGCCGACGTGTTTGCCGATCCGCAGGTGCAGGCGCGCGGCCTGCGCCTCGACCTGCCGCATCCGGCGATCGGATCGGTCCCTTCGGTCGCAAATCCGATCAGATTTTCGGCAACGCCGATCGCTTACCGCTCGGCGCCGCCGATGCTCGGCGCCGACACCGACGAAATCCTGCGCGAGACGCTCGGCGTCTCTCCCGACGAGATCGCGCGCCTGCGCAACGCAGGCGTCATCTGAGACTGCCCTCCTCATGTCCTGGCGACAAGGAGGCGCGGCTGCGAACAATTACAATCGCTGATTTTCTGAAACTCCCTCCCGCGTGTTTTGGGAGAGGGCCAGGGTGGGGGTCCAGGGCGGTTCTAAATGTCTGCGAGAACGGCCCTTCTTCGACACTCCGCGCGAGTCGAAGGACCTCGCACAGTCCTCCGCACATATTCACGGCGTAACGTCGTCTGAACCAAGCGATACTTCCCAACCGGGGCTGGCTCTTCTGTCATCCTGAGCGAGCGCTGCGCGAGTCGAAGGATCCCGATTTTTACTGAGCTGCCCAAACTCCGGGTTCCCTCGACTCCGGAAGCCTTCGCTCGGGATGACTGAAAAAAAGAGTTTCCTCCGACCGGTGAGCGAGTGATTTTTGGAAATGAGAACCAACGGCGCTCAGCGCTTCATCTTCGCGCCCATGACCACGCCCTTGTCGTGCAGCGCGGCGATCTCGCGCGAACCCATTCCCAGCACGTCGGCCAGCACCTCGTCGGTATTTTCGCCGAGCAGCGGCGCGCGCCCCACCGGCACGCGCGGCACGGCCGAAAAGTCGAGCGGCGAACCCGGCATCAGGTACGTCCCCACCCCCGGATGCTCGACCTCGCCGAAGATCGGATTCGCCGTCGAGCAGCGCGGATCCTCCTTCACCAGCTGGCGGAAAGTCTGGTAGGGGCCCCACGAAACGTTGGTGCCCGCGAACCTCTCGCGGATCGTCGCAAGATCGCGCGAGGCGAACCACGGCCGCAGGATCGCGGCGATCAGGTCGCGAGCCTGGAACCGCCCGCTCTCGGTGTCGAGGTCCTGGCTGGTCGCCTGCTCGACGCTCGCGCATGCCTCGGCGATTCCCGTCGCCTCCTTGAGCGCGGTCCACTGGCGCGCGGTCAGCGCGACGACCATCACGCGCCGTCCGTCCCGGGTCTCGAAGTCGTGGCCGAACGCCCCGTACAGGTAGTTGCCGTCTTTCTGCTGATCGCGACCGCCGAGTTCTGCCTCCGCGATACGGCCGAGATTCCCGACCATCGCAAACGCCACGTCCGAGAGCGAAAGATTCACCAGTTGTCCCTCGCCGGTCAGGCGGCGATGGCGCTCGGCCGCGAGCAGTCCGACCGTCGCGAGCGTGCCGAGTGCGATGTCCCACGCGGGCAGGATGCTGTTGAGCGGCTCGGCGAGATTGCGCGGCCCGGTCGCCCACGGGAACCCGGTCGCCGGGTTGACCGTGTAATCGACCTCGCTGGTGCCGTCGGGATTGCCGGTGAGCGCGACCATCACGAGGTCTGCGCGGCGCTGGCGCAGCGCGTCGTATTCGAGCCATCCGCGCGCGGGAAAATTGGTCAGAAAGATGCCCGCGTTCTCGCCCGGCGCGGCGATCAGCGCCGCCACCAGCTCGCGCCCCTCGGGCGTGCGGACGTCGATTTGAATCGAACGCTTGCCCTTGTTGAGCCCGGCCCAGAACAGGCTCTGGCCGTCGGCCGCGAGCGGCCATCTATGGTAGTCGAGCCCGCCGCCGATCTGGTCGAAGCGGATCACGTCTGCGCCCATCTGCGCGAGCGTCATCCCGCCGAGCGGCGCGGCCACGAACGCGGAGCCTTCCACCACGCGAAGGCCGGAGAGGATTCCAGCGCTCATGCCATCACTCCTATGAAGCGCCAGTCGAGCACGTCCTCTGAATTTTGCTTACCGCCTTCGCGCGCGGCGCGCACGCGCGAGCGCAGATGCACCAGTCCGCCGCCGCCGGGCAGCGGATCGGCGCGTTCGAGTTCGATCGTGCTGCGCAAGGTGTCGCCCTCGCGCACCGGCGCAAGGTGATCGCATCCGTGCCAGGCGACGATCGTGACCAGGTTCGGCAGCGCGCGCGTCACCTGTGCCGCCGCAAGGCCGATCGTGTGGCCGCCGTAAACCAGCCGGCCCGCCGGACTCGACGCGGCGTCATGATGGGCCATCGCGATATTCAACGTCAGACGCGCAAGCTCCGGCGCCGCCGAAACGACATCGCCGCCCGTAACCTCGAAGGTCGTCCCGGCGGCAAGGTCGGCGAAGTGCGCGCCGCGCGCGGCCTCGCGAAACGCTTTCAGGTTCCAGCCCTCGATCGGCGCCGTCAGTGCGCGCGGGTCGATTTCCTGACCGATTTTTTCGAGGTCGGCGTTGTGTCCGGTCTGCCCTTCCGGATTGCGCAGCGGCAGCATAGCGCAGCGCGTATAGTCGAGCACCGCCCGCCCCTTCTGATCAACCGTGCGTATGCGCAAGCCGGCAAGCCCCGTCGCAGCGCGCCCCGGGCGCGGACGATTCTGCCTTAAGCCGACGACCTCGGTCGTCGTATAGAGAGTGTCACCGATCGCAGGGGCGCGGCGAAACATGAAGCCGCGATAGAACAGGTTCGCGATCACGCGCTGCGTGAACAGCGTCGACTGGCCGTTCGCGACGTCCCACACCAGTGCCGGATGGGCGAGCACGGAGCCAAGCACGCGACGGCTCAGCTCCGCATCGAGCGCAAGCCGCATCCTGTCCCCCACAATCGCACCGTGCGCGGCCGCTACGCCCTCGGTAAGCGTCAGGGACGGGGCACTGTCGGCAACGAGTCCAACGTGAAGGTCGTCAAAGAACGGACCGCCGACCGTTTGCGTAGCCGGGCTCATGGTTCCTCTCAGTACATTGGGATGTAAATCGCGTTATACCACCTCAGCGGCGTTTGAGCATTCGCGAGCGCGGATACGCCCGTGGCGCAATCGGCGTCGATCTGGCCGCGCCGGGATGTTCAAGCCGCCGGCGGCGAACCTATGCCTCGCGGAAGGCAAACCGCGGGTCGGCGGCGCGCACCTCGACCTCCGGCAGGCCCAGTTCCTTGCGCACGATATTCGTCCCCATCACCAGCGAGACGCACTTGTAAAAGGCTATCCGTCGCGAGAGCCCCTCGCGTCCGAAGCCGCAATCGGCGCTGATGATCAGGCGCTCGGGCGGCACGTGCTCGAGCGCCTTGCGAATCAGATTGGCGACCAACGCGGGCGGCTCGACGGTGGTGGCGGTGTGATTGATCACGCCGATCGCGATCTTCTTGGCGGTCTTGTGATGCTTGAGCAGCGCCAGGTCGCGTCCGTTGCTGCTCGCGCATTCCAATCCCACCACGTCGGCATTGAGCGCCAGCAGGTACGGCAGCGATCGCTCGTAGCTCGGGCGCTCCCAGTAGAAGCTCTGCTGGTTCGGATTGCCCCAGCAGGTGTGCGCCCAGATTTCCGTGTTCACGCCCTCGACTTCGCGGTTGAACGCGCGGGTGTAGAACTCGAGGTCCTTTTCCGTAGCCGGCGGATTGGTGCAGCAGGCGAAGTGATGCGGCGGCTCTTCGACCTGGATCACCGGGCAGCCCGCAGCCGCGAGTTCGCGCAGCTCCTCGTTGAGCGCTGCGGCCAGGTCCATCGTCAGCTCCTGGTCGTTCTTGTAGTGCTCGTTCCATAGCATCATCGGCAGACAGGTCGCGCTGATCGCGCCGAATTTGACCGGCTTGGGCGTCATCCGCTGCGCGGTCTTCCAGAGCGCGCTGTAATGAAGCGGTCCGCGGGTGATTTTTCCGGTGACGGCCGGCGGATGGTAGGCCTCCTGGACCTCGTAAAGGATATGGCCGGGCTTGATGTCGGCGTATTCCAGAAAGTGCGAGGTGTCGCGATAGCCCGAGATACCGCCAAGGCGTTCGATCACGTAAAAGAACCACGAACGCCCGCCGACCTCGAGGTCGAAGCGGGTGTCGCCGTCGGTCAAGACGTCGAGTCCGGCGCGCTCCTGCTCGTTGATGTAGCAGGCGACCGCGTCCACGTACTGCTCGCGATAGAGCGAATCGCCCATCGCGATCTTGAACGGCCGTCCGCGGAGGCTCTCGGTGAACCAGGCCGGCTTCGGGAACGACCCGACCATCGCCGTTGCAAGTTTCTTGTCCCGTGTACCGTTCAGCATCGCACGTCACCTCAGCCTTGGAATGCGCCAGATGCAGGCTGATTTACAGCCTGCGCGGATGAGTGTAAAGCAGCGGCATACGAATCGACGCTCAGTCGCGGGTGTTCAATGCAGCAGGTAAAGTTTCTTCTCGACGAGTCCGACATCCCGGAGCACTGGTACAACGTGGTGGCCGACATGCCGAATCCGCCGGCGCCGCCGCTAGATCCCGACGGCAAGCCAATCGGTCCCGAGGCGCTCGCGGCGATTTTTCCGGAAACGATCATCGAGCAGGAAGTCTCGCGCGAGCGCTGGATTCCGGTCCCCGAGCCGGTGCGCGAGATCTACCGGCAATGGCGTCCGTCGCCGATGTACCGGGCGCTGCGTCTCGAGCAGGCGCTCGGCACTCCCGCGCGCATCTATTACAAGTACGAGGGCGTGAGCCCTGCGGGCTCGCACAAGCCTAACACTTCCGTCGCGCAGGCCTACTACAATCACCTCGCCGGCGTTCATCGCCTCGCGACCGAGACCGGCGCCGGCCAATGGGGCTCGGCGCTCGCGATGGCGGGGCAGATGTTCGGGATCGAAGTCCGCGTTTACATGGTGCGCGTGAGCTACGAGCAGAAGCCCTTTCGGCGCTCGATGATGGAGACCTGGGGCGCCGAAGTGATCGCGAGCCCGAGCACCAATACCAACTCCGGCCGCCGCGTGCTGGCGAACGACCCCGACTCTCCGGGTTCTCTGGGTATTGCGATCTCGGAAGCGGTCGAAGAAGCCGCGCAACGCAAGGATACCAATTACGCGCTCGGCTCGGTACTCAATCACGTTCTGCTCCATCAGACGGTGATCGGCCTGGAAGCGCAAAAGCAGTTCGCCAGGGCCGGCGACTATCCCGACGTGGTAATCGCATGCTGCGGCGGCGGATCGAATTTCGGCGGCACCGCGTTTCCGTTTTTCGCCGACAAAGCGGCCGGACGCGACGTGCGGCTGCTTGCGGTCGAGCCCGAGTCCTGCCCCACGCTGACGCGCGGGCATTACGCCTACGACTCCGGCGACGCGGCCGGGCTTACGCCGCTGATGCTGATGTACACGCTTGGGCGCAATTTCGTGCCGCCGCGAATTCATGCCGGTGGACTCCGCTACCACGGCGACTCGCCGCTGGTCTCGCAGCTTCATCACGAGGGGCTGGTGGAAGCGGTGGCCGTGCCGCAGCGCGCGACCTTCGAGGCCGGGATCGCGTTCGCACGCGCCGAGGGCATCATCCCCGCGCCGGAAAGCAATCATGCGATCCGCGCGGCTATCGACGAAGCGCTCATTTGCAAGCGGACCGGCGCGCCGAAAACGATCTTCTTCACCCTCTCGGGCCACGGCCATTTCGACATGGCGGCCTACGACCGCTACCTAAGCGGCCAGCTCGAGGACAGCACGTATCCGGACGAAGCGATCAGAGCGGCGCTGGCAGAGCTTCCCAAGGTCGCCCCTCAGCTGTCGTGAGCGGCGCGCGGCTGGACAACTCTGGCAGGCAGCCGCTTGAACGAGTCGATACCGGGACAGGGGAGCGCAGCATGATCAAGCCTTACACCGCCGTCGGATTGATCCCCACGGTCCGCGGCATCCGCAAGCGCGAGGATATCAAGCTCAACCTCGAGCACACGGCGCACATGTGCAAGGCTGCGGCCTGGCTCTCGAGCCTCGACCTGCCGGTGCGCCTGATCGCGCTGCCCGAGGGCGCGCTGCAGGCCTTCAACGACGAGGTGCTCGACCTCGACCACGTGCAGTACGCGCGCGAGTGCGCGATCGACCTCCCCGGCCCGGAGACCGACGCGCTCGGTGCGCTCGCCCGCCAGTACGACGCCTTCATCATGGCGCAGGCCAAGGCGCACCATCCCGACTGGAAGGACCGCTTTTTCAACGTCGGCTTCATCATCGACCCGCAGGGCGAAATCATCCTGCGCCATTACAAAGTCTCGCCGCTCTTCCCGGTCGAGCACTCGGTCTGCCCGCACGATATCTTCGATTGGTGGGTGGAGAAGTACGGCTGCACGCTCGACGCGTTCTGGCCGGTGGCCGACACGGAAATCGGCCGGCTCGGGATCATGATGGCGAACGAGGGCTCATATCCGGAGAACGCGCGGGCGCTCGCGATGAACGGCGCCGAAGTCGTGTATCGCGGATCGTATCCGCATCCTGCTACCGGCAACGAGCTATTCGAGATTCAGAGCCGGGCGCGCGCGCTCGACAACAATATGTACATAGTCGCACCCAATCTGGGCACGTACTATCTATTTCCGGATAGCGACTTGCCGATCGACACCTTCGGCGGACGTTCTTTCGTCATCAATCATCGCGGACAAATCGTCGGCAAACAGGAATATGGCGGTTGCTCGACCTACGTGGCCGGAGTGATCGATATCGAGGCGCTGCGCTACCATCGCGGCCACACGCAGTGGGACAACTGGCTGAAGGATCTGCGGACCGAGCTTTACCGGATGCTGTACCAGGAGCCAATCTATCCGAAGAATCTCTACCTCGACCGCGTCCCGATGAAGCATCAGGAATACCGCAAGTCGGTGATCGAAAAGCAGATCGCCCTGATGCATCAGCGGCGCATCTGGAAGAAATCGTCGTACGAATAAACCCGGCATTTGCGGTGGGTAACGGCATTTGAACCGATGAGCGCTTCGATGGCGGCAAAGACGCCCGCAGATTTCCTGTTCGCGAAAGACGGCCCGGTCACCACCATCACTTTCAACCGGCCCGAGCGGCGAAACTGCATGAATCGCGAAGTGATGGCCGAGTTCGAGCACCTCGTCCATCGCGTGCGCGACGACCGCGAAACCCGCGTGCTGATCGTCACCGGCACCGGCGCCGCCTTTTCCGCAGGCGCGGACCTCTCGGGGGCGGACGGCGCCAAAGACCCCGAGGCACGCCGACGCTTTTTCGCCGAGCGCAACGCGGGACTGGCGCGAACGATCGGCCGCTCGTTCGATCAGATAAGCCGGCTCGATTGCATGACGATCGCCGCCGTCAACGGTTACGCGGTCGGCGGAGGATGGGCGCTCGCGCTCGCCTTCGATTTCACCATTGCGGCGGAGGAGGCGGAGTTCTGGGTGCCGGAGGTAGATCTGGGTGCGCCGTTCACAGGCGGTCCGGCAATCGTTATGGCGGCGCGGATGGGCCCCTGGCGCGCAAAGGAGGCTGCGGTGCTCTGCCGCCATTATACGGCGCGCGAATTGTTCGACCTGGGGATGGTCAACCGGGTGGTCAAAGCGCGGGCCTTAGCCAAAGCCGCGCGCGAACTTGCGGATACGCTACTAAAGAAACCATTTAAAGCGGCAAGCGCGACGAAACATTTCATCGATGGGGTTTTTCTGACGCCACGTCTCTATTGAGACGCTCCGAAGGCGACGAACCTGTGTCGACGAGAACGGGGAAGTGGCCGGGCTACCGTAATTACCGCACGTTGGGGGACCTACGGAGGTAGCCCGGCCTTGCTTGGGGACAAGCGCTGGTAGTTCTCGGGGGAGACCGACAGCGCGGTTTTTAGTGCAGCAATTCCTATGCCCACGAAAAACAGATCGTGAATTGCGGAGTTTCCGCCGTCTTAGCGGCCCATTCAATTCCTGAAATGCGACACAATCAATCGAAGAACGTCAAAAACGCAGTCTAAGCGATTGATTTCAGCCGTCATTCGCAAAACGCGGGAGATTCGCCCGCAGGTGTCCCATCTGATCCCCAATCTCGGCGAATCGTCGAGGCCATGGCTGACTCTTTGGCGGCAGCGCCGCTCAAGAGTGGGCAGGTGCCTGAATTTTGAGCGCTTTAAGTTTGCGATATGTCTGAATCGAGCAGACCTGAGAATCGAAAGCGCGGCCATGGGCTCATCGCTGTCGATAGCGGCGGGGCGATCGATATTGTTCGTCGCGATGAAGATTGTTCGTCGCGATGAAGCGTGAATCATTCGATCTCGTACTTTGCGCGATGTCGTGCTTCGCGCGCGATCTCACGGGTCGTCGCGCGCGGCGCGATTCGCGGTTGAGGGGCAAACCTGCGTATGTTATTCGATATGGTTCGGGGCGTGGCGCAGCCTGGTAGCGCACCTGCCTTGGGAGCAGGGGGTCGGCCGTTCAAATCGGCTCGCCCCGACTCGCGCCAGTAGCTCAGGTGGAAAGAGCAACGGCCTTCTAAGCCGTGGGTCAGGGGTTCGAATCCCTTCTGGCGCGCCAGGCGTGCCTTGAAAGTCCGACCCGGGCGAACGGGCCGGCAGACGACATATACAGTGGTGAGTGTAGCTCAGTTGGCAGAGCATCGGGTTGTGGCCCCGGCGGTCGAGGGTTCAAGTCCCTTCACTCACCCCATCAAATCCTGCTAAGAACGTACTCCCTTCGGTGGGCCGTTAGCTCAGTTGGTAGAGCAGCTGACTCTTAATCAGCGGGTCCGGAGTTCGAGTCTCCGACGGCCCACCAAAAAATCCTGGAAGAACAAAGCTTTTCTCTGAGGCAAATGCGGACATCGCGGCACCAATTCGCCGAATTGTCCGCATTGTGTCCGCATTTGTCAAGAGACGAGTCGCCGATGCCTTCGAAAGGGCGGCGGCCGAAGAGTGCGGCGGCCGAACCGTAAATCCAAGATCACTCGCCCAGATCGCGAAATGAGGCTTACCGATTCTCGCGGGGGCGCTTACAACGTGATTCAGGGTACGCGCTTCCCCACAGGAGGCCTTCGTAGATCTCCTTCTGACGTGGGGCATTCACAGGCAGTACTGGCCGGCACTCTCGCGGTGGTGGAACCTCACGCCGCTTGGTGGCGCGGAGAGCGGCGGGCAGGAGCGAGTCGAAGCTGGACGCGGATGCCAGCGCGGGTCAGCATGTCGATGAGCGTCTCGATGCTAAACAAGTCGATCTTTCCGCGCACAAGATCGCTGATCCTCGGCTGGGTTACTCCCAAGAGCTTTGCGGCGGAGTTCTGCGTCAGCTTGCGTGCCTGGATGAGCCGCTTGAGTTCCGCCATCAACCGAGCGCGCAAACGGAGGCTTTCCGCCTCTTTAGGCGCGAACCCAAGGTCCCTGAATACGTTTCCGGATGACCGTTCGATATTCATCACTTGCTTCTAAACCTTTGTCGCGACGCGCCGAGTCCTCACGAGCTCCTGCAGTCGAGATCGGGCCAAGTCCAAGTCTGGTTTAGGCGTCTTCCGAGTCTTCTTCTCGAATGCATGAAGCACGTAAACCGCTTCCTCGAACTTCGCCACGTAAAATACTCGATGCTCTCGTCCAGTGCGCACTCTGATCTCTTCTACGCCGGCGCCGACGGAAGACATGGGCTTCCAGTCGGACGGTTCGAGCCCAGATTGCACCAAAAACAGCTCGTATCCGGCCCGCCGTCTGGCGTCGACCGGAAAGTTCCTGATATCGCTCCGTGACGAGCCGAGCCAGAAGAGCGCCTTCGGCATCCGTTTACTCAATATACAAGTTTTTGTATCAGGCGTCGAGCCTAACCGGTGATCGTTGATCGCGAGCGCTGCCTTGGCCACCTAGCGCATGAAGATCGAAGGTCGCAGAAGCGGGTAACGGTCTCCCTCGAAGTCAAAATTTTATGGTTCGCGACCCGATCTCGGACGGACACCGATCGGGGTGACCTTCGTCTGATTCCGTTGGGCGGCCAAATGGGATTGCAGACGCTCGGCGGCTTGCTCAAGATCGGCCTCGCTCACGATGTTGTAGCGATCGAAGATGCTTCGCGTCTTGTGTCCTGACAAAGTCATTGCGACCCGATCTGGAATCCCGGCCCGGACCATGTTGCGCACAGCCGTTCTCCGGAGATCGTGCACAAGCAACTTGCCCAATCCCGCCGCCTTGCAGGCGTTGGACCAAGCCTTCCGGAAATCGCCGATGGGCTCGGCGCGCCGATGGAATACTAAGGGGCAACCGAGTTGCCGCGCACCATGCGCTCGCTCAATGATTTCCAGCAGTTCGCCCGAAAGGGGCAAAACACGGCCATCCTTGTTCTTGCTGACTTCTGGCCGCAGCCGAACCAACCTGCCGGCGAGATCAACGTCACGCCACTCGAGCGCCTTCATCTCGCTCACCCGCCATCCGGACAGGTACAGAAATGTTATAGGCTCGCGGAGATACTCTGGCAGATTGTCGCGCAGTGCGACGAACGCACCGTGGTCGACGAATCCCTGGCGCGCATTGTCCTCGTGAAGCTTCGGAATGTATGGCGTTGCGCTCAGCCGGCCGTCTTGAACGGCGAGACTGAACATCCGCTTCAGCGCCGCCAGCTCACGGTTTATGCTCGCGTTGGCTGCGCCCTCGCGCTGCCTGGTTCGCGCGTACGCTTTGATCTGATCGGTGGTGATGTCAATCGCCCGTTCGAGCCCGAAGACCTCGCGCAGATGGCTGATCGATAGTTGCGCGGAGCGCAGCGAACGCCGCCGGTTGATCTCGTAATCGGTCAACAGCGCTTTCGCCAAGTCCTCGAAGGTAGCACGCTCTTCGCGCGGTCCCGTAACGCGTCCGATTCCCGCCTCTCCGATTCGCTTCTTAAGCAGCTTGCGCGCCTGAGCCTCATTATCCGAGTGCGAGCTTTCCCGGTATTCCTTCCCTCTATGGTAAAAGGCAATCCAATAAATTGGGCCGCGCCTGAAAATGCGGCCCATACCTCGGAATGATTTGCGTTCCTCGCGTTCCAAAATCTTCAGTAGCCCAGTACGTTCCGAATCTCCAAATGAATAGAGCGCAGTAGCCGACCGGAGAATCGGACGCTCTCGCCGCTCCTCACCATGATAGATCGGGTTTGAGAAGCAGCTCTGTTAATCATGGCCGCCGGTGACCTTTCAACCGAGACGCTTGCGGATATACTCTTCTATCCCCAGTTCGGAGAAACGCAGTAACCTGCCGTGCCGCACGGTGAATCGAAGATTCCTGTGATGCCGGTAGAGCCAATCAGGCGTGACACCGAGTTTGTCGCCGGCTTCGTCTACATTTAGGAGCCTATCGCCCCGCCCTCGTTCGCGGTCATCCGATAGCACGTGTGAGCGTTCGGCTTCGAGGCGATGAAGCAGATTGAGTGCTTCGATCGCCTGTGTCTTGAGCGCCTGTGCCGTATCGTTGTCGAGCACCCTGAGCTTATCAGGGTCCGCCACCAGTTCCTCCAACCTTGGGACTGCGAAGAGTCCCGCCACGCCCGACTGTCGCGGCCCTCGGCGCGAGCTACCATCGGCCCGCGACTTCGGCATGCTTCACCTCTGCAGTCAGTATGAATTGTACTGGGTTCGCGGTAGTGCCTTCTTCCGACGGGACGGCTTGCCGCTGGATAGGACTCGATGAAGTGCACTGACGCGTTCATGGAAAATGAGCTACGCGCTTTCCAATGTGCATGAATTCGAAGGAGCCGCGGCCAGCGCCAAGATAATGGCCGGTCAGCCGCGATTGACACTCGAAGATGGCTAAAAGTAAAGCTTTGCAAGTATCTCTTGCCATCAGACATTTTGACGTGCCATTTCATCAAATATTCATCTATTTGGCTCTAAAACATCGAAAACTTATAGCTCGCCTGCTC
>Ga0335070_10001285_pt1 | contig 28945 bp, 26 predicted proteins | sample Lox_Sample_13_FD_206722 | JGI IMG/M metagenome (GOLD analysis project Ga0335070, IMG submission 206722) | Soil microbial communities from Loxahatchee National Wildlife Refuge, Florida, United States - Lox_Sample_1.3 | ecosystem: Environmental > Terrestrial > Soil > Wetlands | place: USA...
ACGTACATGGCGGCCATGACGATCTACGGGTGGGTGGCGAAATGAACCGGACACTGGCAGTGATGGGATGCCTGCTGCTGATGATGGCGGCCGGCCGGGCAGCGGACAAGAACACCTGTCTCGATTGCCACTCGCAGATGGAAGCGCCGCTCAAGGTGACCCCGGCCGAATACGCCAGCAATATCCACACGGAAAAAGGACTGAACTGCACCAGCTGCCACGGTGGGGATGCCAGCAGCGACTCCGACGCCATGAGTCGCGCCGCAGGGTTCCGAGGACACATCGAACGGCGGCAGGTCCCGGAACTCTGCGGCAGTTGCCACAGCGACGGGGCGAAGATGCGGCAATACAACCCCTCGCTGCGCACCGACCAGCTCAGCCAGTACAAGACCAGCGTGCACGGCAAGCGACTGGCGGCGGGCGACCAGAAGGTCGCGGTCTGCACCGATTGCCATACGGTGCACAATATCCGTCCGGCGTCGGACCCGCGTTCCAGCGTGCATCCGCTGAACGTGGCCAACACCTGCAAGCGCTGTCACTCCGACGCGCAGTACATGAAGGACTACAAGATCCCCCACGACCAGTTTGCCGGCTACACCGCCAGCGTTCACCACAAGGCGATGACCGAGAACGGGGACCTGAGCGCTCCTACCTGCACCACGTGCCATGGGAACCATGGCGCCGCGCCTCCGGGACTGGCGACGGTGGAGAACGTGTGCGCGACCTGCCACGTCTTCCAGGCGCAGCTCTTCGACAAGAGCCCGCACAAGAGACCGTTCGCCGAAGCCGGCATGGGCGGATGCGTCACCTGCCACAGCAATCACCGCATCACGCATCCCACGGATGCGATGGTGGGCTCGGGCGCCGGTTCGGTGTGCACCAACTGCCACTCCCAGGGCGACGCCGGCTACAAGACGGCGGAGGTCATCGCCGCGCGCTTCGCGGAGCTGTCCGGCGCCGTCGAAGAGTCGCGGACTCTGCTGGAGCGGGCGGCGCACTCGGGCATGGAAGTCAGCGACGCGGAACTGGAGCTGGACGCGGCCAAGGATTCGCTGACCAAAGCGCGGGTGTCGCTGCACAGCTTCAGCGTGAACCGGGTGGACGAGGACATCGCCGCCGGGCTGAAGACCGCGCAGAAGACGCGCGAAGCCGGGCTGGCGGCCCTAAAGCAACGCGAGTATCGCCGCATGGGGCTGCTGGTGTCGCTGGCGACCATCGTGGCCACCGTCGCCGCGCTGGCTTTTTATATCCGACAGATCGAGAAAGCGGACTCCTAGAACCGGGAAGCAGTCGGCGGCAGGCACTGGAGCGGGGTACGGGAATTGAACCCGTGTCACCGGCTTGGGAAGCCGGGGCACGACCACTATACCAACCCCGCTCAATTTGTTAGCTTATCAAAACCGACGCAAAGACAGCCAACACCGCCCCACTAAGGTGGGGCTCCAAAGCAAAATGAAGCGGTAGATCCTCAGGCTTATCCCTACGGGATTGCGCTCAGGATGACCGATGTCCAAGTCACTTCTTGGACTTGGCGATGGCCAGGAGCAGGTCGGTATCGGCGCCGGCGCTGCGGAGTTGCCTCTCGGCATCGTCATTCAGAGCGAAGGAGACCCCGAACTGGCTGACCAGCGAGGCGACGCGCGGCGCCGGCACACCCTTCTGCAACGCTTCCAGGACCTCGGACAACGCCAGGGGCGGAGGACCCGGAGGCGGTTTGCGCTGGACCTCGATCTTGAAGGGCAGGCGCGAACCGTCGTGGGGAATGACGAAGCCCTGGATGGTATTGGGGCCGATGGCAGGAAGCGCAGCGTCCGCCTCGAACTCGACTTCACCGGCAGGGTTGGTGTGGAAGGTCGCAGGTTTGCCAGCAATCTCCACGCGATCAATGTTGCGGAAGCCGGCGGCGATGCCGCGAACGCGGACGGCCTCCTTGTCGGTCTCCGCGTTCGGCGCCGGGTCCAGCAGCCGCACATCGGGATGGTTCATAGTGAAGATCATTTGCGCCTGGGACTTGTCGGTGGCGCTGGCCATGACCACGATGGCGCTGGCGCCGGGGTTCACGGCGAAATCGGGGAGGGTGAACTCCACGGTAGTGGGCGCCAGGGCCTTCAGGTGAGCGGGGGCATTGTTGACCGTAACCGAGGCGATGCCACTGGCGTGGGAGGCCACGCCACGCAAGCTGACGCGCGCCGCGGCTACATCGAGGGCTTTGCCGGATTCAGCGCCCACCGGATCGAGCATGCTGATGACCGGGGGCGTGGCCGGGGGATGCAGGCGGGCTTCGCGGGCGCGCACGCGGTCCATGACGTCATCGAAGCGGGTGGCGGCCTCGACCAGTTCCTGATAAGCGAGGACATTGGCCCAGTCGAGCTTGGTCGTCCCGCCGTCGATCCAGCGCTTGCGCATGCGCATGAAATGATAGGTCGTCGTGCCCCCATGAAACTTCAACTCGGCGGCCTCGTTGGGCTGCCCCCAGATGGTCCACTGGTTGGCGTTGCTCAGATCGGAGCGGGCGTACTGGAAGCTGTGCCCCTTCTCCCCTTCCGGGCGCACGACCTCGTACCAGATCTTGTCCCGGGAGAAATACAGGTACCCGGCGCAACCGGAGCCGAAATGAACGTGGGCCACCGGATAACGAAGCACCGACTCATCCCCTGACTTCACCAACTGGGCGCCGTCTTCATCGGCGGGAATGCCGGGCTGAGGGCGCTTGAAAAGCTGGGCGGATGCGCTGGCCGCCAGCAACAGGATGAAGAGCAGTAAGAAGGACCTGCGGACGTTCACTTGCGCCTCCTCAAGAGGATCTCCTCTTCGGTGGCCTTGGCCTGGCGGGCGCGGCTGAGCCCAGCCTGGGCAGAAGCGTCATTGGGGTCGATGGCGAGAGCGGAATTGTAGACGTCGATGGCGGCGGCGTAGGCGCCCGAGTTGGTGAGGCGCTCCCCGTCGGCGAGGAGTTCCTGGAGACGCTGGCGCTGCTGGGCGGGAAGGCCGCGAGAAGCCGGCGGCTCCGGCCTACGCTCGCGCACCGGCCTGGGGGCGGCGGCCTTGGGCTCGGGTTTCGGCTTCCCCGTTTTCGGCGGAGTGGTGGTCACAGCCGGCACGGCAGCCGCCACCGGCGGAAAATCGATCTGATTGCGAACTTCCTTGACCGCCGGCTGGCCGCTGGCGATGCGCGCCGCTTCTTCCGCCAGGCTCTGGGTCGCGACGTGACCGCTCAAGGTCACCACGCCGCCGTGAACAGCGACTTCCAAGGACTGCAATTCGGGGACGGCAGCGATAGCCGTCTTCACCGAGGCTGCGATCGCGTCGTCGGCGGGAACCGTGGCGCCCGCCGGGGACGGAGCAGCGGCAGTCGCGCCAGCGGCCTGAGTGCGCATGTACCAGTAACCTGCCCCGCTCATCAGCCCCGCCGTCAGGAGGACAGCCAGCGTCACCCATAACCAGGTGCGCCGGGGCGCCGGAGGAGGCGCAGCTCGGCGCGGCGCGGCCGCCCGGGGCGCGGATGCCGCGGGGGCCGAAGAGGTGGGCGCCGAATACTGCAATGGGAACGAAGGCGCTACCGGCGTCGGCTCGCGAGGAGGCGGAGCGGGCCGGGCAGCGACCAGCGGCGGTTGCGGCGCCCTGGGCGCAGGCGGCGCCGGGGGCGGAGGCGGTTCGCTCCGCGGCAACGGATCGTGCGTCTTGGCAGGGACCGGGGTCGGCACGCGCGACGGCGCCAGCCGCAGATTGGCGAGGACATCGGAACCGATGGCGGCGGTGGCGTCTTCGCGCCCGGTCGCGCTCTCGGCGCCGATCCTGGCGGTGGCCGCCCACTGCTCGGGCGCGTTCATGGCTTCCAGCATCTCGAGCGCGCTCTGGAAGCGGTCCTTGGGGTCCTTCTGCAAGGCCTTCATCACAATCATGGAGATGGGCTTGGGGATCCCGAGCGAGGGACAGAGCACGTGGGCCGGAGTGGGTATGGCCTGGATGTGCTTGATGAGCAGGGCCACGGGAGTGTCGGACTCGAACGGCAGGTGGCCGGTCAGCATCTCGTAGAGCACGACCCCGAGGGAGTAGAGGTCGGCGCGGCTGTCGACGTCGGAGCCGTGCTTGCCCATCGCCTGCTCCGGAGACAAGTACTGCGGGGTCCCGACCACCACACCGGTCTTGGTGGCGCTGAAGCCGGTGCCGGCGTCGAAGGCACCCTCGCGCACCTTGGCGATGCCGAAGTCGAGGACCTTGACCTGCTCAGGGTTATCGCCCTCGCGCACCAGCAGGATGTTGTCGGGCTTGATGTCGCGATGGGTGATGCCCAAGGCGTGGGCGGCGCCCAGGGCGGCGACGATCTGCTTGCCCAGATGCATCACCCGGTTCACCACCAGCGGCCCTTCCTTCTCGATGACCTCGCGCAGGTCGCGACCCTGCACATACTCCATGACGATGAAGGGGCGGCCGTCGTCGGTGGTGTCCAGGTCGTCCACGCGGACGGCATTGGGGTGCTGGAGCTTGCGGGTGACGATGGCCTCGTTGCGGAAGCGCTTCAGGAAGATTTCGTCGTCGATGAAACGGCTGCTGACGATCTTGATGGCGCGGATCTCGTTGAAGGCGAGGTGCCTGGCCTTGTACACCGAGGCCATACCGCCGGACCCGATCTTCTCCAGAATCTCGTACTTGCCGCGGACCTGCATGCCCTGGACGAGTTCCGAGGTGACCCGGAGCACGGTCTTGTCCCGGGGGCAGACCGTGAAATCGTTCGGATAGGTCGCATGGCACTGGTCGCAATAACGCACGAATGCCCGCCCTGCTTATGAGAGCCGAAAGCAAAGGCCCAAGATTATCTCAGGGCGAATGATAGCCCGAAGTGGCCCCCGGATTTCAGTGATTTCCGGCACGCTGGTAAACCGAAAGTAACCGGTGGGTCCGGGGAGTGCTCTTCCTAGAAAATACCGAAACGGCGACGGGCGGGGATCACGGACAACGCATGCTCGTGGCAGGCGGGGCAGAAATCGGCGCCCTTGATGTCGATCCACTCGACGGAGTGGGAGGCGGCCATGACACAGCCGTAGTCCTGGCAGTGGGTGAGACCGAGGGTGTGGCCGAGCTCGTGAACCGATTCTTTCAGCAACCGGGCGGCGAACAGCTCCGGGTCGTTGGGCAGTCCGTAGAATCCCTGGGTCAGACGCCGCCAGGAGACCACGCAGCAGCGGCCGGTGAGCTGGGCCTCGCCGAAGACGAAGGTCAGGATGGGCATGTAGAGGTCCACCGAAGTGACGCCCAGCAGGCGCCAGCATCCGTTGGGCAGCAGGCCGGAGAGCGCGCTCAGGATCTGGGTGGAGTGGTACTGCTGGCGCTGCGCGTGCAGGAAGGGCTTGGGGTCGAGCGAATCCGGCAAGAGTTGGCAATCGACGCGCAGAATCTCCTGCAGGCCACGCCGCAGGCGCTCGAGCACGGCGCCGTCGGGAGGACCGACCGGCAGCAGGTGGATGACGCTCATCGCGCGTTCGTGGTGGCGGTGGCGGCCGGGGTGCGTTTCCAGCCGTACTTCTTGAGCTTGTTGTAAAGCGTGACCCGGTCGATATCGAGCACTTCAGCGGCGCGGGTCTGGTTGCCTCCGCACTCCTCCAGCACGCGCAGGATGTGCAGGCGCTCGATGTCTTCCAGGGTCTTGCCGGTCTCGAACTCCTGCGGCTTGAGCTTGAGGGTGAAGTCCTGCTCGCGCAGTTGCGGCTCGGCGGCCACTACCATGGCGCGCTCGACGGCGTTCTCGAGCTCGCGCACATTGCCCGGCCAGTCGTAGTCCTGCAGGAGGCTCATGGCGGCGGGAGCCACGTTGGCGATGCGCTTGTTCATCGAGGCGGAGAACTTGCGGACGAAGTGGTCCACCAGCAGGGGGATGTCTTCCTTGCGGGCCCGCAGCGGCGGAATCTCGATGCGGAAGACGTTCAGGCGGTAGAACAGGTCGGGACGGAACGTCCCTTCCTCGATGAGCTTCTCCAGGTCCTTGTTGGTGGCGGCGACGCAGCGAAAATCGACCTTGATCGGCTGGTTGCCGCCGACGCGCACGATCTCGCGCTCCTGCAGCACGCGCAGCAGGTCGGTCTGGGTCTTGAGGGAGATGTCGCCGATCTCGTCGAGGAAGACGGTGCCGCCCTCGGCGATCTCGAACTTGCCTTTCTTGCGGTACTGGGCCCCGGTGAAGGCGCCTTTCTCGTGGCCGAAGAGCTCGCTTTCCAGCAGGGTCTCGGTCAGGGCGCCGCAGTGGATGACGACCAGGGGATTGAAGCGGCGCGGGCTCATGCCGTGGATAGCTCGGGCCACGAGTTCCTTGCCGGTACCGCTCTCGCCGGTGACCAGCACGGTGGCGTCGGTCGAGCCGACGGTCTCGATGGCCTCGAAGACCTTCTTCATGGCGGCGGACTGGCCGATGAGATCGGGCGGGCGCAGCACCTCCCCGACGGTCTCCTTCAGGCGCGCGGCTTCCTTCTCGGCGTGGCGGTGGGAGAGCGCGTTCTTGACCACGTGGGCGATGTCATCGGGATCGAAAGGCTTGGTGACGTAATCGTAGGCGCCGTTCTTGAGCGCCTGCACCGCGGTCTCCACCGAGGCATAGCCGGTCATGATGATGACGATGAGGTCAGGATCGATCTCGTGCAGGCGGCGCTGCAATTCGATGCCGTCAATGCCGGGCATCTTGATGTCGATCAGGGCGAGGTCCCAGCGGCGCTCGGTGAGGCGGGCAAGGGCCTCGTGAGCGCTCTCCGCGGTGCCCACCTCGTAGCCCTCGTCGCGGAACCAGTGTCCCAGCGACTCGTGCACGATAGCTTCGTCGTCGACGATCAGGATGGTGGATTTCCCTGGCATAAGCGATCACTCCTTTGCGGCCACCGCTTCAGGCGGCTTGGGCTGCGCCCCCAGCACTCCGTCGAGCGGAAGCGTGACGCTGAAGGTCGAGCCCTTGCCGGGCTCGGACTCGACCTCGATGTGGCCGCGGTGACGATCGGCGATGCCCTTGCTGATGGCCAGCCCCAATCCGGTGCCGCGGTCCTTGGTGGTGTAAAAAGGCTCGAAGAGGTTGGCCCGCGCTTCGGGGGAGATGCCGGTGCCGTCGTCCTGAACCTGAAGCAGGACCTTGGCGTGCTCCGGCACCAGTCGGGTGCGGACGGCCAGCGTGCCGCCACGCGGCATGGCATCGATGGCGTTCAGCACCAGCGCGAGCACCAGCTGCTCCATCTGGGCGGCGTCGCATTCCACGTTCGGCAGGTCGGGGGCCAGCTCGGCGTTGAGGGTGATGTTGCCCAGCTCTAACTGGTGCTTCACCAGACGCAGGCAGCGGTCCACGATGGGGTTCAACGACACCCATTCCAGGTTCATGGGGGCGGAGCGGGAGAAGGTGAGCAGGTTCTTGACGATGTCGCCGCAGCGGCGGCTCTCCGATTCGATCAGCTCCAGGGCGCCGCAAACCTCCTTGCGGCGTTCTTCCTTCCAGGGAGTGTGGCCGGCCCACTTGCGCAGCAGCTTGGAGTAGGTGAGGATGCCGGCCAGCGGGTTGTTGATCTCGTGGGCGACGGTGGCCGCCAGCTTGCCGATGGAGGCCATCTTCTCCACTTGCAAGGCGTGATCGTTGGCGCGCTTGAGCTCGCGGGTCTTTTCCTCCACCCGCTCCTCGAGGGTGTGGGTCCAGGAGGTGACCTCTTCCCGGGCCTCACGGAGGTCGCGGCTCATGCGGTTGAATGACTCGGCCAGCTCGCCCAGCTCGTCGCGGGAGCCGACCGTGATCTGATATCCCAGCTGTCCCTTGCCCAGGCGCTCCGTGCCAACCTTCAAGGACTTGACTGGAATGTGGACCAGCCTCCAGACGAAGACGCCGGTCAGGATGACGACGACCGCGACGCCAACGAAGGTGTATCCGGCCATCTGCCGGGTATCCTGGGCGATCTGGCGGTCGACGGGCGCCAGCGAGAGGTCGGTGTCGAGCACGCCCAAGATCTTCTGTTCGGCGGGGTGGGCATGGCATTCGGCGTTGGAACACGAGGGCTTGTTCTCGATGGGCGTGATGATTCCCAGAACGCGCTCCCCATTCGGCCGGAAGATGCGGAAGCGGTCGGGACGGTCGAGACGGGCCAGCGGCTGGGCCTTGGCGTGGCAGGCGTAACAGGCCTCGGCGCTCTTATCGACGTACTTGTTCACTTCCCGGTCGTCGGTGGAGAAGCTGATGCGCCCTTCCTGGTTGAAAATGCGGATGCGCAGGATGCCGGGCTCGGCGCCGGTGGTGCGGATCTGCTCGTAGAGCGCCACCCGGTTGTTGTGCAACATGTGATACTCGGTGCTGCGCTTGATGACGTCGCTGATGCGCTCCGCGTTGGCCAGCGTGAACTGCTCCAGGTGCTTGCGGTGGAGGCGGATGTTGAGATAGCCCAAAAGCGAAAAGATCGCCACCATGGCGATCAGCAGGACCACGACCAGCTTCGCGCTCAAGCTCTGGGTCAGCCGGCGGAAGCGCCGATACCCCGGCGCGCCGGGGGGCGACGCGCCGGGGGTCTCTCGATCGGCGGGGAGACGGATTGGGGGGGGGTGCGCCACGCCTCAGTCTCCCGGAACCACTTCCTCGGCTAGAGCCACCGAGCGCACTGCCGCCGCCGGCAGCGTCGCCGGCGCTGGCTGCTCCTCGGGGAAGATGGGCAAGTACTTGGCGGCGGCGCCGAACAGGGCGAATCCCGCCGCGATGATGGCCGCGGTCACCGCCATTTCCGTCCACTTGGGGACGTAATGCATGCCGGCCGATCCTTCGATGCCGGTGATGCTCACGTTCAGCCGGTTGGTGATGAAACCCAGCAGAGCCAGCACCGCCGACAGGTAAAGCCCGCCCGCGCTGGCGCGCACGCGCTTGGAGAGCAGCAGCGCGATGGGAACGGCGGTCAGCAGGGCCTCGACCAGAAAGAAGGGGCGCTCATAACTGGGGACCAGCAACAGCTTGAGGACGCCCCGGTGGTACAGGTCCTGAGTGCGGATAACACCGTAGATCATCAGCACCACCACCAGGATGCGGCCCAGTTCCGACAGCAACGGCATCTCCAATTGACGGTGAAAATACTTGGAGCTCAGGCTGCTTTCGAAGATGGTCATGGCCAGCCCGACGCCGATCGCCGAGAGGAAGAAGAAGACCGGAAGCAGCGGGCTGTACCAGAAGGGGTGCAGCTTGTTGGGCATGATCAGGTAGAGCGTGCCCAGCGAGGACTGGTGCAGGGTGGAGAGGATCACGCCCACGCACACCAGAGGGATGCTGACGGCGTGCATGATGCGCAGCGCCTTCGACATGCGGAACTTCTCGAACACGATGGGCGCGAATTCCAGCGCCAGCACCGTGGTGTAGAGCATGACGCAGTAGGCCACCTCGAACATCACGGAATGCGGATTGCGCATGACGAGCGGGTGCCAGATGCGGTAGTAGCGTCCGAGGTCATACATCAAGGCGACACAGACCAGCACGTATCCTAAGAATGCGGTAAGAACAGTGGGCCGGATGATGGGCTTGAAGCGTTCGAGGTTGAAGACATGGACGGCGGCCATGAGGGTGAAGCCGCCGGCGGCCAGCATGACGCCGCAGAGGACGTCGAAGCCGATCCAAAGGCCCCAGGGAAACTCGTCGCTAAGGTTGGTGGAGGCGCCCAGGCCGTAGGCGAAACGCAGCACGGTGGCATAGGCGCCCATGGCCATGATGAACAGGAAAACAACCTTCCAGAAGGTGAACTTCATCAGTCTCTGCTTCATGGCCTAGCGCACCTCCTTGTGGTTCTTGGCCGCGGCTTCGCGAGCGGCGACCTCTTCGCGGCGGTGGGTGATCCACCAGATGCCTCCCAGCAGAACGCTGCCCAGTCCCACCAGGTCGGGAATGCGGGAGAGCACGCGGAAGGTGAACATGGGCAACGGCTCGTGGACCAGGTCGGTGCGGAAGCCAAAGCCCTCGAAGGCGACCGAGGAGAGCATGAGCACGCTGGTACCGCCGACCTCGGTCTCCCCATACACGTGATTGACGTAATTGCCCGGGTTCTGCCGGATGCGCTCGTGGGCTTCCGCCAACAGCTCGTCGCGCGTGCCGAACTTGGTGGCCCCGGTGGGACAGGCCTCGGTGCAGGCGGTCACCTTGCCCGCCGCCAGCCGGTCGGAGCACATGTCGCACTTCTTCACCGCCGGCAGGGCCTTGCTCCACTCGTACTTGGGGACACCGAAGGGGCAGGCCGCCATGCAATAGCGACAGCCCATGCAGCGGGCCTCTTCGTAGATCACCGGGCCGTCGGCGGTCTTGCGCAGGGCGGCGACCGGGCAGACCGAAGCGCAGCTGGGATCGTTGCAGTTCATGCACAGGCGGCGCATGAACTTGTCGTTCCTGGCGAGGACGACGGTGAACTTGTGCGCCGACTGCTTCTCTTCGGCGGCGATGGTCTCGTTGTAAGGGAGCTTATTGCGTTCGGCGCAGGCCTGCTCGCAGGCCTTGCAGCCGATGCACAGGGTGGCGTCGTACAGGATCGCCTTGCTCATGATGGTTCACGCCTCCGCACAGAACACCCACCCAGGTGGAGGCAAGCGGCCTGCCGGAGTAGAGGCTCTGTAGCAGTAAATGAAGTGGTGCAAGTGATGGGTTGGTAAGGACTTCGGCCGGCGGTGCACAAGCCGGAGTGCACTCTCTGGAGAGTGCTGGTTTGTGCTGAGGAAATCAGCGCAGGTTTTTGGGGCTGCTGGCACACAGCGGAGAAATTCATCGCTGCAAAGACGGAGCGGCGGCTCCGGATTTGCCGGCGCCGCCGCTGCGCTTTGGGCCAGGAGGATCGCCATCGCACTCAGCTCAGGAAGAATTCGCGGGTGACCTTGCCCCAATCCAGGTCGGGGAGCTGGCCACCCAGATCGTCGATGGCCATGCCGCCATCGGCCATGGCGCCCTCCGCCATGGGCAGGTGCTTGCGCAGCCGCGCCGCGGCTTCTTCCATCCACCAGCGGGCGAGGTCGCCGGAGAGCAAGTTGCGGAAGTTGAGCTTGGCATCGGGGGCTTCGACCGCCACCAGCCAGCCTTCGCCGTAGGGATCGCGGCGGGCGCGCTCGGGATCGGCGGCCGCTCCATCGTTGATCTCGGTCACGACACCTTCCACCGGCGACACCAGGTCGGTGGCGATCCCGTTGCGATGCAGGGTGACGATCTTCTGTCCCTGGCGGACCCATTGTCCGCGCTGTGGCAGCGTGATCTTCTCCACTTTGCCCACCAGCCGGGCGGCGAAGTCGTCGAGGCCGGTCCGGACCAGCTTCGGGCCTTCACTCTGTGCCCAGGTGTGGCCGGGGTGGTAGCGCAGGCCCTCGGGGAGCAGGAATCCAGAGACGATATTGGGTTGCGGCCGGCGTCCGGCCGCGGTCGCCAGCATGGGCTGCACCGCCGGGCGCAGCATGCGCTTGCTGTAGAAGTAGTCGACGATGAGGAAGGCGATGAAGGTCGCGAGTACGAGAATGACGGTCATGACGAGCCTCCTGGCGTGGGTCCTTTCGTTTCTGCGCCACGTTCCACCTTTACCTAAGGCAAGTCGGTGGCCGCTCTTGCCAAGCGGGAATAAGCCGCATGGGAGTCGCCGTAACCTGTTAGGAGTTAAGGAGTTGTGAGGGATTCTCGGGGAGCCGGCTCAGCGGAGCTGTTGTGTTCCCAATCGCCTCGTCGCTGATTTTTGCAGCAGCGTTTTGCAACAGAACCCCGTTAATCACTTCATCGCCTCAGCAAAATCAGTAGGTTACGCCGGGACGATGTGTAGTTGATTTTCGCAGCGCACCTCATGGAAGAATTCAATGGCCCTTCGCGCACCGTGTTCGCAGCCAGACGCCTGCGCATCACATGCGATAATCGAAGCGCCTTGAAGCGGGCCATTCATCTGGGGCTGGTCGTTCTCCTGCTCTGCAGCGGGTCGGTAGCGCAGCATCTTCCTGGCGCCAGCCAGACCCTGGTGATCCTGCCGTTCGAGAATGCCTCCAAGGCGCCAGGGATCGAATGGATCGGCGAGTCGTTCCCCGAGGTCCTGGGCCAGCGCATGTCGATCCCCTCGCTGATCATGTACTCCCGCTCAGACCGCATGGCCGCCTTCGAGCGGCTGGGCGTGCCGCTGAGCCTGCGGCCCTCACGCGCCACCGCCTACCGCATCGCCGAGGAGATGGACGTGGACTACCTGGTGATGGGGCGCTATACCTTCGACGGACAGACGTTCACCGCCAGCGCCCAACTGCTCGACATGGGCAAGCTGCGGCTCCATCCCGAGGTCCAGGAATCGGGGCCGTTGGTCAAGCTCATCGACATCCAGACCGCGCTCGCCTGGGACGTGATGCGGCTGCTGAACCCGATGCTGGTGACCTCGAGGAACGGATTCGTGAAGGCGTCGCAGCCCATCCGCCTGGACGCGCTGGAGGCCTACGTGCGGGCCATGATTGCCGGGCCGGGGCCGGAGCGGGCCCGCCAACTGCTCGCCGCCATCCGCCTCAAGCCCGATTACTACGAGGCCATCCTCGAACTGGGAAAGACGTATTTCGAACAGCGCGAGTTCGAGCAAGCCGCCCGCTGGCTGGCCAAGATCCCAAAGAGCGACGCCAGCGCCAAGGAGGCGAATTTCTTCCTCGGCCTCTCAGACTACTATCTGGGGCAGTACGAGGCGGCGGAGGGCGCTTTCGCATTCGTGGCGTCGCGCCTTCCCTTGACCGAGGTGTACAACAATCTCGGGGTGGTGGCCAGCCGGCGGGGTCAGAAGGATGCGGTCGGGTATTTCGAACGTGCGGTGGAGGCCGACCCGGCGGACGCCGATTACCGCTACAACCTGGCGGCTGCGCTCTACCGGGCCGGTGACCGGGCGGGAGCGGCGAAGCAGGCGCGCGAGGCGCTGGCGCTGCGTCCCTACGACAGCGAGGCCAAGGCCGTGCTGGACCTGGCCACCAACGATGCCCCGCCCCAGTCCCCCGGTCCGCGCGGCGGGCGCACGCCGGCGGCGAGGGTCCCGCTGGAACGCATCAAGCGCAACTACGAGGAAGCCTCGTTCCGGCAGCTTTCCCAGGAGATCGAGAACGTGGCCGAGCTGCGCATGGCCAAGCAGCCCCCGCGGGTGCACGCGACCTATCACATCGAGCGGGGACGGGAGCTGCTGGGGCGGGGGTTCGTGGGCGAGGCCGAACACGAGTTCCGCGAAGCCATCTCGCTCGACCAGAATAACGGGGCGGCGCACGCCGGGCTGGCGACGGTGCTGGAGGCGACCGGGGACGTGGCGGGGGCGCGCAATGAGGCGCGCGCCTCGGTGCGCATACAGCCCTCGGCCGAAGCTTATCTGGTGCTGGCCCGGCTCGACCTGCGCGACAATAATCCTGCGGCCGCCTTGCAGGCGATCGGCCGCGCCCTGGCGCTGGAACCGGACAATGCTTCGGCGGCGGCTTTGCAGCGCACGGTGCAAGCCAAGCTGGCGGAGAAGGGCCAGCGGTAAACTGAGTACTCAGTACTCGGTACTCAGTGAGATTGCGGAGGCGTCCAATGAGGCGCACCACAAAGAACCTACTTGTTGCCATCTTTCTTTTCCTCCTCTCCTCCCCGTTAGCGGCGGACGTGGTGAAGATCGTGGTGGACGACATGATCCACCCCATCACCGACGAGTACATCGGGCGGGCGCTGGAATTCGCCAAGCAGCGCAAAGCGGAGGCGGTCCTGATCCAGCTGCGAACGCCGGGCGGCCTGGTGGACTCCACCCGCTCCATCATCGAGAAGATCGAAGCGTCCCCGGTGCCGGTGATCGTTTATGTCGCGCCCAGCGGGAGCCGGGCAGCGTCGGCGGGCTTCTTCATCCTGGAGTCAGCGGACGTAGCGGCGATGGCTCCAGGCACCAACACCGGGGCGGCGCACCCGGTCGCTTTTTCTCCGTTCATGACCGAAGCGAAACAGGATGATGTGATGAAAACGAAGGTCGAGAACGATACTGCTGCCTGGATGCGGTCGTTCGTCTCCAAACGGGGGCGCAACGTGGAGGCGGCGGAGAGCGCGGTGCGGCAGTCGAAGTCCTGGACCGAACAGGAGGCGCTCAAGGAACATCTCATAGACTACGTCGCACCGAACGAGGCGGAGTTGCTCAAGCTACTGGACGGCAAGACCGTCACCCGCTTCAACGGCACGACGGCCGTGCTCCATACCGCGGGCCAGGCGGTGGTCGAGTACGACATGTCGCTGAAGCAGCGCATCCTGGCCTGGATGATGGACCCCAACGTGGCCTTCATCATTTTTGCCATCGGCATGCTGGCCCTGTACGTGGAGTTCAACCATCCCGGCGCGGTGGCGCCCGGAGTGGTGGGGTTCATCTGCATCCTGCTGGCGCTGTTCGCGCTCAACATCCTGCCGACAAGGTTTGCGGCGCTGGCCCTGATCGTGGGCGCGTTCGTGCTGTTCGCGCTCGAAGCCAAGTTCCAATCGCACGGCGTGCTGGCGGTGGGCGGCATCGCCCTGATGGTGCTCGGGGCCATGCTGCTGGTGGACGGACCTATCCCGGAGATGCGGGTCAAGCTGGTGACCGCGCTGGCGGTCAGCATCCCGCTGGCAGGGATCACCGTTTTCCTGATGACTCTGGTGCTGCGAGCGCGACGAAACAAGGTGGTGACCGGCGAGCAGGGACTGGTGGGGACGGTGGGCGTGGTGCGCAGCCCGCTGACACCCCAAGGCAAGGTCTTCGTCAACGGCGAGCTCTGGGACGCCTATTCGACTGCGCCCGTACAGCTCGGTGAGCAGGTGCGGGTGGTGCGGGTGGACGGCCTGGCCCTGGAGGTCGAGCCGGTACGGCACGAGGCGGCGCAGCCGGCCAGAGCATAGTCCACAGTGCATAGCGCAGAGTCCAGAGTCCAAAGTGGCTGAGCGACGGCGCGACTTACTGTTTCCGAACCATGTTCGTACCCTTCTGAATACTGGGTAACGAGTACTGGGTACCGGGTACTTCCTTTTCGCAGTACAATCCGCGACAGCAACACAGTTCACGAGAAAGAGGCGTTCTTATGCCGGGCTTCGGCGTGGTTGTCATCGTCATCGTCGGCTTATACATACTGAGTTCGATCAAGATCCTGGCGGAATACGAGCGCGGCGTCATCTTCCGGCTGGGCCGCCTGCTGGCGGAGGCGAAGGGCCCGGGAATCATCCTGGTGTTCGCTCCCGTGGATCGCATGGTGCGCATCTCGCTGCGGCAGGAGGCGCTGGAGGTCCCGCCCCAGGACATCATCACCCGCGACAACGTGACCCTGAAGGTCAACGCCGTCATCTTCCTGCGCGTGATCGACTCCAACAAGGCGGTGGTGCAGGTCTCGAACTATCTCTACCAGACCTCGCAGTTCGCCCAGACCACCCTGCGCTCGGTGCTGGGCGAGGTCGAGTTGGACCAGTTGCTCTCCCACCGCGACATGCTGAACACGCGCATCCAGAGCATCCTGGACACGCACACCGCGCCCTGGGGCGTGAAGGTGGTGAACGTCGAGGTCAAGCAGGTGGACCTACCGGAATCCATGCTGCGGGCCATGGCGAAGCAGGCCGAAGCGGAGCGCGAGAAGCGCGCCAAGGTGATCCACGCGGAGGGCGAGTTCGCGGCGGCGCAGCGCCTAGTGGAGGCGGCGCACCTCCTCGCGACCGAGCCCATCGCGCTGCAACTGCGCTACCTGCAGACGCTCACCGAGATCGGGGTGGAGAAGAACACCACCATCGTCTTCCCGGTGCCGATCGACATCATCGGCAATATCCAGAAGCTGCTGGAACAATCGCTGGGTAAACCGAAGTCATAGATCTAAAAGAGCGGAGAATCGAATGCCGGAACAAGACGTGGAGGTAACCTTGGGCACAGGAAAACTGCTGGGACTGTTCTTCGGGATGGTGGTGGTCTGCGCCATCTTCTTCGGCCTGGGATACTCGATGGGCAAGAATGCGACGCCCGCGGGATCGCTGATCACGGACGGCGGACCGTCGGTGGTGCAGGCGGGCCCGAAGCCGACCCCGGCCCGCACCCCGCCGACTGCGGCATCCACGGACGCTGGCGCGCCCCCGACGGCGCCCAGTCAGGCCGACCTCACCTTCTACAAGTCCACGGAGCAGAAAGAGGTCGCCGCCAAGCTGACGCCGGCCGCTGAGGCCAAGGCTCCACCGTCCGCTGCGCCCGCCACGCCAGCCGCGGCTCCCAAGCAGGCGCCCGCTCCCGAGATGCATTCCGGGGCCGGCTACGTGGTGCAGGTGGCGGCGGTCGCCAAACAGGAAGACGCGGAAGCCCTGGCCGACGCCCTGCGCAAGAAGAGCTATCCGGTATTCGTGATGAACACCGCCAATGACAAGCTGATCCGGGTGCAGATCGGGCCCTTCGCCGAACTCCGGCAAGCCGAAGACATGAAGGCGAAGCTGGCGGGCGACGGATACAACGCAATCGTAAAGAAGTAGCAAGGACAAATCAGATCGCAGAAGTCAGAATGCAGAAGTAAATGCCTTCTGGAGTCTTACTTCTGCAATCTGCCTTCTGCGTTCCTCGTTGCCTCTGCATCTAATCCGTATCGAAGCGCTGTTCCTTCCACGGATCTCCGTACATGTGGTAGCCGTTCTGCTCCCAGAAACCGGGCGCGTCGTTCTCCAGGAACTCCAGGCCCCGGACCCACTTCACCGACTTCCAGGCGTACAGATGGGGAACGATGAGGCGCAGCGGGTATCCATGCTCGGGGCTGAGCGCTTGCCCGTCGTGATGGGTAGCGAAGAGGACATTGGGACGGTCGAGATCGGCGAGCGGAACGTTGGCCGTGAAGCCCTGTTCGGCGTGGACCAGGACGCACCTGGCTTCGGGTTTCGGCCGCGCCAGGCGCAAGATCTCGCGAAAGGACACGCCCTCCCAGCGATTGTCGAAGCGGCTCCAGCGGGTGACGCAGTGGAAGTCGGAGGTCACCTGGGTCCGGGGGAGCTTGTTGAATCCATCCCAGGCGAGTTTCACCGGGCCCGCGACCAGGCCCCAGACCTTGAAATCCCAGGTGGCGGGATCGAAACCGGGCACCGAGCCGTAATGCAGCACCGGCCACTTGAGCGTGGCCGCCTGACCGGGAGGCAGGCGATGCGCCTCCTTCATCCGGAGCTCAAGCTCCTTCCGCTCATTGCCTTCGAAGAGCATGACGTTGTGATTCACGCCGGAGAGGAAAGTTGCACAACCGGCGTCGCCCCACTGCCGTGGGGCTCGCTGCGAGCTGCCAACGGTAGGTCCTCACGCTCATCCCTAACGGGAGTTCGCTCAGGATGTACGAAAGAAAAGGGCCGGGACGAGGCCCGGCCCAGGCAGACTCAGGAATCAGCGCGAGACCGCGGTAAACAGGTCGGTCTGGAGCAACGACTGGAAGCGCTGGTCATCGCTCTTGAAGTGGACCTTCAAGGTGGAGGCGTCCGACTCCACGGTGGTGTTCTCCAGGGCGTACTGTTCGGAGCCCTTGGCGTTCATCTTGCGATACATCAGGCCCGCCTTGACCAGCGAGGAGAGCGTGGCCGCGGTCATGTTGTCGGCGGTCAGCACGCTGAGGTCGAAGTTGACGCCATTGTTGAAGTCCATGGTGTAGTAAGAGCCCGACAGACGCTTCTTGACCGTTTCGTAATCCGCCAGGCCGGCGGCGTCACCCAGGGCCGAGCGCATCATGTTCCGCGTCCCCTCGGCGTCGAGCACGCTCCACACCGCGCCTCCGCTGACCGACTGGATCAGGTCGGTGACATCGGCGTTGCTGTTGAGGCTGCGCTTGTCCCCGTCACGGGTCTGCAGCGCGTTCCTCACCGCGCTCGAGTCTCCGAAGACCAGGGTCCAGTCGTCGAGGAACGCCATCTCCATCCCGTTGCCCATGGGGTAGATGGCCGATTTGTGGTACATGGCGGGCTTGATTCCCTTCTTCTGCATGCGGGCGACCACGCGGGAGCGCCCGAATTGCCCGTTGGCAACGCCCATGACCTTCAACGTGGACTTCGGCTTGGCCTCCGGGTTGTCTTTGGGGGGCGGCATGGTGACGCGGTAGGAGACGAAGGTCAGGCTGTCCATCTGAGTGGCAGGGTCGATGCCCACAGCGCGCAGGGCCGTCTCGAACTGCTTCAGGTTTTCCGGCAGCACGCGGCCCTTCAAGGCCATGGCGGTCTCGGAATTGGTCACCCGGCGATAATCCACGGAGATGATCTGCTGCACCTCGGCGGGAATCACGGCATTGGCCGCCGTCCCCAGGGTGGCCGCCATCGCCGGCAGCGCCAGCAGCAGAACCAACAGAATCAGCACACTACGCTTCATAGGACCTCATTGTTCGGATTCGATGCCGGAAAGATGTTCCCGGCGGAGCTGTGGTTGGACGGGAACATCTCTGCTTAGCACGTTTATACCACCGAAACCCTGCTCCCAAGAGAAGGTTTCGGGTGACTTGAGAAGCACTCGGTGCTCAGCAAGACTCATGCAGGTTTCAGGGCCGCGGTCTTCCGGCGGGTCTCGGAAACAAACTCGTGATCGGTCAGAGACTCGAGGTTGATGTCCACATTCGCCAAGGCGCCTTCGACGGCGGCGCGGGAAAGTGCGGCGGCCACGGTCAGGTCGGAAGCCATCTTGGGGTTGGTGATGGCCTTCAGCGAGCCGGTGATGCGGCCGACCTCCGCGCTCCGCTCGGCAACACTCAGGGGAACGTTGGTCGCCTGGCGCAAGGCGGCGTTGATGGCGGAATCGCCGTTGGGAGACTCCTTGGCCGCCTTGTAGGCCTTGACCACGGAATCGTAGGAGGCGGCGTCGGCGTCAATGGCTGCTTTCAACTCCTCGCGGAGCTGTGAAAGGCGGGCGATGGCTTCGCCCAGCTCGCGGTCATACTGCAGGTAGTTCTTCTTGCCGCGGGACATGGCGGCCACCATGTGGGCCAGGCCGGCGGCCATGGCGCCGGCCGCGGCGGAGGCGCTGCCGCCTCCGGGGGTCGCCGTCGGCGCCGCCAGCTGTTCCACGAACGGTTCCACGCCCCCGCGCAGTCCTCCGACCGCCATCTTTCCGCCCATGATGGCGGCGAGGCGGTTCTCCAGGATCAGCGAGGAATCGAAATTCTCCACCTGAAGGAACCACTCGGCGGCCTGCTCCAGGGCTTTCTTGGGGATGAGCCCGACGATCTCGCTGGAGAGCGGCATCACGCCGTAGCGGGCCGCTTCCCGTTTCACGAACTCGAAGACGCGGGCCACCGGCGTCTGCTCGAAGTCGGTGAGGTTCATCGAGACCTGGGCCAGGCCGCGCACCGGGAATCCCGCGGCCTTGACGTAGCGCAGGCCGCCGGTCGAGAAGCGGATGGCCTTGGCCACCTTCTTGGCGATCTCTACGTCGGGGGTATTCAGGTAGATGTTGTAGGCGATGAGGAACTTGCGGGCGCCGACCACGGTGGCGCCGGCGGTGGGATGGACGCGCGGCTCGCCGACGTCGGGCTTGCGCGCAGGGTTGGTGGCGATCTCGTCGCGGATGCCCTCGAACTGGCCACGGCGGATGTTCTCCAGGTTGGTGCGCTCCGGGGTGGTGGCGGCGGCTTCGTAAAAATAGACGGGGATCTGGTAGCGCTTCCAGATCTCCTCGCCGACCTTGCGGGCGATGGTCACACAGTCGTCGATGGTCACGCCCTCGATGGGGATGAACGGCACCACATCGGCGGCGCCCAGGCGCGGATGCGCCCCCTGGTGCCTGGTCAGATCGATGAGCGCCGCGGCCTTGCCCACGCCGCGGATAGCGGCCTCGGCGATGGCGTCGCGGTCGCCCACGATGGTGATGACGCAGCGGTTGTGGTCGGCGTCCATCTCGCGATCCAGCAGGAAGACGCCGGGGAGCTTCATCGCCGCGACAATGGCGTCAACCTTGGCTTTGTCGCGGCCTTCGGAGAAGTTGGGGACACATTCGACGAGAGACATAACAAGCCTGCCGGATGAATTGAAACAGTCGAGGATAGCGGGTTAGCAAGCCGGTCGCAACTGCACAAGAGATCCCTCGCGACCGAGGTCGCTCAGGATGACGCCGGCGTCATTTCCACCAGTGATATCCGAGCGTGAACTGGATGGTGTTGATACCCGGGTTGGGAGAGGCGAGGCCGGCGTTGGAGATATGCACGTACCGCGCTGCGAGATTGATGGAACGGTTGTGCTGAATGAAGAACTGCAACCCCGCTGCAGCTTGAGGCGTGAAGTTCACCGCATTGGTGCCGAAAGGCACGTCGTGATTGGTGAAGAGAAGCCCCGCTCCTCCCTCCAGGTAGGGCACCACCTTCTTCCCGGCAGAGAAGTTGTATTTCAACAAGACGGGCGTGAATCCGCCGCCGTAAGAGTTCTCCACCGGTTGGAAGACCACGTAGGCGGGGATCAGATCGACGGCGTACTCGAAATGGTCGGTGAGCAGATATCCGACCCGCAGGCCCGCGTTCCAGACCTGCGTGTCTTCGGTCCCGCCGGGGACCCAGGTTCCGCCACCCGTCCAGATACCGAGCTCCCAGGCGCCTTTGTGGATGGAGTTGGAGTTTTGCGCGGCAACAGAGACACAGAGCAGCAGAATGACGGCGGCCAGTCTCATCAGGTCGTTCCTTGGCATGCGGTTCCGAAGAAATTAGCAGGAGTGGAGACGGTTTGGCGATAGCAAACAAAGCACGGTGCACAGAAGAAGCCGCCCCCTGGGGCGGCTTGGCTGACGACCGGCGACTGACGACTAGCGACTAACTCGCCACTTCCTCCAGCGCCTTCTGGTCGATATCGAAATTGGAGTACACGTGCTGGACGTCGTCGTGGTCCTCCAGCGCCTCCAGCAGGCGGATCATCGTGCCGGCCTGCTGCCCTTCCAGCTTCACGTAGGTCTGGGGCAGCATGGCGATCTCCGACGTGGTAACCGGCAGATTGGCCTTCTTCACCGCCGCCAGCACGGGCTCGTAGCTGTGCGGGTCGGTGACGACTTCCCAGTTCTCGCCATCGTCGCGCAGGTCTTCGGCGCCGGCGTCGAGCACGACGCCCATCAGGTCGTCTTCCTTCACCGCGGACTTGGGGATGGTGACCGAACCTTTCTTGTGGAACATGTAGGCGACCGAACCGGCCTCGCCCATGTTCCCGCCGTTCTTGGTCAGGACGTGGCGGATCTCGCTGACAGTGCGGTTGCGGTTGTCGCTGGAGATCTCGATGAGCATGGCCACCCCGCCCGGCCCGTAGCCTTCCAGGGTGAACTCTTCGTAGCTGACGCCGGGGAGTTCGCCGGTACCACGCTGGATGGCGCGCTTGATGTTGTCGGCGGGCATGTTCTCCGCCTTGGCGGCGGCAATAGCTCCGCGCAGGCGCGGATTCTTGTCGGGATCGCCCCCGCCCTTGGCCGCCATGGTGATCTCCTTGATCAGGCGGGTGAAGATCTTGCCGCGCTTGGCGTCCAGCGCGCCCTTCTTGTGTTTGATGGTGGCCCATTTGGAATGGCCGGACATGCGAAACCTCGCGTGCTGGGGGGACCAGCAGAGATGAAGGCAATCGCGGATTATAGCAGTCGCTAGTCGCTGGTCGCTAGTCGCTGGCTAACGCCGAAGCTGTTGCGGACGCGGGTCGGGCGGAAGGACCTCCGGCTGTCGGGTACGGGCCTTGTAGGTGTAGAGGACCGCGAGCAGCGGCGCCGAGACCAGCACTCCGATGAAGTTGAAGAAGAAGCCGAGCACCAGCGGGGTCAGGATGGAGGCCCAGATGGGTACCTTCACCGTCCGCTTCATGATGTACGGCTGGAGCACCAGGCCGTCGGCAACGGCGATCGTCGCGTACAGGATCAGGACGTAAATCAGGCGCATGCCGCCGCCGCTGGTCACGCCGGCAAAGGCGGGGCCGATCAGCGAGAGGATGGGACCGAAGTGGGGAACATATTGAAACGCGAAGGCGAGCAGTGCCCAGAACGGAGCCCAGGGCACGCCGATGATCCACAGCCCCACCAGCCAGATGCCGCCGACGATCAGCGAGTCGTAGGTCTGGGCGACGAACCAGCGGTGCAGGGCCGAGCCGGTGGTGCGCAGGTGGTCTTGAAGATCCATGTCTTCCCTGCTTAGATGCTATCGAACCGAGATTCCACCGTTCGCTGTAAACCTCGCCAAGGGAAATCCGTCAGATAGGGTAACAGCCGGGTATGGAAGACGCGCTCGAGATCACGGCCGCCGGGCGGTTCGCGGAAGGGGTGACTCCGCTTGATTTCGAGCGGCTGGTCCCCGAGTACCAGCAGCGGATCTACCGCATCCTGCTGGGCCTGGTGCGGGACCCCGACACGGCCGACAACCTGACCCAGGAATGCTTTGTGCGCGCCTACCAGAAGCGCGCCGCCTTCCGCGGAGACTCCAGCGTGGCGACCTGGCTGGTCTCGATCGCCATCAACTTGGCCCGCGACCACGCCCGCAACCGGCGCACGCACTTCTGGCAGCGGCTATTCGCCACTCCGGTCGAGGAGCGTGAAGAGGCGATGGCCAGCGCCAGGGACCGCGGTTCATCCGCGGAGCAGCGGCTGATCGCCTCGCAGCAGCTTTCGCAGGTCTGGCACATAGTGGACGGTCTCTCTCCACGGCAGCGCGAAGTCTTCCTGCTGCGCTTCGTCGAGGAGCTGCCGCTGGAGCAGATCGCCGAAGCCACCGGGATGCAGGTCGGGACGGTGAAGGCGCACCTTGCACGGGCCGTCTCCACCGTTCGGCAACGAGTGAGGGAGTATGCAGTTAGAACGACACCTGAACGACACTGAAGTCGGCGAACTGCTGGCCGGCGAGGGGATCGACGAGGCGACGAGGCATGTGGCGCGTTGCACCGCATGTTCGTCCGAGGTCACCGAGCTTGCCACCTTGCGTGACGCTCTGCGGGGCGAGTTGAGCGGGGCCGCCGACCGTCCCGAGCACTTCTGGATACGTCAGCGGGCGCGGATGAGGGAGCGGTTGACGCAGCAGAGGCCGTGTTTGCGCTGGCCGATCGCGGCCATGGCGGCCCTGGCGGTGCTGAGCTTCGGGCTCTCCAGTATCAAGACGCCAGCCCCGGCGCCGGCCCGTGCGGTGCAGACCGTCGACGCCGACGACCTGCTGCTGCGCGACATCCAGCACTCGCTGGCGCATCGGGCCCCGGAGCCGCTCATGCCGGCCAGCGTCCTGCTGCAAGAGATGACAATCGATTCAAGGAAGCACGAGAAGAGGGAGAACTGAATGAAACGCATTGTGCTGATCGTACTGTTACTGTTCTTTGTCGCCGGCCCAGCCACCGCCCAGGAGGCTGGAGTACGTCGACATACAGGGCCGCTGGGCGCGGCTCCCACGCCGCCTCCGGCTCCGCCCGCACCGCTGGGCAAATGGTGGAAGAATTCGGACGTGGTCAAGGAGCTGCAACTGAGCGATGCCCAGATCAAGCAGATCGAGCAGACATTCATCGACTACCGCCTGAAACTGATCGACCTGCGTGCCGAGGTGGAGCGGCAGGAACTGAGGCTGCAGCCCCTGATCGAAGCCGATCGCCCGGACGAGCAACAGGTCGGGGCGCAGGTGGATGCGGTGCTGGCGGCCCGCGCCAAGCTGGAAAAGACCAACACCATGATGATGCTGGCCATCCGGCGGGCGCTTTCGGTGGAGCAGTGGAAGAAGCTGCAAGCCATCCAGCAGAAGCGCGAGGGGCCATTCATGCGCCACTTCGAAGGGCCGGTACCGCAGCCCGGCGCACACATGGAGAGGGACGTCTTCTACTACCGGCGCGGCCCCGGAGGTGCGCCTGAGGCAACTCCCCCGCCGCCCGGCGCCGAGCACGACGAGTAGTCTTTCCCGCGGCCGCCATGGTCCCCTGCCCGGCAATGGCGGCCGCTTTTTTCCATGCTAGACTTGGTTGTGGGCATCCCCCTACAAGTGAGAGAGCAGCGATGAAATTCGGCGTACTGGTGTTCCCGGGCTCCAACTGCGATCACGACGCCTACTGGGTAGCCGGGCAAGTGGCCAAGCAACCGGTAACCTTCCTCTGGCACGAAACCCACGACTTGGAGGATTGCGACGCCGTCATCGTGCCCGGCGGCTTCGCCTACGGGGATTACCTGCGCACCGGGGCCATCGCCCGCTTTGCTCCGGTGATGGAATCGGTAAAGAAGTTTGCCGCCTCGGGCGGGCTGGTGATCGGCATCTGCAACGGCTTCCAGATCCTGTGCGAAGCGGGATTGCTGCCCGGCGCGCTCATGAGGAACTCAGGGCTGAAATACATCTGCAAGCACGTGCACGTACGCGTGGAAAGCATCGACACGCCCTTTACCAACGCCTGCCGGAAGGGCGAGGTGCTGCGCATCCCCATCGGGCACATGGAAGGCAACTACTATTGCGACCAGGCCACGCTGGACGCGTTGCAGCGGCAGGAGCGGGTCGTCTTCCGCTACTCGACCCCCCAGGGTCAGATCACGGCGCAAGCCAATCCCAACGGATCCCTGGACAACATCGCCGGCGTCTGCAGCGAGGGCCGCAATGTGCTCGGCATGATGCCGCACCCCGAACGCGCCAGCGAGGACCAGCTGGGTTCGGCTGATGGGTTCAAGGTCTTCCAGTCCATGGTCGGAGCGCTGGCCGCAAGATAGCAGTCAGGATCACATCCTCAGCGAAAAGCCCCGCGCCCACGCGGGCTTCTCTTCTTGGGTACAATGCAGCGCGGGGGTCGTTATTCATCCGGAAAAGGTGTACGAATTCGGGCCTTTCCGGCTCGAAGTAGAGGAACGGCGCTGCCTCAAGCGCGGCCAACCGGTCCGGTTGCGCGGCAAGGTGTTCGACACACTGGCGGCCTTGGTCACTCACCATGGCCGGCTGCTGCGGAAAGACGAACTCCTGGGGATGGTCTGGCCGGACACGATCGTCGAGGAGAACAACCTCGACCATACGATCTCGCGCCTTCGCAAAGCGCTGGGAGATCAGGGGCAGTACATCGAAACCGTCCCCCGCCAGGGATACCGGTTCGTTGCCCCGGTGACGGAATCCGACCGCACCGCAGCGCCACCGGCTGTCGTGCAGAGACCTCCCCAGATCCCGGAGCAGAAGATCTGCTTCTTCACCACCGACGACGGCGTCCGCATCGCCTACTCCACAGCGGGGAGCGGGCCGCCGCTGGTCAAGGCGGCCAACTGGCTGAACCACCTGGAATTCGAGTGGAAGAGCCCTATCTGGCGGCATTGGATCCCCGAACTCACCCGCCGGCACACGCTCATACGTTACGACGAGCGCGGGAACGGGCTCTCGGACTGGAACATCCAGGACTTCTCCTTCGAGGCCTGGGTGCGGGATTTTGACCAGTTGATCGACACCCTGGGGCTGAAGCACTTTGCGCTGCTGGGTATCTCGCAGGGAGGCGCGGTGGCCGTATCGTATGCGGTCCGGCACCCGGAGCGGGTCAGCCGCATGATCCTCTACGGCGCATTTGCCCGCGGCTGGTCGATGCGCAACGCCCCGCAGGAGGTGGAACGGCGTACCGCCTTGCTGACCCTCATCAAGTTCGGCTGGGGAAAGGACAATCCCGCATTCCGACAGCTTTGGAGCTCCTTGTTCACTCCCGATGCGCCGCCGGAGCAGTTCGACTGGTTCAATGAGCTGCAGCGAGTGACCACGTCGCCGGAGAATGCAGTCGAGCTGCTTTCCGCCGGGGGACGCATCAACGTGGTGGACTTGCTGCCCAGCGTGCGCTGCCCGACCTTAGTTCTTCACAGCGCCGGGGATGCGGTCGTTCCCATCGCGGAGGGCCGGCTGCTGGCGTCGCGCATTCCCGGTGCGCGCTTCGTGGAACTGCCCAGCCGCAACCACCTGGTCATGGCACACGAGCCCGCCTGGAAGGTATTCACGCGTGAGGTGCGGTCGTTCCTTGAAGAAGATGCCGCGCAGTACGCGGGTGGTTCCTTGCGGCTGGTGCGCGGCGGGCGAAGATAGGGCGCCCCGTTACTGGAACGCCTCCTTGTTGACCACGTAGGGCATCTTGCGGACGTCGCCGCCGTAGTTGCCTTCCAGCATGTCGATCAGCCCCTGCACGCAGCGCCCGGCCATCCCTTTGTCGGGCTCTGGGGAAAGGCGAGTGATGGTGGCGGCGCTGGCGAAATGGGGAAACAGGCGCAGCCGGTCGGCGATCTCGGGATCGCGCAAGGGCGAATCGGCGGGCAGAGGCTCCTTCTCGAAGACGTCGATGGCAGCACCGGCGATCCAGCGCTCCTTCAGGGCCTTGTACAGCGCGTTCTCCTCCACCACCGGACCGCGCGAAGTGTTCACCAGATAAGCGCTGGGCTTCATCAGCCGGAAGGTCTTCTCGTCGAACAGGTGATACGTCGGGGTATCGGATTCCCCGGGCCGCAGCAGGGGCACATGGACGCTCACGAAGTCGGCCCGGCGAAGCGCTTCTTCAAGGCCGACATAGCGGATATGGCGACGTTCCTTGCAAATCCCGGTCGCGGCCCGCTGGTCCATCAGGGTCTGAATATTCGCGACGAAGCGCTCATTCTGGTACTGCGCGTCGTAGCAGAGGATGTCCATGTCGAAGGCGATGGCCTTCTTGATGAGGGCCAGGCCGATGCGGCCGGTGCCGATCACGGCCAGCGTCTTCCCGGTCACCTCGTCGCCGAGGAACGGCAGGAAGGGATGCCAGGTCTCCCACTTGTTGTCGCGCAGGAGATGCTCGGCGGGCCACAGCTTGCGAGCGGCGGCGGCCAGGATGAAGAAGGCAAACTCCGCCGTGGCCTCGGTCAGGACGTCGGCAGTATGGGTGAAAGGGACTTTGTAGCGGTTGGCATCAGCCCGGTTGATGTTGTCGAAGCCAACGGCGATCTGGGCCACGCCCTTCAGGGTCCCCTTGCCGGCTTCGAAGACCTCGGCGTCAATCGGGTCGCGCAGGGTGGTGATCAGGCCGTCCACGCCCGACTTGACCTTCTCGATGATGAGCTTCTTGGGGGGCGGCTCGGGCTTGGGATACACCTCGAGCTCATAGCCGCGCTGGCGAAGGATGTTCAAGGCCGGGTCGCCGATATCGCAGGTAGCAAAGACGCGAAAGCGTTTCTTTTCGTTCAAGTCAAAACCTCAACACAAAGGACACAAAGATTTCCACGAAGGACACAAAGGAAACCGTACAAAGCAAAGCAGAGACGCCCCACCACGTCTCTGCTGATCCAAGTCCGCCGGGCGGGCCGCCCGGCGCTACACAACACCTACAGGTTCTTGTTGGCCCACTGCTCGACGCGGTCCAGCGCCTTGTTGATGTTCTCGATCGAATTGGCGACGCTGAAGCGCAAATAGCCTTCGCCGAACGCGCCGAAGGCGGTGCCGGAGAGCGCCGCCACGCCCGCCTGTTCCAGCAGGGCGTCGGCCAGCTTCTTCGACGGCCACCCGGTCCGGGTGATGTTCGGGAACATGTAGAAGGCGCCCTTGGGCTTCTTGCAGGAGAAGCCCTTGATACGATTGATGCGGTCGTAGAAGACGTCGCGGCGGCGGCGGAACTCGTTGCACATGCGGTCCACCGACGACTGGTCGCCGCGCAATCCGGCCGCGCCCGCCACCTGGGTAAAGCTGGCGGTGCAGGAGTTGGAGTTGGTCATCAGGCGGGCGATATGCTGCGCCAAGTCGGCGCGCATGACGCCGTATCCCAGGCGCCAGCCGGTCATGGCATAGGTCTTGGAGAAGCCGTCCAGCAGGATGACCCGGTCCTTCCAGCCATCCAGCGACATCAGGGAGTGATGCTCGCCTTCGAAGATCAGGCGGCTGTAAATCTCGTCGGAGAGGACGAAGATGTCGCGGTCGCCGATGGCCTCGGCGACGTCGCGGCTGTCCTCCTTGGTCATCACCCCACCGGTCGGGTTCTGGGGCGAGTTCAGGATGATGAGCTTGGTGCGGTCGTTGACCAGCGACTTCAGCTCGTTCACGTCCAGGCGGAAGTCCCGGTCTTCGCGCAGCTGGATGGGGACGGCCTTGGCCCCCAGGAAGTTGATCATCGACTCATAGATGGGGAAGCCAGGGTTGGGGTAGATGACTTCATCCCCTTCTTCAACCAATGCCATAATCGTGAAGAAAATAATTGGCTTGCCACCAGGCACAACAACAACTTCATCGGCCGGGGCCTTGACCCGGCGGGAGCGGCTGACGTCTTCCGCGATGGCTTCGCGCAGGGTCGGCAGGCCAGCCGAGGGGCCGTAGTGGGTCCAGCCCTTGTGCAGGGCGTCGGTGGCCGCCTCAATGATGTTCGCGGGGGTGTCAAAATCGGGTTCGCCGATCTCCAGGTGGACGATGTCGCGCCCCTTGGCTTCCAGGGCGCGGGCCTTCACCAGCACCTCGAATGCCGTCTCGGTGCCGAGGCGGGACATGCGGCGTGCCAGGCGCAGTTCGGTCTGTGTAGCTCTCATGGAATGACCTCGTATGAATGCAGAATGAGCAGCTTCCCGGCGTCACCGACACCGGGGGAAGGAACCCTGCATTATAAGGCCGTCGGCGGACGATTTACAGTGAGCCAAGCATCTGAACCAGGGAGGGTACGAAGGCCATGGCGGACGTCCCGGCCGCAAAATGGGGATTGAGAAGCACCACTGCCCTGCTCGTTACCATGGCGGCGGTCGTGGCCCTCGCTATGGCAGTGCCGGTCTTCCGCGTCATCCTGCTGATCAGTCTTCCGTTGGGCGCGGTGGTCGCGGCCGGACTCTATCTCTGGCACAAGAAAAGGCCCATCAAGGAGCCGAAGGACGAATCCATCCACCTGGATCTGAAGTAGTCAGTAGTCAGGAGTCGGGAGTCAGTTAATCGGGCAGGCTGGGCTGCTCGCTCTCTTCGGTGCGCAGGACCTTCTCGATGGTGTAGGGCGGGCGGGCCGGCGGCTCGTGGTAGTGGCGCACCTGCATCTCGCCCAGCAGGCCGATGGCCAGCATCTCGCCCCCGAAGACCACCAGCACGGCGCAGAAGATCCACAGCGGGGCGTGCTGGGTCATGATCTCGGTGC
>Ga0335070_10001287_pt1 | contig 28903 bp, 23 predicted proteins | sample Lox_Sample_13_FD_206722 | JGI IMG/M metagenome (GOLD analysis project Ga0335070, IMG submission 206722) | Soil microbial communities from Loxahatchee National Wildlife Refuge, Florida, United States - Lox_Sample_1.3 | ecosystem: Environmental > Terrestrial > Soil > Wetlands | place: USA...
TCGTTTCAGGTGCGGGCTTCGTTTCGGGCGCGGGCTTTGTTTCGGGCGCGGGCTTGGCGGCGGACTTCGCTTCGGCGGGGGCGGCCGGGGGCGCGGGCGGAGCCTTCTGTGCCTTCGCGGGCGCGGGCGGCGGAGGCGGCGGCGAGACCGAGAGCGGCGATCCGATCGAATCCTGCAGGCCCAGGCGCAGGCCGTCGAGCAGCTCGCGCGCCGTGCCGAAGCGATCCATCGGATCCTTGGAGAGCGCGCGCTGGATCACCCAGTCGAGCTGCCACGCGAGCTTCGGAGTGAACGACGAAGGATCCGTGGGCCGCTCCTGCAGCACGCGGTGGATCACTTCCTCGCGCGTTCCTTCGAAAGGGGGCTTGCCCGAGACCAGGTGATAGGCGAGCGCGCCGACCTGGTAGAGGTCCGCGCGCGCCTCGCCGGGCTCCGTGAACTGCTCGGGCGCCATGTAGGCGGGATTGCCGGCGCTCTCGGGCGCCACCAGCCGCATGCCCAGGTCGGTGACCTTCACGCGCCAGCCGGAATCCACGAGGATGTTGGAGGGCGTGATGTCGCCGTGGTAGACGCCCTTCGCGTGCGCCGCGTCGAGCGCCTCGAGGAGCTGGCGCAGCACGTCCCATGCCTGCCGCAGGTCGATGCGCTTGCCGCCTTCCAGGCGCCTGGCAAGCGGCTCGCCTTCGGCGAGCTCGTAGACGAAGCAGACCGCCTTGTCGGTGATCACGGCCTCGAGGAAGCTCGCGAGCGCCGGATGGCGCGCGCGGCCGATCTGGGGCGCGGCCTGCCGGATGCGGTCGAGCGCCTCGGCGCCGATGGCCGCGCGCGGCAGGATCTTGAGCGCCACGGTCCGGCCCCCTTCGGTGCCGCGATAGACGGTCGCCCAGCTGCCCTTGCCGATGGGCGATTCGATCGTGTACTTGCCGATGCGCCGCGTTTCGCTGCTCATGAATGCACCGCTTCGGTTTGCGGCTCCCCGCCCGAGGCCACGAGCTCGGCCGGCGGGTTCACGGGCAGGGTGACGGTCACGGCCGTGCCCGCGCCCTCGGTGGAGCGCACGTCGATGTGCCCGCCGTGCTGCGTGACGATCTTGTATGCGATGGACAATCCGAGCCCCGTGCCCTTGCCGACTTCCTTGGTGGTATAGAACGGATCGAAGATCCGCGGCAGCGCCTCGGCGGCGATGCCCTTGCCATTGTCCTCGACTTCGATGGCGATCGCCGAATCGCCCGCCTGGCGGGTGGTCACCGTGATGCGCCGCCGCGGCTTGTCCATCGCTTGCGCGGCGTTGTTGAGGATGTTGAGCAGCACCTGGTTCACCTGCGAGGGCGAGCAGGTGATGGAGGGAATGTCGCCCAGGCGCTTCTCCACCTCGACGTTGCGCAGCGCCGGCTTGGCGATGAGCAGCGTGGCGCGCACGCCCTCGTTCACGTTGAAGCTCGCCACCTTGCTGCGGTCGAGGCGCGAGAAGTTGCGCAGGTTCGTGACGAGCTCGACGATCTGGTCGATGCCGTGCAGCCCGTCGAGGGTGAGCGCGTCGAGGTCCTCCAGCGCGTGCTCGCTTCGCAGGTGATCGAGGCGTTGCGACAGGGAATCGAAGCAGGCCTGCAGCTCGGCCGGGTCGGGCGAGGGATTGTGCAGGGTGGCGAGGAGGCGCTCGGCCTTCTCGAGCGCGTCGCGCAGCTCCGGGACGCGGTCGCGCGCCGTGGCCACGCTGTTCTTCACGTAGGCAAGCGGCGAGTTGATCTCGTGGGCGACGCCGGCCACCATCTGGCCGAGCGAGGACATCTTCTCGGTCTGCACGAGCTGCGCCTCGGATTCCTGCAGCCGCTTCAACGTCGCGGACAGGTCGCGCGTGCGGTCGGCCACGCGCCGCTCGAGGTCCTCGTTGGCGAGGCGCAGGGCCGCCTGCGTGGCCACCACGCGGCTCGCGAGGTAGCCGATGGCCACCAGCAGCGCGAGGGCGTAGGCGAAGAGGTAGGCGCGCCAGCGGTCCTTCGCGTCGAGCGCCGAATCGATCGAGGCTGCGAGCGAGCGCGCGGTGAGGTCGATGCGGCCGTCCAGCGTGAGGAACGAGTACTTGCGCCACGCGTCGAGCTCCGTCGAGCGCGCGGCGACCCATCCCTCGAGGGCGGACTGCACGCGCTCGGCGGGCTCGGCGAGCGCGGGATCCGCGGCCCCGGCCTCGCCGCGCAGCGCCACGAGGTCGCGCTCGATCGCCGCGCGGCGGTCGCCGAACGCGTCGATGCGCCCGCCGAGGCTCGCGCGCAGCTCGCTCGCGAGCACGGCCGCACCCATGAGGCGCGGCGCCCGCGCGACGGTGGCCCGCGCGGCGGCGAGCCGGTCGAATTCATCGAGGGCCGCGCGCGCCGCGACGACGGCGGCGGCCGATTTCGCGTGGGCGGCGGCCTCGGCCCGGCCCGCGGCCTCCTTCTCTGCGAGCCCGGCTTTCAGGCGGGGAAGCTCGCGTGCGAGCGCGGGGCCCGGGGAGCTGCGATCGAGCTCGCCCAGCAGGCGCCCCATCATCGTGGCGAAGTCGGCGCGCGGCGAGGCGCCCGAGAAATCGTTGGCGAGGCGTTCCACGTCGTCGTCCCAGCGGGTGTCGAGCTCCTTCATCTCGCGCAGCAGCCCGAGCGCGCCGGCGTCGTGGCGGAAGTCGCCGCTCGCCGTCTTCACGAAGAGGAAAGCGAGGGCCGCGAGGAGCGCGGCCGCGCCGAGCGCCGTGAGGGCGACGCGCATCCTGGGGTTCATCCGCGCATTGTAGTGCGACCGGCTATTCCCCGAGGTACGCCTCCCGGATGCGCGGATCGCCCAGCAGGGCGCGGGCCTCCCCGGTGATGGTGACCAGCCCGCTCTCCAGCACGTAGCCGCGGTGGCTCACCTCGAGCGCGAGCCGGGCGTTCTGCTCGACGAGCAGCATCGTGACGCCCTCGGCCGCGATGCCCCGCACCACCTCGAAGATGCGCTCCACCATGAGCGGGGCGAGCCCCATGCTGGGCTCGTCGAGCAGCAGCAGCTTCGGGCGCCCCATGAGCGCGCGCGAGATCGCGAGCATCTGCTGCTCGCCCCCGGAGAGCGTGCCGGCCGTCTGGCGCCGGCGTTCCTTCAGGCGTGGGAAGAGCGTGAACATCCGTTCCATGTCCGCGGACACCGCGGCCCGGTCGTCGCGGGCGTACGCGCCCATCACGAGGTTTTCCTCGATGGTGAGCTGCGCGAACACGCCGCGCCCCTCGGGCACCATGGCGAGCCCGCGGCGCGCGATCTGGTGCGGCTTCAAGGCGGAGATGTCGTTGCCGTCGTAGACGATGCGCCCGGAGCTCGCGTGGACCATGCCCGTGATCGCGCGCAAGGTCGTGGTCTTGCCGGCGCCGTTGGCCCCGATCAGGCACACGAGCTCGCCGGGCTCGATGGCGAGGTCGATGCCCTTCACGGCGCGGATGCCGCCGTAGCCCACGTGCACGCCCTGCAGCGCGAGCAGGCTCACGCGGGCGGCGCCTCGTGGGAAGCGCCCAGGTAGGCCTCGATCACCTTGGGATCCTTCTGGATGTCGCGCGGCAGCCCTTCGGCGATCCGGCGGCCGTAGTCGAGCACCAGCACGCGGTCGCACAGCCCCATCACGAGGCGCACGTCGTGCTCGATGAGCAGCAGCGTGGTGCCGTCGCGCCGGATCGCGTCGAGCAGCTTGCGCAGCTCCGCCTTCTCGGAAGCGTTCATGCCGGCGGCGGGCTCGTCCAGCGCGAGCAGGCGCGGTTCCGTGGCGAGCGCCCGCGCGATCTCCAGGCGCCGCTGGTCGCCGTAGGAGAGGTGCTTGGCGAGCTCGTTGCCGCGCGCGGCGATGCCGACGTAGGCGAGCAGCTCTCTCGCGCGCTGCTCGATGGCGCGCTCCTCGGCGCGCGTGCGCGCATCGCGCAGGATCGCCCCGAGGACGCCGGCCCGGGTCCGCACGTGGCGGCCGATCATCACGTTCTCGAGCGACGAGAGGTTGCCGAACAGGCGGATGTTCTGGAACGTGCGCGCGATGCCGAGCTTCGCGATGCGGTCCGGCGTGGCCTTGCGGAGCACGCTGCCCTCGAAGCGGACCTGGCCCTCGTCCTGGCGGTAGATGCCGGTGAGCACGTTGAAGAGCGTGGTCTTGCCCGCGCCGTTGGGGCCGATGAGCCCGTAGATCTCGCCGCGCCCGATCGCGAAGGTCACCTCCGAGAGCGCCACCAGGCCGCCGAAGCGCTTGCCGATGTTGTCCACCTCGAGGATCGAGGCGGCGGGGGTGGGGACGGGGACGGCTTCAGTCATCCTTGGACACCGAGAGCTCGCGCTTGCGCACGGCGGAGGGAAGCAGGCCCGCGGGCCGCACCAACATCATCACCACCATCGCGAACCCGAAGAGCAGCATGCGGATCACCTCCGGGTCGATGAACGAGCGGCCGAAGAGCGCGCGCTGCACGGGCTCCACGGAGTAGCGCAGGATCTCGGGAACGAAGGAGAGCAGGATCGCGCCGAGCATCACGCCCCAGATGTTGCCCATGCCGCCCAGCACCACCATCGAGAGCACCATCACGCTCTCGGTGAGGATGAAGCTCTCGGGGCTGATGAAGGCCTGGATCGCGGCGAACATCCCGCCGGAGATGCCGCCGAAGGAGGCGCCCATGGCGAAGGCGAGGAGCTTCAAGTTCCTCGTGTTGATGCCCATGGCGCGCGCGGCGAGCTCGTCCTCGCGGATCGCTTCCCAGGCGCGCCCGATGCGCGAATTCTGCAGGCGCAGGTTCACCACCACGACGAGCGCGAGCACGACGAGCAGGAAGAAGTAGTACTTGATCGCCTCGCTGAAGACGAGCGCGCCCAGGTGCGAGACGTTGCCGAACGAGATGGGCCCCACCTGCACCGGGTCGATGGTGGTGATGCCCTTGGGCCCGTTGGTGAGGTTGAAAGGCTCCGAGAGGTTGTTGAGGAAGATGCGCACGATCTCGCCGAAGCCCAGCGTCACGATGGCGAGGTAGTCGCCGCGCAGCTTGAGCGTCGGCGTGCCGAGCAGCACGCCGAACAGGCAGGCGGTGGCCGCGCCGATGGGCAGGATCACCCACCACGGCAGGTGGATGTTGAAGTGCGGCGAAGCGAGGAGCGCATAGACGTACGCGCCGACGGCATAGAAGGCGATGTAGCCGAGGTCCAGCAGGCCGGCGAAGCCCACCACGATGTTCAGGCCGAGCGAGAGCAGCGTGAACAGGATGGCGAGGTTCGTGATGCGGACCCAGGCCGTGCCGACGGTCGCGAGAACGAAGGGCAACGCGGCGAGCGAGACCACGATCGCCGCGACACCGACCCATTTCGCCGCCGGATGTGACCGAAGGGAGCTCAGCACGCCCATGCCGTCACGCCCGGTCGCCGACGCGCTCGCCCAGCAGCCCCTGCGGGCGGAAGACGAGCACCAGGATCAGCACGATGAAAGCGTACACGTCCTTGTAGTTGCTGCCGAAGAGGCTCGACTCCGGGCTTTGCGCGCACACGTCCGAGAAGCCGGGCAGGTACTGGTCGAGCGTGCACACGTTGGTGAAGTCGCCCACGTAGCCCGCGCCCAGCGCCTCGATGAGCCCCATGAGGATGCCGCCCAGCACGGCCCCGGCGAGGTTGCCGATGCCGCCCAGCACCGCCGCGGAGAACGCCTTCAGCCCCAGCAGGAAGCCCATCTGGTAGTGGGCGATCCCGTAGTACGTCCCGACCATCACGCCGGCCACCGCGCCCAGTCCCGCGCCGATCACGAAGGTGATCGAGATCACGTTGTTGATGTCCACGCCCATGAGCCCCGCCACCTGCGGATTCTGCGAGGTCGCGCGCATCGCGATGCCGATCTTGGTGCGGTGGACCAGCGCGAGCAGGCCCGCCATCAGTACGACGGAGGCCAGCATGATCGCGATCTGCACGTTGCTGATCGCTGCGCTCGAGTCGCCGTTGCCGAGGTGGTAGAGCTTGAGCTGGATGATCTGCGGGAAGGCGATGATGTTGCGGCTCCAGACGAGGAGCGCGAGGTGCTGCAGGATGATCGAGACGCCGATGGCGGTAATGAGGGGGGCGAGCCGCGGCGCGTTGCGCAGCGGCCGGTAGGCCACGCGCTCGACCACGTAGCCCACGGCCATGCACACCGGGACCGCGCACAAGGTGCCCACGGTGACGATGAGCAGCGGCGGGGCGCCCGAGGGGGCCATGGCCACGATCACCGAGAAGGCCACCATGCAGCCGATCATCACCACCTCGCCGTGGGCGAAGTTGATGAGCTGGATGATCCCGTAGACCATCGTGTAGCCGAGCGCCACGACCGCGTAGACGCAACCCAGCGTGAGCCCGTTGACGATCTGCTGCAGGAAGGTGTCCACGGCGGGTATGGTAGCCAAACGCCACCGCGATGGGGAATCTTTGGGCGGGCGAAAAAAAACGGCACCCGAAGGTGCCGTCCCAGTAGAGCGGGTGGACCCGCCTTTGTTATTTCTTCTTTTCGTCTTTCTTGGGTTCTTCCTTCTTCGCCTCGGCGGGCGCCGCGGCGGGGGCCGCAGCGGGCGCGGCGGCGGCGGGTGCGGCCGCGGCTTGCGCCATGAACGGCGTGGCGACGCCGTTCTTCACGATCGACACGGGCACGACCTTGCCGCCCTGCAGCTTGAAGATCGTCATCTCGGCGTCCTTGCGGTCGCCCTTGGCGTCGAACTCGACCTTGCCGGTGGCGCCCGTGAACGAGTCGTTGAAGATCTCGGGCGTGAACTTGGCCGGGTCCACCGAGTTGGCCTTCTTCATGGCCTCGATGACGGCGTTGGTGGCGTCGTAGAAGTACGGGGCGTACTGCTTGATCTCGCCGTACTTGGCGTTGAAGGCGCTCACGAAGTCCTTGGAGGCGGCTTCACGCGGCAGGCCCGCCTGCGAGCAGACCATGCCTTCGGCGGCCTGTCCCGCGAGCTTGCCCATCTCGTCGGTGCACGCGCCGTCGCCGAAGGCGAAGATCGCCTTGATGCCCAGCTCGCGCGCCTGCTTGAGCATCGGGCCGCCGGTGGCGTCCATGCCGCCGTGGAAGACCACGTCCGGGTTCTTCGCCTTGATCTTGGTGAGGATCGCCTTGAAGTCGGTTTCCTTGTCGGTGGTGCGCTCGCGGCCGACGATGTTCACCTTGTCGCCCTTGAGGGTCTTCTCCACCTCGTTGGCGAGGCCTTCGCCGTACGCGGTCTTGTCGTCGACGATGGCGACCTTCTTCGCCTTGAGCTCGTGGGCGATGTAGGAAGCGATCGCCGGGCCCTGCTGGTCGTCGCGGCCCACGGTGCGGAACACGGTCTTCAGGCCCCGCTCGGTGAGCGTCGGGTTGGTGGCCGAGCCCGAGATCATCGGGATGCCGGCCTTGTTGTAGATCTCGGAGGCCGGGATCGAGACGCCCGAGTTCAGGTGGCCGATCACCGCGGCGACCTTCGCGTCCACGAGCTTCTGGGCGACCGTGGTGCCGACCTTCGGATCGGCCTGGTCGTCCTCGCTCATCATCTTGAACGTGACGGGCTTGCCGTCGATGGTGATCTTCTTGTCGTTGGCCTGCGCAACGGCGAGCGCGACGCCGTTCTCGTCATCCTTGCCGAGGTGCGCGATGGAGCCGGTCAGCGGGCCGGCGTGGGCGATCGTCACGGTGATTCCGGCGGGTGCCGGGGGCGTGGCGGGCGCGGCGGTCTTGGGTTCTTCCTTCTGGCCGCAAGCGGCAAGCCCGAGGGCGAGCGCAACGGCGATGCTCAACTGGGAGCTTTTCATCGAAAACTCTCCTGGAATGGGTTTCTGGGGCAGGGACGTACGCGGAAAGGCCGCAATTATGGGAATCCGCGGCCCCTGCTGTCAATGCGAATCGGGGCGCCTATTTGAGCGACAGGATCCACTTCACGAGGGTGTGGATGTCGGCGTCGCTCACCTGCGTGTTGGGCGGCATCGGAATCTGGCCCCAGACGCCCGTGCCGCCTTTCTTGACCTTCTCCGCAAGCTTCGCTTCAGCATCCTTGTCGTTCTTGTATTTCGCGGCCACGTCCTTGTAGGCAGGGCCCACGATCTTCTTGTCGACGTTGTGGCAGGCAAGGCAGCCGCTCTTGGTGGCGAGGGCCTCGTTGGCATAGGCCGGGGCAGCGAGGAAGGCTAGCGCGGCGGCGGCGGTCAGGGTACGCAGCATGGTTCGGCTCCTAGGGCGCGGTGGGGAATCCCGTGAAAGGCGCGATTGTGCTCAAACCCAGTGCTTCGCGCAATCGCCCCAGGGTGTCGATCGGGGGGCGACACACGGTTGCCTCGCAGAGCCATGCGGCGACGCCCTTGCCCACGGGCTTGGCGAGCGGCGGGGGCAGCGGCCCGGCGCCGGCCGGCACGGCGATGGCGGCGGTGGCCGGGAGGTAGGCGGCGTCCAGCAGCGCCCGCCACGGCCCCATGCCGGCGGGATCGCCGGTCAGGACGACGGTGCGGGGCGGCTCGAGGGTCTCCTCCAGGACGGCGAGCATCGTGCCGAAGGCGGCCGGCTGCCTCTGGATCTGGGGCCAGAAGAGCGCCACCGTGCCGCGCGCCGCGTCGGAATAGCGGGTTTCCCCGGTGAGCATGGCCAGCCGGTTGAGCGCCCACGCGGCCACCGCGTTGCCCGAGGGCGTCGCGTTGTCCGCTCCGGGCTTGGGTCGATGGATCAGCGCCTCGTGGCCGTGCGAGGTGAAGAAGAAGCCGCCCTCGACCGCGTCGTGGAAATCGTCCATCAGCACGCCGGCCACCTCGACCGCCCACGCGAGGTCTTCGGCGCGGAAATCCGCCTCGAGCATCTCGAGCAGCGCCGCGAGGAGGTACGCGTGGTCGTCGAGGTACGCCGCCAGGTGGTGCGCGCGCCCATCGCGGGCGGTCGCGAGCAGGCGTCCGTCCACCCAAAGCGTGCGCCGCAGGGCGGCGAGCGCCGCCCGGGCCGAGGCGAGCCAATCGGCCCGGCCGAAGACGCGTGCCGCGTGCGCCATGCCGCGGATCATCAGGGCGTTCCACGAGGCGAGGATCTTGTCGTCGCGGCCCGGGCGCACGCGCCGCTCGCGCGCCTGCAGGAGCTTGGCGCGCGCCGAATCGAGCGTGGCGCGCGCGGCCGCGGGCTCCATACCCAGCGATTTCGCGACCTCTTCGAGCGGGCGCGCGACCGCGAGGTGCCATGCGTGGTTCTCGAAGTTGGGCGGGCGGTCCAGGCCGTACACCGACGCGGCAAGCGTGAACTCGTCCTGCGTGAGCAGCGCGCGCACCTCGGCCGCCTGCCACACGTAGTACTTGCCTTCCTCGCCTTCGGAATCGGCGTCGAGCGACGAGTAGTAGCCGCCGTCGGGCGCCTGCATCTCGCGCATCGTCCAGGCGCAGGTCTCCTCGCAAACGCGCGCGAAGAGCGGATCGCGCGTGACGAGCCAGGCGTCGGCGTACAGGCGCAGCAGCCACGCGTTGTCGTAGAGCATCTTCTCGAAATGCGGGATCTGCCAGTACGCGTCCACGCTGTAGCGCGCGAAGCCGCCGCCCAGGTGGTCGTAGATGCCGCCCTCGGCCATCCGCCGCAGCGTGAGGAGCGCCGCGTCGAGCGCGGGAGCGTCGCCGCGCGCCGCCCACCGGCGAAGGAGCAGCTCGATCGAATCGGGGTGCGGGAATTTCGGCGCGCCGCCGAAGCCGCCGTGCTGTTTGTCGAGCGAATCCTTCAGCCAATCGGCCGCGCCATCGAGCGGCCTCGCGTCGAGGGCGGCGCCGGCGGCGGCGCGCGGCGCGATGCGCTCGAACGCCTCGCGGATGCGTGCGCCCTGGTCGCGCACGTTGCCCGGCTCGCTGTCGTAGACCGCGCGCACGCGCTCCAGCACCTGCACGAACGACGGCATCCCGTAGCGAGGCTCGTTCGGGAAGTAGGTGCCGCCGAAGAAGGGCAGCTGGTCGGGCGTGAGGAACATGGTGAGCGGCCAGCCGCCGTTCCTGTTCGTGAGCATCAGCTGGGCGAGCTGGTAGATCTGGTCGATGTCGGGGCGCTCCTCGCGATCGACCTTGATGTTCACGTACTTCTCGTTCATCACCTTCGCCGTGGCGGGATCCTCGAAGGATTCGTGCGCCATGACGTGGCACCAGTGGCACGCCGAGTACCCCACCGAGAGCAGGATGGGCTTGCCGGTGCGCCGGGCCTCAGCGAGCGCTTCCTCGCCCCACGGGTACCAATCCACGGGGTTGTCGGCGTGCTGCTGGAGGTAGGGGCTGGTTTCCTGGGCGAGTCTATTGGGCATTGGGTCGGCTCGCCGGGCGGCGAACGGGTAGCGGAACCAACCCCAGTATGAGCGAACAGCCGCCGAGGATGATCAGGCAGCCTGCCACGCGCCCCGGCGTGAGGGGCTCGCCGAGGAAGACGATGCCCCAGATCATCCCGAAGACCGGCACCAGCAGCGTGACGGTGATCGCCTTCACCGGGCCCACGTCGGCGATGAGGCGGTAGTAGAAGATGAACGCGACCGTCGTGGAGATCACCGCGAGGCCCGCCATGGACAGCCAGCCGATCGGCGGGATCGACGCGAGCGGCCGCGGCGAGGGCACGAACGGCACGACGAACGCGAGCGTGGCGGCGGCCATGAGCAGCGTGCCGGCCGCGGTGCCGAGCGGGCTCGCGCCCTTCAGGCGCACCTTCGTGAAGACGATCGTGTAGCCGTAGACGGCCGTCGCCGCCACCGAGAAGGACGCGGCGAGCAGCTCGTGCGCGGACATCGGGGCGGGCGTCCAGCCCACCAGCACCGCGGTGCCCGCGAGGCAGAGCGCGATTCCGGCGAGCTTCGCGGGCGTGAGCGGGTCGCGGATCCACAGCGCCGCGGTGACGGAGGCGAAGAGCGGCGAGAGCGCATTCAGGATCGCCGCGGTCGAGGCGTCGATGGTGGTGAGCGCCTGCGCGATCAGCACGAAGGGGAGCGCGAGGCCCACCGCGCCCACGAAGAGGAAGGCGCGCCAGTGGCGCTCCCACCCCACGCGCTGCCCGGTTGCGGCGAGGAAGGCCGCGAGCAGCACGCCCGCCACCAGCACGCGCAGCTCGATCAGCGGCACCGGCCCGAAGAAGGGCACCGCGTGGCGCATGAAGAGGTACGACGCGCCCCACATCGCGGCGAGCGCGACGAGGCGCGCGAGGTCCTGCGGCCTCAAACGAGCGAGCCTTGCAGCGCGCCCTCGATCTCGAGGAGCCGCGTCTTGCGCGGCAGGCCGCCCGCGTAGCCCGTGAGGCTGCCGTCGCTTCCCACCACGCGGTGGCACGGCACGAGGATGGAGATCGGGTTGTGTCCCGTGGCGGCGCCGGCGGCGCGCGACGATCCGGGAGAGCCGGCACGCCGCGCGAGCTCGGAGTAGGTGATCGTCTCGCCGTAGGGGATGCGCGCGATCTGGTTCCAGACGCGCTTCTGGAATTCGGTTCCCTCGGCGGCGAGTACCACGTCGAACGTGCGGCGGCGTCCCGCGAAATACTCGTCGAGCTGCCGGCGGCAATCGGCGAGCGGGCGCGCGGACGCTTCCTCGCGCCAATCGGGCTGGATCGCGACGGCGTGCTTCTCGTCGTGGAAGTAGAGGCCGGTCAACCCACCGTCATTGCAGACGGCGATGAGGAGTCCGAGCGGGGTCTCGAAGCGGGCATAGGAAGTCATGGGGCTTTCTCCAGGCTTTTCCAGAGGTGCAGGACGGCGTACGCGCGCCACGGCCGCCACTGTTCGGAGGCGGCGAGCGCCGCCGCGGGTTTCGCGTGCTTCATCGCCTTCAGCACCGCGACGTCGGGGTGCGGAAAGGCGTCAGGCCACGCGAGCGCGCGCATGGCGATGTATTGGGCGGTCCACGGCCCCACGCCGGGCAACGCATCGAGCGTGGCCACCGTGGGCTCGACGGGCGACGAGGGCTCGAGGACGAGGCGCCCATCGGCGATCTCGCGCGCGAGCCGGACGATCGCGTGGGCGCGCGTGGACACGATGCCTTGCGCGGCGATTTCACCCGGCTCGAGGGCGGCGATCGCGGCGGCGGTGGGGAAGAGCGTCGTCACCCTGCAGTTCGGCGTCTCGATGCGCTCGCCGAAGGCGGCCGCGAAACGGCCCGCGATGGTGGTGGCCGCGCGCACGGTCACCTGCTGGCCGAGGATCGCGCGCACGGCGATCTCGAAACCGTCGATCGCGCCCGGCAGGCGCAGGCCCGGATGCGCTTGCGCGAGCTCGCCCAGCGCGTTCGCCACCTCGTCGGGATGGCAGCCCAGGTCGAAGAGCCGCTTCACCCGCGCGAGCACGGTGGGCAACGCGCCGGCGAGCGTGGCGCTCACCACGACGCGCAGCGCCGGGCGCCGCTTCGAAGGGGCCACGCTCACGTAGCCGGCGAATACCTTGCCGCGGCACTCCACGCGAACGCTTCGCACGTAGGTGCGGCCCTCGATCGCCTCGACGCCGGCAATGGCGCGCCGCCCGAGGAATGCGAGCATCGCATCCCAGTCGTAGGGCGGCCGGTAGGCGAGCTCGAAGGCGAAACGATGCGAGACGTCGTCGCCCGAGGCGCGGCGAAGCTCGCCGGGCGTCATGCGGTAGCGCTTGCGGAAGAGGTCGTTGAAGCGGCGCAGGCTCGCGAACCCGCTCGACATCGCGACCTCGATCACCGGCAGCCGCGTGTCGGTGAGCAGGCGCTTGGCGAGCAGCAGGCGCTGGGTCTGCGCGTACTCGACGGGAGACACGCCGAATTCGTCCTGGAAGACGCGCCGCAAGTGGCGGTCGGTCACGCCGAGCGTGGCCGCGAGCTCCGGCAGGCGCGCATCGGCGAGCCGCCCGTCCTCGATGAGGCTCGCCGCCGATTGCGCGAGGCGGCGGTTCGCGTCCACCGTGGCGAAGCCCGGCGCGAGCTCGGGGCGGCAGCGCAGGCAGGGCCGGAAGCCATGCGACTCGGCCGCCGCCGCGCTCGGGAAGAAGCGGCAGTTCTCGCGGTGCGGCGTCTTCGCCGTGCACACCGGGCGGCAGTAGATGCGCGTGGTGCCCACGCCCACGAAGAAGCGGCCGTCGAACCGGCTGTCGTGGGCGCGAAGCGCGCGGTAGCACTGGTCGGCATCGAGGAACATGGCCGCATTATCGCTCCGGCCCAGGCCCGGCGCTCGCCATTTTCGGACCTCGAAATCGCGCTCCTTGCGCGACCCGCCAGGAACAAGTCACGCGCGCTTTGCATCGAGCGGCTATGCTACGCGACATGAATTATCGACGACTCGGCCGTTCCGGCCTCAAGGTGAGCGAGCTTTCGTTCGGCTCGTGGGTGACGTACGGCAACCAGCTGGATTCGAACGCGGCGCGCGAATGCATGGCCGCGGCGTGGGATGCGGGCGTCAATTTCTTCGACAACGCCGAGGTGTATGCCGCGGGCAAGAGCGAGGAGCTGATGGGGGAAGCGCTCGCCCAGCTCGGCTGGCCGCGCTTGAAGTACGTGGTGTCCACCAAGTTCTTCTGGGGCATCACCGACGGCCCCAACGAGAAGGCCACGCTCAACCGCAAGTACCTGATGAACGCGATCGACGGCTCGTTGAAGCGCCTGCGGCTCGAATACGTGGACCTCGTGTACTGCCACCGCGCCGATCCCAACACGCCGATCGAGGAGACCGTGTGGGCGATGCACGACATGATCGAGCGCGGCAAGGCGCTCTACTGGGGCACCAGCGAATGGACCGCCGCCGAGATCGCGGCCGCGTGGAACATCGCCGAGCGCCACCACCTGCGCAAGCCCGTGGTGGAGCAGCCCGAGTACAACATCTTCCACAGGAAGCGCGTCGAGCAGGAATACAAGCGCCTCTACGAGGACATCGGCCTGGGCCTCACCACGTGGAGCCCGCTCGCCTCGGGGCTGCTCACGGGCAAGTACCGCGACGGCGTGCCGCCGGGCAGCCGCGGCGCGATCCCGCGCATGCAGTTCCTGGTGGCGGACCTCACCGACAAGGCGAAGAACGACGCGGTGGGCAAGCTCGCGAAGATCGCCGGGGAGCTCGGCTGCACGCTCGCGCAGCTCGCGATCGCGTGGTGCGCGCGCAACCCGAACGTCTCGACGGTGATCACCGGCGCATCGCGCGTGGCGCAGGTCGGCGAGAACCTGAAGGCCGCCGCGGTGATCCCGAAGCTCACGCCGGAAGTGATGGCGGCGATCGACGCGGTGACCGCGCCGCTCGCCGGCTAGTCAGCCGGCGGCCGCGAGGGGTGCTGCCACGGCCAGTGGCCGTTCACCTCGACCTCGAGGGAGAAGCTGAGGAACGTGCGGATCGCGACGATGATCGCGAGGACCACGACGCTTTGCAGGGTCGGCTCCACCGCGACCGTGAAGATGATGTCGCCGATCACGAGCAGCTCGAGGCCGAGGAGGATGCCCCGCGCGAGGTCGGCGCGAAAGCCCTGGTAGGCATCCGCGAAGCGCTCGCGCCGGCCCAGGCGCACGAAGAACAGCATCGCGGAGAGCAACGCCCCGATGATCAGCACGCCCACTCCGGCATATTCGGCGGCGCGCGCGGCGCCGGCAACCAGCTCCAACGCATTCATGCGCGCATCCCTCAGCCGGTCACCGCGCCTTCGCTCGCGTCGCCCACGAGCTTCGTGTACTTGCCGAGCACGCCCTTGGTGTAGCGCGGCTTCGGCTGCTTCCACTTCGCCTTGCGCCGCGCGATCTCGGCCTTCGCGACGTTCAGCTGGATGAGGCGCTTGTGCGCGTCGATGGTGATGGAGTCGCCTTCCTTCACGAGCGCGATCGGGCCGCCGTCGAACGCCTCGGGCGTCACGTGCCCCACGACCATGCCCCACGTTCCGCCGGAGAAGCGCCCGTCGGTGATGAGCCCCACGGACTCGCCCAGGCCCTTGCCGATGAGCGCCGAGGTGGGCGAGAGCATCTCGCGCATGCCGGGACCGCCCTTCGGGCCCTCGTAGCGGATCACCACCACGTCGCCCGGCTTGATCCTGTCGGCGAGGATCGCGTCCATCGCCTTCGGTTCCGAGTCGAAGACGCGCGCGCGGCCCGTCATCACCGGGCTCTTCAGGCCCGTGATCTTCGCCACGCACCCGCCGGGGGCGAGGTTGCCCTTGAGGATCGCGAGGTGTCCCTGCGCGTACATCGGCTTCGACCAGGGGCGGATCACGTCCTGGTCGCGGCGCGGCTCGGCGGGCACGTCCTTCAGGTTCTCGGCGACCGTCTTGCCCGTGATGGTCATGCAGTCGCCATGCAGCACGCCGTGCTCGAGGAGGATCTTCATCACCTGCGGGACGCCGCCGGCCTTGTGCAGGTCCACCGCGACGTAGCGGCCCGAGGGCTTCATGTCGCACAGCACCGGCACCTTGCGCCGCACGCGCTCGAAATCGTCCAGCGTCCAGCGCACGCCCGCGGCATGGGCGATGGCGAGCCAGTGCAGCACCCCGTTGGTGGAACCGCCCGTGGCCATGATCACGGCCACCGCGTTCTCGATGGACTTGCGCGTCACGATGTCGCGGGGCCTGAGGTTCTTCCTCACCGCCTCGACCAGCACCTCCATGCTCTTCGCGGCGCTCTCGCGCTTCTCCTCGTCCTCGGCGGCCATCGTGGACGAGTAGGGCAGCGACATGCCCACGGCCTCGACGGAGGACGACATCGTGTTGGCCGTGTACATCCCGCCGCACGCGCCCACGCCGGGCAGCGCCTTCCTCTCGATGCACTCGAAGTCTTCCTTCGACATCTTGCCGGCGGTGTACGCGCCGACCGACTCGAACACGGAGACGATCTGCAGGTCCTTGCCCTTGTAGTGCCCGGGCTTGATGGTGCCCCCGTACACGCAGATCGCCGGGATGTTCATGCGCAGCATGCCGATCAACGCGCCCGGCAGGTTCTTGTCGCAGCCGCCGATGGCGAGCACGCCGTCCATGAACTGGCTCTGCGTGGCGGTCTCGATCGCGTCGGCGATCACCTCGCGCGAGACGAGCGAGTACTTCATGCCCTCGGTGCCCATGGAGATGCCGTCGGTCACGGTGATGGTGCCGAACATCTGCGGCATGGCGCCCGCCTTGCGCGCGGCGGCGTCCGCGGCGTCGGCCAGCGGCTGGATGCCTGCGTTGCACGGGTTCATCGTCGAGTGCCCGTTGGCGATGCCGACGATGGGCTTGTCGAAGTCGGCGTCCTGGTAGCCGATCGCGCGCAGCATCGAGCGGTTCGGCGAGCGGGGAACGCCGTGGGTAATGGTGAACGACCTGTATTTGTCGGCCATGGGGAAGGTGCTCGGTAGGAGTGCTGCGATAGTCTACGTTTTTTTGAGAGAATGCCCCGGTGCTGGTCCACCCGCAGTTCGATCCCGTCATCTTCTCGCTCGGCCCCCTCGCGGTAAGGTGGTACGGGCTCATGTACGTGCTGGCGTTCATCTTCGTCATCACGCTGGGCAAGTGGCGCGTGCGCCACGGCCTGGGCAACGGGCTCGCGGAGCGCGACGTGGACGACATGCTGATCTACGGCGTGGTGGGGGTGATCCTCGGCGGGCGCCTGGGCTACGTGCTCTTCTACAAGCCCGAGCACTACTTGCGCAATCCGGCGGAGATCCTGCAGATCTGGACCGGCGGCATGAGCTTCCACGGCGGCTTCCTGGGCGTGCTGTTGGGCATCTGGCTCTTCTGCCGCGTCCGCAAGCTGCGCTGGATCACGACCATGGACTTCATCGCGCCGCTGGTGCCGCTGGGGCTCGCGGCCGGGCGCATCGGCAACTTCATCAACGGCGAGCTGCCCGGGCGGCCCACGAGCGTGCCGTGGGGGATGTGGTTCCCGCAGGTGGACCGGGAGCCGCTCGCGCGGCATCCGTCGCAGCTCTACCAGTTCGCCGGCGAGGGCCTCACGCTCTTCGCGATCCTCTGGTGGTACGCGCGCAAGCCGCGGCCGCCGGGAGCGGTCTCGGGCGCCTTCCTCGTGGGTTACGGATGCCTGCGTTTTCTCGCGGAGTTCACGCGCCAGCCCGACGACTTCCTGGGGCTGCTCGCGTTCAACCTCTCGATGGGCCAGTGGCTCTCGCTGCCGATGATCGTGGCCGGCCTCGCGATGATGGGCTGGGCGTACCGGCGCTCAGCGCGCTAGCAACACCCTGAGAATCGTAGGCTTCGGCACCGTGCCCGGATCGTCGATCGTCCCGTTGTCGTTGTAGTGCGCGAGGCCCGTCGCGGCGAGCAGGAAGAAGCCGCGCTCGGTGGGCGCCCCGGTGGTGGGCTCGTCGAGCGCGTTGTGGTGGTGCGAGAGCAGCGTCTGCACCTTCGTGATCGTCTCGCCGTCGGACGAGAGCGACATGAGGATCACGCGGCCGGGCGTGGTGGCGTTCTGCACGCCCACGAGCTGCCCGTGCCACTCGTACAGGCCGTCGATGGCAGCCACCGTCTCGCGCGTCGTGTTGTTCACGCGCTTCACCTGGCCGCTGTCGAGGTTCACCACCGCGAGGCCCGTGTTGTGCGCGACGTAGAGCTTCTTCGCGTCGGGCGAGGCGGCCAGCCCGTTGGCGCCGGGCAGCGTGCCGGGCGCGACCAGCTGTTTCGCCGTCGTGCCCTGCGTGAGCTCGTAGACCGCACCGGCCCCCGAATCCGTCGTGAACGCGCGGCCGCCCGCGGCCACCGCGACGTCGTTCAGCCCCTGCGCCTCCGCGATGTCCACGCGGCGCAGATACGCGCCCGAGTCCACGTCGAAGACCACGACGGCATTCCGCCGGTGCTTGCGCCCTTCGGCCGTGAGCGTGGAGGTGGTCACCGCATAGAGCTTGCGGCGCGGCGAGTCGACCGCGATGCCGAGCACGGGATCGAGCTCCGCGGTGGGATTCGTGAAGTCGGCCGCCACGCCTTCGGCCGAGACGCGCACGACCTTGTGCTCGGCCGTGCTTCCCACGAAGAAGCTTCGCGACGGCGCGTCGTAGGCCATGCCCTCGGGCAGCAGCCCGTTGTCCTCGAGCTGCACCTCGATGGGCGCGTAGTCCAGGCGCGGCAGGCGCGCTTCCATGCGTGAGCGAAGCGACTGGAATGCGGGATCGCCCCAAACCTTCTCGAAGCCCAGCTGGCGCGCGGGCAGGAACCCGTCGCCCAGCTGGTTGACCTTGGCCAGCGCCTCGACGCATGCCTTCGCGTCTCCGGCCTCGGCGCGCAGCTTGGCGAGGTAGAAGTAGAGCGTCGCATCGTCGGGACGCTTGGCGAGCAGGGCCTCGATGGACGCGATGCCGCGCTGGATGCGGTCCGCGTCCTGCGCGAGACCGGGAATGGCGGCGGCGAGGGCCGCTGCAAGGAGGAGGGCGCGCATGGCGGGGATTATCCCCGAAGACCCCCTTCGGCCCGCTGTCGATCACGCTATAATTGCGGCCTTCGGGGTGGTAGCTCAGCTGGGAGAGCGTCGCGTTCGCAATGCGAAGGTCGAGGGTTCGATCCCCTTCCACTCCACCAATACCCCCATCCAGCAAATTCAACGGCGCCCGATTTGGGCGCCGTTGTCGTTTCCACTGAGGTGAATTGAGAGGCTCGCCGCTCCGGCAACGGCCGCGAGGGCTTTACGGGTCGGCTAAGTTGTCTCCTACCTGTGTAGGTGGGTTTCGGTCGCGGGCCTTCACTTACTGTGTGAGGGTGGGCCATCAGCGTCCTGAAAGGGGGGCAATGGAACTTTCATCGACCGAGCTCTTCGTCGAGATCCTGATCTCCGGGATCCTCTATACCTTCGCAATCTCGCCGATCCTTATCCTCATGAGTCCGGCAGCTGACAGGACCCCAGGGATTCTCCCCGGGCTGTTGACTTGGCATGATTGGAAGCCCTGGGTCATCTTGGCTGTCGCGATTGTCTATGCGATCGGCGTCGGCGGAAATCGGCTAGTCGAGGAGCTCTACTCGGCGATAGCCTGCGCCTTCGGCGTCAAGTCCGAGAAGGCAGCGGAGTGGGCCCTCAGGATCGACAGTGAAATCGCAAGGGGTTGGGTGGAAAGGCACAAGACGTACATCAAGATATTGCGTGCCGCTTCTTTCTCCAGCCTGCTTTTTCTGATTTGCATGAACGTCTATCGTCACTACAGCCCGAAACGACAGCAGCCGCATCGATACGAGCGCAGGCACCGCGTTGCCGCGCTAGCCTTGTTCGCATTCTTCTCCGTTGCTCTGGTGGCCGAATCCTGGCATTACAGGGACGATCTTCGCCGTCATCACGTCAAACCGGAGGTAATTGGCCCTTAGGCGATCACGTAAGCGGACCGGCGATTCACGGTCAACCCGCCTCCGCGGCCGCCTTCGTCTCCGTGCTCGCCCGCACCCGGTTTCGCCCGTCCGCTTTCGCGCGATAGAGCGCGTCGTCCGCGAGCCGCACGCCGAGGTCCCACGCGTGGAGGTCGGCCACGGGAACCAGTGATACGCCGAAGCTCGCGGTGACATGGGCGGCGCCGGTGAGCGGCATCCAGGCCTGCTCGATGCTCGCGCGCATGCGCTCGGCGACGACGGCGGCCTCGTGCTCGTCCGTGTCGGGCAGGATCACGAGGAACTCCTCGCCGCCCCAGCGCCCCAGCGAGTCCGACTCGCGCGCGACGCCCCGCAGACACTCGGCCACCGCGCGGATCACGTGGTCGCCGGCGTCGTGGCCGTGGAGGTCGTTCACGCGCTTGAAGTGGTCGATGTCGCAGAGCATCACCGAAAGCGGCGAGTCGGCGCGGGCGCTGCGCTTAACCTCCGTGGCCGCCGCCTCCTCGAGGGCGCGGCGGTTCCTCAGGCCCGTGAGCGCGTCGGTGCGCGCTTCGCGCATGAGGTCCTGCTCGAGCGCGAACGCCCGCCGGTTGCTCGCCTCGAACACGCGCGCGAGCAACAGGCTTACGGCGATGGCGAGCGCGATGAAGATCGAGGCGTTGATCACCGCGAAGCGCGTGAGCCCCGCCGCCCACATGATCGCCCCGGTGCCGGCGAGCGGGAAGGCGTTCATCACGAGGAGGTCGCGGCGGTCGATGGCGATGTAGGGGCCGGCGAGCAGCACCGAGACCAGGCCCGCCACGCCGACCACGTAGCCGTCGTCGAGCACCGCGAGCGCGCCGGCCACGGCGAGCACGGCGGCGGCGAAACGCACCTTCGCGATGGCGGGCGACCATCCCACGCGCTGGGACATGCGCTGCACCACGCCGGTGGCGAGGATCACCGCTGAGCCCACGCTGCGGATCATGAGCGCGGTGCGCCAGTGCACGGGATCCACGTACCAGTCCCACCAGCTGAAGAGCATCACGAGCAGCGCCACGATCCAGAAGGTCTGGACGTTGATCGCGGCGAGCGCGGCGCGGCGGGTTTCGCGAAAACGGGCTTCGAGCGGCGCGGGAAACGGCTGCGGGCGGTCCGTCTTCATCACTCCAGGACGAACCGGTCCCTCCGCAGGTAGCCATGGAACGCGCTGCCGGAGCGCGGCTTCACGCCCCACCAGTCGCCCTCGCCGGGCTGCACGAGCACCGGCATTCCCGGAGGCAACGCCGTGACCACGGCCGAATCGAGGCTGCGAGAGGCGCGCACGTTCGACTTGCCCTTCGCGACGGTGCGCGCGCGCTGCCAGCCGCCATCGGCCGCCGGCGGTGCGGGCGGGGGCGATGCGGACCGCGCAGGCGCCGCCGCTTGCACCGGGGCCGCTTGCGGCGGCGCGGATTGCTTCGGCGCGGGTTCGGGCGGCGGGGCCGGCGCCTGCGCGCGGTTCACCGGCAGGTTCGGTGGAGGCTGCGTGCTCTCCGGCGCGGCGGCCGGCGGCTGGGCGCGGTTTGCGGGCAGCGCCGCCGCGTACACCATGGCCTCGCCGCATTCGCCGAACACCTCGTCCAGCTCGCGCCCATAGGGCGCCACCTCGACCGAGAAGGCCTGGCTGTCGCGGCTCCAGCCCGCGGGCAGCGTGACGTTCTGGAGGATCTCGATCGACGCGCAGCGGCGCAGCGCCGCCGGCGCGATGCCTCGCGCCATCACGTCGCCCAGCTCGTTGGGCTCCCACTTCGCGGCTACGTCGCTCTTCGCCCCGTTCGCCCCGATGCACGAAAGGCGGGGCAGGGCCTTGGGCGGGAGTCCGCGCGTGTAGTCCGATGAGGGCGCGTTGACCAGCTCGATGGCGATGGCGTGGGCAGCCTTCTCGCACGAGACGTACACCGACGAGACGATCTTGTCGCCCTTGCCCTGCATCGTGAGGGCGTTCAGCGCGATGGCCACCTTGATGGGGCCCAGCTTCGGGTGGACCACGTCACGCACTTCCCAGCGCGTCGTTGACTGCGCCGCGCGCTGCTTGCCGGCGGTCACCAGCGATTCGTCTGAGGCCGGGGCGGCCGCGGCGCAAGCCGCGAGGAAGGCGAGGAGGAGGAGGGCGCAGCGCACCCCCCGATTCTAATTTCGCGACGACGCGCCGTCGATCCAGGTCTCGCGGACGCGGTAGCCCTCGTCCATCGCCACCAGGTTGGCGCGGTAGCCGGGCGCGACCCGGCCCAGCTCGTGGCCCACGCCCAGGAACTGCGCGGGGTAGGTGCTCGCCATGCGCGCGGCGCGATCCAGGGGAAGCCCCAGCATCTGCACGCAGTTCTTCACGGCGGTGGCCATGTCGATGGCGGAGCCCGAGAGCGTGCCCGTCTCGTCCACGCACACGCCGTCCTTCACCGTGATGAGCTTGCCCTGCAGCATGAAGGAGCTCTCCGCCGCCCCCACGCTGGGCATCGCGTCGGTCACCAGCATGAAGCGCTCGGCGCGCTTGCAGCGCAGCGCGAGCTTGAGCGCCACGGGATGCACGTGGCGGCCGTCCACGATGAGCCCGCACCAGCAGTCCGGGTCGTCGAGGGCGGCGCCCACGGAGCCCGGCTCGCGGTGGCCGAAGGGCGACATCGCGTTGAAGAGGTGGGTCACGCCCGAGACGCCGTTGTGGAACGCCTCGGTCATCTGCTCGTAAGTCGCGTCGGTATGGCCCGCGGAGACCGCGACCCCCGCGGCCGCGAGCGTGCGCAGCGTCTCGGGCTTCGTCATCTCCGGGGCGAGGGTGACCAGCGTGCGGCCCGCGCGCAGCGACGAAAGGAGCGCCACGCCCTCCGCGTCGAGACCGCGCACCTTGGCGGGATCGTGGGCGCCCTTGCGCAGCTCGTTGATGAAGGGCCCCTCGATGTGCACGCCGATCACGCCCGGCACGCGTTGGGCGATGGCGTCGCGCACCGCCGCGATCGCCTGGGCGATGACCGAAAAGTCGTCGCTGATGAGCGTGGGCAGGAATGACGTCGTGCCGTAACGCCGGTGCGCCGCGCCGATCGTACGGATCGCCTCCACGCTCGGGTCGTCGTTGAACAGCACGCCGCCGCCGCCGTTCACCTGGCAATCGACGAAGCCCGGCATCAGCCAGGCGCCCTTCAGGTCCTCGTACGGCGCTCCCGCCGCGCGCGCATCGCCTTCGTCCACCACGGCGGCGATGCGCTGGCCGTCGAGCAGCACAACCTTGCCGGGGGCGAATCCTCCATCCATCAGGACGCGCGCGTTGCCGAGGGCGCGCATCAGGTGGTCTCGGTGATCTTGCGCAGGTGCGGGGGATGGTCGGGGTCGCAGCCGCGCGCGATGGCGAGCGCGTTGGCGAGCTTGTAGAAGCTCTGCGCGATGAGCAGCGGCTCGACCACGGGATGGGATGCGACGGTGTCCAGCGCGATGGCGCCGGGCACGCGCGCGCCGGCGGCGAGCACGTCCACGCCTCGCGACAGCAGGTCCGCGCCGAGCCGCTCGATGCCCTCGCGCGTCTCGTCGTCCTGCGCGAAGAGCAGCGCCGGGAAGTCCTCCTGCAGCAGGGCTTGCGGGCCGTGGCGCACCTCGGCGGCGCTGAAGCTCTCGGCGTGCAGGCCGCACGTCTCCTTGCACTTGAGCGCGGCCTCCTGCGCCACGCCCAGGCCGACGCCGCGCGCGATCACATAGAGATGGCTCGCGGGCCGCAGCACGTCGAGCGCGGGGCTCCAGTCGAGCGCCCACGCGCGCTCCAGGTCGCCGGGCACGCACTCGAGCGCCTGCAGCAGCGGATGGTCGCGGGTCCACTCGGCGGCAAGGTGCACGAGCGCGGCGAGCGATGCGAGATAGGACTTGGTGGCGGCCACGCTGCGCTCCTCGCCCGCGCAAAGCGGCAGCGCGTCGTCGGCCATGGCGGCGAGCGGCGACTCCTCGTCGTTCACGAGGGCGACGGTGTGCGCGCCCGCGTCCTGCGCCGCCTTCGTGGTGGCGAGCAGGTCGGGGCTGCGCCCCGATTGGGAAATCACCACGAAGAGGCAATCGCGCAGGTCCTGGCGCGCGTTGTATACGGAAGCGATGGAAGGTGCCGCCGAGGCCGTGAGCACGCCGGCGCGCGTCTCGAACAGGTACTTGGCGAAGGTCGCGGCGTGGTCGGAGCTGCCGCGCGCGCAGGTGACCACCGCGCGCGGCGCCTTTTCGCGCAGCCGCGCGCCGAGGAGGCGCGCCCGTTCGCGGTTGCGCTCGAGCTGCGCGCGCACCACTTCGCCCGACTGCGCGGCCTCGCGGTACATGCGCGTGAGCACCGGGTCGATGAGGGGGCTCGTCATTCGACGGCGAGCTCCGCGACGAAGTCGTAGGTGTCGCCGCGGAAATAGGACTGGCAGAACTCCACCGCGCGGCCATCCCGCAGGAAGCCCACGCGCTCGACAAGGAGCCCCGCGTCGCCTTCGCGCGCGTGCAGGAGCTTCGCCTGTTCGGTGTTGAGGAGCAGGGCACGCAGCCGCTGCAAGGCGCGCACCGGCCGGTTGCCGGCCGCCTCGAGCGCCTCGTAGAGGGAGCTGCCCACGGCGTTGATCGACGGGAGCGCGTCGCCGGCCACCGTCGCGTACTCGAGGCACATGGGCGTGTCGTCGGCGAAGCGCAGCCGGTGGAAGCGGTAGACGGGCGCGCCGGGGCTCAGCCTCAGCGTGAGGGCTTCCTCGGGCGTGACCGCCCCGGCGGCGCGGCGCAGCCACTCGCTCCTCGGGGTGCGGCCGCGTGCGCGCATGTCCTCCGAGAAGGAGGTGAGCTTCGCGAAGTTCTTCTCGATGCGGGAGCAGACGAAGTTGCCCGATCCCTGGCGCCGCACCAGCAGGCCCTCGCCCACCAGGCCGTCGATCGCCTTGCGCACCGTGATGCGGGAGACCGCCAGCTCGGCCGCGATCTGGCGTTCGGCGGGCAGCGCGTCGTCGGGAGCGAGGACCCGGGTCTCGATGGCCTCGCGCAGGGCCCTCTGGAGCTGCTGGTAGAGGGGAAGGGCGCCCGACGGGTCCAGCGGCTTGAGGATTTGGGCCAGGGAAGCCATGGGAATGATGCTACCAGTAAAAGACCAATTTGCAACCCCTTGACAAAGTGGTTACAGATTGGTTTACATTGGTTATGTATTGGCAATACCCGGGTACCCAGGCGCCTATTACCGATCCAGGGAGATAAAACGTGAATTTCAAGCCCACACCCCTCCGCTCGGCCGTCGTCCTTGCCCTTGCCGCGATGGCAGCGCACGCGCAAGCGCAAGCGCAGACACCTCCGGCAAAAGCGGACGCGACGGAAACCATCACCGTCACCGGCATCCGCGCCTCGTTGGAGAAATCCCTCGAGACCAAGCGCAACGCCGACACGGTTACTGAAGTGGTGACCGCCGACGACATCGGCAAGATGCCGGACAAGAACATCGCCGACGCGGTCCAGCGCCTGCCCGGCGTCACCATCAGCTCGAGCGCGGGCGGCGAGGGCGGGTTCGACGAGAACGACCGCGTGAGCCTGCGCGGCACGAGCCCCAGCCTCACGCAGACCCTGGTGAACGGCCACTCCATCGCCTCGGGCGACTGGTTCGTGCTCGACCAGGTGGGCCTGGTCGGCCGCAGCGTGAGCTTCTCGATGATGCCCTCCGAGATCGTGAGCCAGGTCATCGTACGCAAGACGCAGACCGCCGATCTCGTGGAAGGCGGCGTGGCGGGCGCGGTGGACATCATCACGCGCAAGCCCCTTCAGTTCAGCAAGCAGGTGACGGCCGAGGCCTCGTTCGGCTACGTGTACGCGGACCTGCCGAAGAAGAGCGACCCGCAGGCGAACGGCATCCTCAACTGGAAGAACGATGCCGGCAACGTCGGGGTCATGCTGCAGGGCTTCTACGAGAAGCGCCACCTGCGCCGCGACGGACAGGAGATCCTGGGCTACGGGCAGATCGCCCCCGGCAGCGCGCTCGCCACGGCGCGCCCGGACCTCGCGAACGTCTACTACCCGACCCTCATCGGCTCCGCGCTCTTCGAGCAGGTGCGCGAGCGCAAGGGCGGCATGCTGGACGTCCAGGCGCGGCCCGACAAGGACTTCGAGATCAACTTCAGCGCCTTCACCTCGCGCCTGGATGCCACCAACTACAACCGGAACTGGATGTTCTGGGGCAGCCGCGTCATCGGCACGGACAACCGCGTCCCGACCTCGTACACCGTGAACGGCGGAACGCTCACCGCGGCCAACTGGCCCAACGCGGGCTCGCCGGGCAACAACGCGCAGTACGCGATCGTGGACCAGATCTACCGCCCGGGCGCCTACTCCACCACCGACTTCAGCGACATCACCGCGAAATGGACGCCGACCGACCGCTTCGCGCTGTCGGGCAACATCGGCGTCACGCACGGCCGCGGCGTCACGCCCAAGCAGGACGTGTTCGAGGGCGACGTGTTCAACACGGGCGCGAGCTACACGATGCACGGCCTGGGCTCGGCCACCGACGTGGCGTTCCCCAGCGGCAACCCGGCGAACTTCAACGGCACCTCGCTCGACTGGATCTTCGGCGCGAGCCCGGCCTCCACGGAGGACCGCGAGAAGTACGGCCAGGTCGACGGCGAGTACTCGCTGGCGGGCAACCTTTTCACCAACATCAAGGGCGGCTACCGCTACGCCGAGCACACGCGCGAGACGCACCAGGTCGCGCAGGGCCCGAATTGGGCCACCGACCCGTTCAACCCGGCGAACCTGCCGGCGTGGAACGGCGAGACGTATCCCAGCAACTTCGGCAGCGGGCTGGGCGGCAACTTCCCCACCAACGTGTGGATGCTCTCGCCCCAGGTGCTCGAGGCGTGGGGCGACCTGCACTCCAACCGCGACCCGGTCTCCCGCGACTACTGGCCCGGCGAGTTCTCGCTGCGCGAGAAGGTGGACGCGTTCTACCTGATGACGAACCTGGAGGGCAAGGGCTGGTCCGGCAACCTCGGCGTGCGCTTCGTGCAGACCAAGGAAGACGTGACCGTGAACGTGGCCATCCCGGGCGACGTGTGCGCGGCGCTCGCGCCCTGCAGCGTGCCGGGCGCCATCACCACGTCGGCCTTCGGCTCGTACTACCAGAAGGTCGTGTCGAACAAGTACAACGACGCGCTGCCGAGCGCGAACCTGCGCTGGGACCTCAGCAAGGACCTGGTCGGCCGCCTCGCGATCACGCGCACGATGTCGCGCCCCGACTACAGCGCCCTGGGCGGCTCGATCACCGCGGACGACACCACCCACACCGGCAACGGCGGCAACCCGAACCTGAAGCCCATCACGTCCACCAACTACGACGCGAGCGTCGAGTGGTACTACGCCCCGCGCGCGTTGCTGTCGGCGGGCCTGTTCTACATGGATCTCACGAACTACGTGGGTTTCGGCACGTACCAGCAGGAGCTGTTCAACATCCGCACGGGGACGTTCGACATCTACACGATCTCCGCGCCGACCAACAGCAGCGGCACCTCGAAGGGCCTGGAGCTCGCGTGGCAGGCGCCGCTCTGGTACGGCTTCGGCGCGCAGGCGAACTACACCTACGCGGACGCCAAGGAAACCGGCGGGCACGACCTCGTGGGCGCCTCGCAGAACGTGTACAACGTGACGGGCTACTACGAGAACGCGGGCTTCGGCGCGCGGCTCGCGTACACCTACCGCTCGCACTTCTTCGTGGGCCTGGACCGCAGCACGCCCGAATACCAGGACGACACGGGTACGCTGGCGGCTTCGCTCAGCTACCAGATCAATCCGCAGTGGTCGCTCAACTTCGACGCCCTCAACCTGAACGACCCGGTCCTCAAGTACTACGGCATGGACAAGAACCAGCCGCGCGCGTTCTACAAGAACGGCCGGCAGTACTACTTCACGGTGAGGTTCAAGCTCTAGGAACTTCGCCGCGAGGCGGCAAGCGCCTCAGCATGCTCCCAGGGGTAGAGGCCCCTCTTGAGGGCGGGACTGATTGCGGTTCCGCCCTTTTTTCGCCCATGAAGACAGCGCTTCGACTTGCCCCGCTCGCCGTTTGCCTCGCCGCCGCGCCCGCCGCGCGCGGCGAGGACCTTCCCATCGTGCCCAACCCCGCGTCGGTCACGCGGTGCGAGGGAAGCTTCGCGGTTTCGTCGCGCACCGCGCTCGTCGCGGCCTCGCCCGGCGCGCGCCAGGCCGCGCGCCACTTCGGGGGCCTCGCCATGCGCTCCCAGGGCCTCGCGCTCGCGGTCACCCCGGGCGCGCCGCGCGAGGGGGCGATCGCGTTCGTGCGCGACGCGCAATCGGGCCTGGGCGAGGAAGGCTACCGGCTCAAGGCGGATCCCACGGGCGTCACGGTGGTGGCGGCGCGGCCGGCCGGCCTCATGCACGGGGCGGCCACGCTCTGGCAGATGCTCGCGGGCGACCGCGAGCACGCGAGCCTTCCGTGCGCCGCGATCGAGGACGCGCCGCGCTTCGCATGGCGCGGCGTGATGCTCGACTCGGCGCGCCACTTCCAGTCGCCGCAGTTCATCCGCCGCTTCATCGACGCCATGGCGCTCGAGAAGCTGAACGTCCTGCACTGGCACCTCACCGACGACCAGGCGTGGCGCCTGGAGATCCGCAAGTATCCCGAGCTCACGCGCGTGGGCGCGTGGCGCGTCCCGGCCGGCCCCGCCGCGCAGGCCGACATCGACCCGGCCACGCGCAAGCCGCGTCGCTACGGCGGGTTCTACTCGCAGCGCGAGGTGCGCGAGATCGTGGCCTACGCGGCCGAGCGCGGCATCACGGTGGTGCCCGAGATCGAGATGCCGGGCCACGCCACGGCCGCCATCGTCGCGCGGCCCTCGCTCGCCGCCATCGCCGATCCGCCGCGCCAGGTGCCCGCCGACTGGGGCATCTTCGCCAACGCGTATTCGCTCGAGGACGGCACGTTCCGCTTCCTGGAGGACGTGCTCACCGAGGTGATGGCGCTCTTTCCCGGCCAGTACATCCACGTGGGCGGCGACGAGGTGCAGAAGGAACAGTGGCTGCGCTCGCCGCGCGGCCAGGCGCTCATGCGCGAGATGGGCGCGACGGACCCGGAAAAGCTCCAGGCCTATTTCACGCAGCGCATCGGCCGCTTCCTCGGGGCCCACGGCCGGCGCCTCGTGGGCTGGGACGAGATCCTCGCGCCGGGGCTCCCGCCATCGTCGGTCGTGATGTCGTGGCGCGGCACCGACGGCGCGCTCGCCGCCGCGCGCGCGGGCTTCGACACCGTGATCGCGGCCCACCCGCTGCTCTACTTCGACAATCGCCAGGGCACGTCGCCCGACGAGCCGCCGGGGCGCGCGCGCGTGGTCTCGCTCGAGGACGTCTACCGCGTCGAGCCGATGCCGCAGGCGCTCACGCCGGCCGAACGCGCCCACGTGCTGGGCGTTCAGGGCAACGTCTGGACCGAGCACATCCGTACCGAGGAGCGCGTGGGGTGGATGACGTTCCCGCGCGCCGCGGCGGTGGCCGAGCTCGGCTGGTCGCAGCCCGCGCGGCGCGACTACGCGGGGTTCCTCAAGCGTGTCGCGGCGCAGCGCCCGCTCCTGGACGCGATCGGCATGCCGTATGCGAAGACCGCCTTCGCGAAGCCCGCGCCGCGCACGGGCTCGCGGCGGATGAGCCAGCAGCTCGAGCTCTGCAGCGACAACGTTGCGCTCTCGCTGGAGGACGACGCGCCCGTGGCGGGCCCGCGCGCGGTC